>Ga0209587_1000349_pt1 | contig 22597 bp, 24 predicted proteins | sample NGEPerD_2_FD_184512 | JGI IMG/M metagenome (GOLD analysis project Ga0209587, IMG submission 184512) | Arctic peat soil microbial communities from the Barrow Environmental Observatory site, Barrow, Alaska, USA - NGEE PermafrostL1-D... | ecosystem: Environmental > Terrestrial > Soil > Wetlands >... | reverse complement strand
GGACAACGCGCTTGGCCGCAGCTTCCGCGACGCGCAAGGCACGCTCAATCAACGTTTCGCGGCGCATGCCGGCCGCGTGGTGTTCATGGTCGCCGGGCTGCCGCTTTTTTTGAAAGGGACATCATGACCAAGGCCGTCGACGATCAAGAGGCCGAACGCCATCGCACCAAGATGGCGAACCGGAAACAGCGGCAAGACGAGGAGGTCGCCGGTAAGACCGTCGAGGAGAAGGGCCTGCTCATCGTCCATACCGGCACCGGCAAGGGCAAGTCCACGGCCGCCTTCGGGCTGGCGCTGCGCATGATCGGGCGCGGCAAGCGCGTCGGCGTGGTGCAGTTCGTCAAGGGCGCCTGGCACACCGCCGAGCGTGACGCGCTTGCGAAGTTCGACGATCAGGTCGCCTGGTACTCCATGGGCGAAGGCTTCACCTGGGAAACCCAGGATCTCGCCCGCGACATCGCCGCGGCCGAACGCGCCTGGGCCAAGGCGGTCGAGCTGATGGACGATCCGAGCTTCGGTCTCGTTATTCTCGATGAGCTCAACATTGCGCTGCGCTACAACTATCTGCCGCTCGATCAGGTGATCGAGACGCTCAAGAGCCGCCGGCCCGGCCTCCATGTCGTCGTCACCGGGCGCAACGCCAAGCCGGAACTTGTCGAGGCCGCCGATCTCGTCACCGACATGACGCTGGTCAAGCATCACTTCGCCGCCGGCGTGAAGGCGCAACCCGGCATCGAATTCTGAGCATGACGGCCCGGACGCTCATGTTCCAGGGCACGGGCTCCGATGTCGGCAAGTCGCTGATCGTGGCGGGGCTGGCGCGTGCGCTTGTTGCGCGCGGTCTGAACGTGGTGCCCTTCAAGCCGCAGAACATGTCGAACAACGCGGCTGTCACGATCGACGGCGGCGAGATCGGCCGGGCGCAGGCCTTGCAGGCGCGTGCGGCGCGCGTACCCCCGAGCGTGCACATGAACCCCGTGCTGCTGAAACCGCAGAGCGAGGTCGGTGCGCAAATCGTGGTGCAAGGCCGCGTCTACGGCAAAGCCAAGGCCGCCGACTATCAAGCGCTCAAACCCGAATTGATGGGTTTCGTGCAGGAGAGCTTCACCCATCTCAAAGCGCAAGCGGACATCGTGCTGGTGGAAGGCGCGGGCAGCGCTTCGGAAGTCAACCTGCGCGCGAACGACATCGCCAATATGGGCTTCGCACGCGCCTGCGATGTGCCGGTCGTGCTGATCGGCGACATCGACCGGGGCGGCGTCATCGCGAGCCTGATCGGCACCAAGGCCGTGCTCGATGCGGACGACGCGGAAATGATCGCGGGCTTCCTGGTCAACAAGTTTCGCGGCGATCCCTCACTCTTCGCCCATGGCATGGCGCTGGTCGCGGCGGCGACGGAGTGGGAAGCGCTGGGCCTCATTCCCTTCTTCGCCGAGGCGCGGGGTTTGCCGGCGGAAGATGCGCTGGCGCTGGATGGCGCGCGGCAGGGGAAGCCGGGCGCGGCCCTCAAGATTGCCGTGCCGATCCTGCCGCATATCGCCAATTTCGACGATCTCGATCCGCTCGATGCAGAGCCCGCGGTCGAGCTCGTGCGCGTGCGGCCTGGTGAAGCGCTTCCCGGCGATGCGGCGCTGGTGATCCTGCCGGGCTCCAAGGCGACCATCTCGGACCTTGAGGTGTTGCACGAAGCGGGCTTCGACATCGATATCGCCGCGCATCTGCGCCGTGGCGGCGCGCTGCTCGGTCTGTGTGGCGGCTACCAGATGCTGGGCCGCGCCATCCACGATCCCGAGGGCATCGAGGGGCCACCAGGCACGGCGCCAGGCCTCGGCCTGCTCGATGTGGAGACGACGCTTGCGAGCGAGAAGCGCCTCGAGCCCGTCACCGGCACGACCTTCGACGGCGCGCCGGTCACAGGCTACGAGATGCACATGGGAACCACCGACGGCCCCGATTGCGCGCGGGCCTTTGCGAAACTCTCCGACGGCACGCCTGAAGGCGCCATGGCGCCGGACAGCCGGATCATCGGCACCTATATGCATGGCCTCTTCGCCGACGACCGCCAGCGCGCCGCCTGGCTCGCGCGCTTCGGCGCGGGCTCAACACAAATCGCCTATGAAAGCGCGGTGGACGCGACCCTCGATCGCCTCGCCGCCCATCTGGAAGCGCATCTCGATGTCGATCGCCTGCTCACGCTATCGCGGTAAGCGCCGCGAGCACGAACACCAGGGCGATCAACAGCCCGTCGGCGCGGCCGTAAAGATCGAGCGCGGCCTGGATGTCGGCGGCCTTGGCCTCGCGGCGCCCCTGCCCGAGCCAAGCGCCCTCGGCCTCTTTACCGTCATAGGCGCGCGGGCCGCCGAGTGCGAGCCCGAGCGCACCGGCCATGGCGGCCTCCGGATAGCCGGCATTGGGCGAGGCATGTTTGGCGGCGTCGTTGGTCATGGTTCGCCAAGCATCGCCCGCAGACGCTCCGCCCGTCAGCGCGGCGGCGGCAACGATCAGCAGTCCGGAAAGCCTGGAGCCTGGAAGATTGACGAGATCGTCGAGCTGCGCCGCGGGCTTCCCGAAATTCTCGTAGCGCGTGCTGCGATGGCCGATCATGCTGTCGGCGGTGTTGACCGCCTTGTAGAGGGCGCCGCCTGTCAGGCCGACAAGCCCGATCCACAACACCGGCGACACGACGCCATCGGAGAAATTCTCGGCGAGACTTTCGATGGCCGCGCGCGCCACGCCGGCCTCGTCGAGATCTGCAGTGTCGCGTCCGACGATATGCGCAACCTCTTCACGGGCCTTGTCCAAGTTGCCACGCTCGAGCGCTTCGCCGACATTGGCCACATGCTTATAGAGGCTGCGCTGCGCGATCAACGTGCTTGCCGCGATACCGGCGAAGATCAGACCGAACGGAAGCAGCAGCAGCGCGGTCTCGACGACAAAGGCGATGGCGCCGACGATCAGCAGCAGAAAGAACAGGGCAATGGCCCCGGCCCGGCGCCGCGACTCCGCATCGGCGCCGTCGCGGTTCAGGCGCGTGTCGAGGAAGGTGATGAGGTGACCCATCCAGGTGACCGGATGGCCTATCCTCTTCATCAGGGCGTCGGGATAGCCGACGACGAGCTCGATCAGCAAAGCGAGAAGCGCTAGCGGTGCGGCCATGATCCCTCCCAACGCATTCGCGCCGCTCAGCCATGGCGGCGATCTTGACGCGGCCCGGAAGCTATTTCCCGGTGCCCCCGAGCCATTCCTCGACCTGTCGACGGCGATTAATCCCCATCCCTACCCTATCCCGGACGTTTGGCCCGAAGATTTTGCGCGCCTGCCGGATGCAGAAAGCCTCAAGCGGCTCACAGGGAACGCCGCGACGGCCTATGCCGCACCGTCGGAGGACAACGTGGTCCCGGCCCCAGGCAGCCAAATCCTGATGACGCTGATCGCGGGCCTGGTGCCCCCGGGCCGGGCGGCGATCCTGGGTCCGACCTATGCGGAGCACGCGCGTGTCGCGGCTCTTGCCGGGCACGAGGTCACCACCGCCCCGGAACTCGCACCCCTGGGCGAGGCCAATCTCGCCATCGTGGTCAACCCGAACAACCCCGACGGGCGTGTCTTCGGCAAGGGCGAGCTGCTTCGCATCGCCGAGAAGCAGCGCGACCGCGGGGGGCTCTTGGTCGTCGACGAGGCCTTTATGGATGCAGGGCCGCGCGGCGAAAGTTTGAGCCTTCATGTGGAGGACGCGAACGTCATCGTGCTCCGCTCCTTCGGCAAGTTCTTCGGTCTCGCGGGGATCAGGCTCAGCTTCGCCTTGGCCGCAACGGAGCTTGCGGCGCGCCTTCGCGCAAGCCTTGGACCGTGGCCGGTCTCGGGCCCGGCGCTGGCCATCGGCAAAGCGGCCTTGTGGGATTGGGATTGGATCGACGCAGCGCGTCTTTCCCTAGGCCGTGCGGCGGTCCGCCTCGAAAGGCTGCTTCAGGACGCAGGGCTCGAAAGCGTCGGCCACACCGAACTCTTCCACTTGGTCCGCAGTCCGGAGGCGCCGCAGATCTTCGAGCGGCTCGGCCGCGCCGGGATCTTCGTGCGCCGTTTTGAGGAGGACCCGCAGCTGTTGCGCTTCGGCCTGCCTGGCGAAGAAGCGGCTTGGCAGCGTCTTGAAGCCGCGCTCCGCACCTAGTCTTCCGTGTCTGGAACGCACACCTGAAGCCCTTCGGGCTCGATCGCGACAAGGACTTCGGTTGCGGCGCCGGGGGCGTCGAATACCTCGTCGTCGACCCTGAGCGGCCCGTCCCGCCAATGAAGCGTTGCCGTCTTAGCCTTGATCTCGGTGAGCGGGATCGGCGTGTCGTCCGGGCATGACCTCAGCCAGTCGATCATCTCCTGTTTGTGCGCCGCAGGCAGAAAAACGACATCGAGCAAGCCGTCTCCGGGCTCCGCCGACGGGCTAATCGTCACGCGAGGTCCGGTCATGCCGAGATTGAGAATCTCAACGAAGATGAATTCCCCCTCGATGCGGTGCCCGTCGACCTCGAAGGAGACATGGCTCGGCACCGCGGCCTCCAGAATCTCGGCGAACAATTCGCGCCCTTGAGCGATCTTCTGGCCTCCCGCGCTGTCGGGAACCCCGACATCGACGACCTTGGCGAGCGCGCCCCAGCCGACGGACTCCAGGAAGTTCCGGTCGCCCCAGGGCCCGGATGCGCACCCGACATCCAGCCTCTTGGTCGGCGCGTCCTGGAGCTTCGGCACCAGCGTCTCGCTCTCATCTGTGATCCCGAGATTGCGGGCGACATTGTTCGCCGTACCGAGGGGCAGGATCGCCACCGGGACCGTCCGGTCGGAAATCCTTCGAACAACCTTGCCGACCGTGCCGTCGCCACCTGCGATGATCACGATGTCCGTGTCGCCTGTCGCCAGCGCGGCCTTGTAGGCATCTTCCTTGGACGAGAAGTCACGTGTGGAGAAGCCGGCGCGGTCGAGATGATCGAGCAGTGTTTCGCGCGAGTGGCGTCCGGAGCCGGCCGTCGGATTGTGCACTAGAAGGGCGCGCATGATTGCAACAACGAACAAGCGACAGGGCTGTTCCGCTATGCGGCGCTAATGGGCCCAGCGGCGACTATAGTGCTCGGCAAGCTCGAGATTGCCTTGCGCCTCTTCGGGCAAGAGCCTGGCGATCACGCCCATGGCCAACTCGACGGAGATCTCCGATGCGCCGCATTCCTTGAGCTGCTCGCGGAGCCAGCCATAGACCTCTTCGTCGCCGGCCTTGAGCCCGACTGCGATCTCTTCGAGCATTTGCACCAACGATTCTGCTGCCATCGTGCCCTCCAAATCTGCCAAGCCCTAAGGCTTAGCGCGTGTGGTCACGCTCTCCCGGTGTGATTCCCCTCTCGCCAATCATACCGCCTATTTCGCAGATGCGAAGTTGCCGACGGGCCACAGTCAGGCCTTTTCTCCCGAAGGCCTGGCTCCGAAGGCCGCTCGCCCTAGTCGGCTCCCGGAGGCCCGGTGAAGGGGATCGGCTTGATGGACGCGGTGGACACCGGGTCGCCCTCGGCCGCAGCGAAAAAGCCGCGGCTGGGTCTGGGCTGGCAAAAGTGACGGCCCTTGGACACGTTGGTGACCAGCAGGTCGAGATGGAAATGATTGTAATGGTGGCGGTCGGCACCCGGACCGAGCACGGTGTAGAACTCGCTGCAGGCGCCGGCGAACGCCTCCTTCAAAAAGGCCTTCTCCCGCCGGCTGCCGCGCCACCAGCCTTTGACCACGGTGATCTGCGTGCCGTCCGAAAGCTTGAAGGCGGCAATGTCGATGGCGTTGCCATAAGCGTGCTCGGACAGCGGCCCGCGATGCCGGCCGTTACGGCCACGGCAGCTGTAAGACGCGATCTGCTTGATCTCGACCACCGGCTTGCCGAACTGGCGATAGGCGGCCTTCTGCACCGAGTTGTTGATCCAGCGATCGAGACCCGCCGTCATCGGACAGCCGATCGTGGCTGTGGGCGTGATCCGGACCCGGCCGCCGAGCGCGCCGGAAACTTTGAGAGGAGCCCGGATGCCGCAAGCGCTGGGCCCGCTCACGCTGGAGACTTGCTGCACGTAAGAAGACGCACGCACGCGCCCCGAGGCCATGCATCGGGCCTCGGCCTTGTCACGCCACTCGGCGCGGTTTTCGCGCGGAACGCCGCCACCGCCGCCGCACGCCTCGAGTAGACATGCGACCGCGAGCAGAGCGGCCAGATACGCAATACGTGCCCCCATGCCGCCACCATGGCCGACAGGGTCTGAAAAATTCTTCAATGACCGGGGCCGCCCGAAGCCCAGATTTTGAGCAAAAAAGAAGGGCCGCCCCGCTTGGGGCAGCCCTTCCATTGTCGGCCGCGGTCAAAGAGACCGCTTCAAGCGTCGCTGAACGCCTTAGACCTCGTGAGAGGCGGGCATCCAGGTCGCGAAGCCCTCAGACCGCAGGCTATGACAATGAGACACTGGATCACCTCCTTTCGATTGTTGATGGAATAGGCCGACTATAGCGCGTACGGCACAAAAAGGGAACGGCATCACATGAACGCGCCGGCTGGCGCGGTCACACCAGCAGCAGCCAAGCGCCCATGCCGATCAGGGCAAGCGTCCAGGCGAGATCGAGATTGAGCCAGCTGCGCTTGAGCACATCGAAGCCCGCCGACTGATAGACGAGAAGCGCGATCACCCCGGTCACGATCAGCATGGCCAGGCTGTGCACCAGTACCGCCAGCGCCGCGATGCCGAACGAGCCGGTGACCATCATATGGCCGGCATGCGCCCCCGCCTGCCCCGCGTGATGGGCATGTTCCATCGGCATCAACACGGGGATCAGCATCATGCCCGCGCCATGGGCCGTGGCCATGAGGAACGACCACGCGCCGAGACCGAGCATCCCTGTCGTCACGCCGATATGGAAGTGGTGCCCATGCCCGCGGAACCAGTGATAGAGGCCCCAGGCGATCAGCAGCACCCCCGAGACCATGCGAAACGTCTCCGCGTCGATGGCCGTTCCGAGCCAGATCACCGCGAACACCACGACGCCGATCGCCAGCGCATGGCCGAGCGCGATGGGGATCAGCGAGATCAGCACCACGCGCCGGCTCTTGCGATAGAGCCCGAGCGCCGCGGCAAAGAACCAGCCCATGGCCGGATTGAGCCCGTGGAAGGCGCCGAGCGCGATCAGGATTAGCCAGGGTGAAAAATCATGCATGGAAGTGCGCCGTCAGAGCCGAGAATCGCAATGGACTGGAGGCGAGGAGGCGGTTTGCGGCCTTGATCGAGCGCAAGACGCCTCGCGACACGAAGCCTCAGGCAAGGCCAAGCGCTTTGCGGGCCTTTGCCGTGACCGACTGACGCGTGGCGAAGAACTCTTCCCAAGGGTCGGACTTGAGCCGCTTGAGCCGCGCCGGCAGCGTCTTTGCCGTATAGGGCGCGCCGCTATCGATGCGCTTGAGCTCGTCCCAGCGCAGCGGCGTTGCCACGGGCGCTCCCGGTTTAGCGCGGGTCGAGAAGTTGCAGATGGCCGAACTGCCGCGCTGATTGCGCAGATAGTCGACGAAGATCTTGCCCACCCGTGTGCGTTTCAGCGGGTTTGCTGTGTAGCGGTCGGGGCGCGCGGTCACCAGTGCGTCGGCCACCGCCTTGGAGAATTCCTTGATCTCGCCCCAGCCGGCCTTGGGCGTCAGCGGCGCCACCACGTGCAGCCCCTTGCCGCCGGTCGCTTTCAGGAAACTCTTCAGGCCGAGATCGGCGAGGAAGTCGCGCACTTCTTGTGCCGCCGCGCGCAACACCGCGAAGTCGAGATCCTCGTCCGGATCGAGATCGAACACCAGCCGGTCCGGTTTATCGATGTGCTTGAGCGATACGCCCCAGTCGTGAATCTCGAGCGCGCTGATTTGCACGAGCGCGAACAGACCCTCCGCATCGTCGATATAGAGATATGGCTTCTTGGTCTCGCCGCCCGGGATCGGGATCTGCTTGATCGCCTTGCTCATGCCTTTCATGGCGTGACGCTGGAAGAAGCGCTCACCGTCGAGGCCTTCGGGACAGCGCACCAGGCTGATGGGCCGGTTGGCCACGTAAGGCAGCATCGCCTGCACCACCGTTTCGTAATAGCGCGCGAGATCGAGTTTGGTGAAGCCGATCTCCGGATAGAGAACCTTGTCCGGGCTCGTCAGCGTGATAGCGCCGAAACGGACATCGCTCGTCTTTGCCGTCTTTGCCGTCTTTGTTTTCGTCGCCATCGCGGCCTCCTGATTCTCATTGCCCTCCCGCACCACCGCGCGGGCCGGCTTGTCCTCGCGCAGGCCCTGAAAGCTCGGATGGCGCAAGCGCCCGTCTCGCGTCCACTCGGCATAGTTGACCGCGCAGACGAGGTCCGGCGTGAGCCACACCGCGTCCTTGCGTTCCGCCGCCGGCACGCTCTCGAACGGCGATGATTTCCGCGTCAGCGGCTTGAAGCGGGCCGCCAGTGCCTTCAAGTCGCGGGCGTTGAAGCCGGTGCCGACCTTGCCGGCGTAGATCAGCTTGCCGCCGTCATAGGTCCCGAGCAGCAGCGAGGAGAACGGCTTCCCGCGCACCTCGGACCTGGCAAAGCCCCCGATGACGAACTCCTGTGCCTTGGTGCATTTGATCTTCAGCCAGCTTTTGCTACGGCCGGAACGATAGGGCGCGTCGGCGCGCTTCGACATGATCCCTTCCAGATGGGCGGCGGATGCCTTTTCGAAGAAGGCGGGACCGTCGCCCACCACATGGTCGGAATAAATCAGAAAGTCGGACACGCCTTTCGCCGCCATCAGTTTGCGCAAGCGCTCCTTGCGCTCGATGAGCGGCTCTTTGCGCAGATCCTTACCGTCGAGGAACAGGAGATCGAAGGCGAAATAGCGGATCGCCGGATCGGCTGAGTCGATGTGCTCTTGCAGCGATTTGAAATCGGTGACGCCCGACGGCAGCACGAAGGCCGCCTCGCCGTCGATCAGCGCGCTTTCGCAGGGCAGCGTCAGAAGCGCCTTAGCGATCGCCGGAAAACGCACCGTCCAGTCGAGCCCGCTGCGGCTGAACAAGGTCACGTCGTCACCCGCCTTGCGCGCCTCGATGCGGTAGCCGTCATATTTCAGCTCGTGCAGCCATTGCGTGCCCGTGGGCGCGTGCGTGTCGAGCGCGGCGAGCTGCGGTTCGACGAAGGGCGGCACTACGACTTTGCGCGCCCGCTTGCCTTTGCCTTTGGCTTTGAGACTTTGCGCGCCGTTTTGCGCGCCGTCTTGGGCTTTGCCGTCACCGGCGTTTTTTTTTGAGCCTTGTTCGAGGACCACACCGCCGAGTCGGCGCCGGTTTCGATGGCATCCATGGTTCGGCCGGTTTTGACGCTGGTGTCGAACGCTTCCGTGGGCTCATCGCCGTCGCCGGCATAGTCATCGCGCTTCTTGATGAGCAGCCAGTTCTCGCGCTTGCCGCCCGTGCGATCCTTCTTCATGCGCACCAGCACGTAGTCGCCCTTGAGGCGCTTGCCGTGGAGCCGGAATTTCAGGTCGCCCTTGGCGAGCCCTTCGTCCGGATCGCCGATGGGCTCCCACGTGCCCTCGTCCCAGATCATGACGGGTCCGCCACCATACTCGCCCTTGGGGATGACACCTTCGAACCCGCCATATTCGAGCGGATGATCCTCGGTACGGACCGCCAACCGCTTCTGGCTGGGATCGAGGCTCGGGCCCTTGGTCACGGCCCAGCTCTTCAGCACGCCGTCATGCTCGAGCCGGAAATCGAAATGGGTGCGCCGCGCCGCGTGCTTCTGGATAACGAAGCTATTGCCGGTCTTCCGCGCACGCTTTGCGCCCGGCTCGGGTGTCTTGCCGAAGTCCCGTTTCGCCTTGTAGGTGGCAAGTGGGTCCTCGCTTCGCGCGCGCACCATGCCTTAGGCCGACTTCCGCTTCGGCGCGCGGGTTGTCTTTTTGGCGGCGCGCGCGGACGAGGCCTTCTTGGCGGCCGGCTTGGCGGGGCTCTTGCCCTTGCCTTGCTGCACGCTCTTCTTCAGCGCGTCCATGATGTTGATGATCTTGGCGCCGCCGGGTTGCTCGGTGACGATCTCGGGCGCGCGATCCTCCAGCTTGGCCTGGATCAGCTCCCACACCGCTTCGGCATATTCGTCCTTGAATTGTTTGGGCTCGAATTTGCCGGTCTTGCGCGTGACGAGCTCCTTGGTGAGATCGAGCGCTTCCTTGTCGAGCTTCACGTCGGGAATCTCGTCGAACAGCGCATTCGCCGGGCGGATCTCGTTGGCGTGGCGCAGCACTTCGAGCAGCAGGCCCTTCTCGAAAGGCTTGATGGCGACGATGTTGCCGTGCCCGCGCAGGATGAACTGGCCGACGCCGACCTTCTTCGTCTCCTTCAGCGCCCGATGGAGCAGCACGTAGCCCTCGTCGGCCATGTCGCCGTCGGGCATGAGATAATAGGGCGTCTGGAAGTAGCGCGTGTCGATGGCGTCCTCGTCGACGAAGCGGGAGAGATCGATGGTCTGCTTCGACTCGAGCTTCAACTCGTCGATCTCCTTGGGGTCGATCAGGACATATTTGCCCTTCTCGTATTCGTAGCCCTTGGTGATCTCCTCATTCTCGACGGGACCGACGCTCGGCGCGACCTTCTGATAGCGAACGCGCTCCCCGGAGGGCTCATGGATCTGGTGAAAGGCGATCGACCGCTCGGACGTGGTGGCGGGATAGAGCCTGACCGGAATATTGACGAGCGACAGCCTGAGATGGCCGGTCCAGAAAGCGCGGGGTGCCATGCGCCTTACTCCTTGAAAGAACGCGTAAAGCCTTCCCGGCAGCCAATGCGAGGCGCCAGGTAGGGCAAACAGCGCCCACCCCCCGATCGTTCCTGGTGGATTTCCTGGGGTTTGGGCTCAGCCCCCTACTTTATAGCCATTTTTCTTAAGCATACGTTCGAGCGCCTGCGGAAACGTGACCTTGGTGGTCTCGCCCGGACAGTCTCCGCTCTCGTCGCGGTCCTGATCGCAGATCTCGAGCCCCCAATCGGTATTGCGGTCGTAATATTGCAGCATCAGGTCCCAAGCCTGCTTACCCTCGCCGAGCCTGGCCTTTTGGCCCACATAGCCGGCAAGGAAGCCGTTCACCTCCTGCTCCGGCACGCCCACGATCATGTTCTTGAGCCAGGCGGCATGCGCCGGCGTGAACCGCGCCGCGGCGCTCACATCCTTGATCTTGCCGTCCTCGATCGCCAGCATCTGGAGCGGCGCCTGCGAGCAGGCATAACAAGCAAACGCGTAGAGGAAGGCGTTGTCCCGCGTCTCGAACTCATACGTGCCGTCCCGGTCGAGGTCGACCGCGAGCATGGGGCCGCCGTCGAACTCCCCGACATCGAGCGTGGACCAATCGGTGCCGTCCGCATTGCTGGTGACTACGCGCGTTGACGAGCAGCAATGGGCGCCGCCGGTGAAGAACGACACCACCACTTCCGGATAGGGATTGTTGGGGTCGAGCTCGGCGATTTGGATGCTGACGGGCGGATCGGAGACGCCGACGCTCGGGCCTTGAAGCGTGGCCACGACGCGCGGGCCGATCGGCGTTGCGGCCTCGGCGGCTTCTGCGCCGGCAGCTGCGTCCTCGGGCGCCGTCTCGTCGCTCGCGCCTTGCGGCTGAACCGCGTCGGACTCGGTAGGCTCGACGGCTTCCGTCACTTCGGGTTCCACCACTTCGGATTCCACCGGCTTCGGGTTCGGATCGTCGAAATGGACGGTCACCACCGCCCTGCGCCATGCCGTTTCGCCAAGGTTGAACTCGCCTGGGAGCATCGCCTCTTCAGGGATGTCCCCGAGCGGGATCTCCCCCGCAGCAATCGGCTCCTCCCCTGGCGCCCCTGCCGCGGCCGGTGCCTTGCCGGCATCATCGGGCAGCTCATGGGCGCTCGGCTTCTTTTCCGGCTGGGGCTCTTCCTCGACATAGGTCAAGGTTACGCGCAAGCGGCCGAGCGAAACTTCGTCGTCGAGCGGCGGCAGACCGTCCTCGCCGCCGCCGGCGACGATTTTGGGTGAGTCGTCGACCATGCCGATTTCCGGCGCTGCGAGATATTTGCTATCTGCTGCCTTCACGGCTTCGCCAAGGCTTGAGGCAGCAGAGACAGGGGCCACGCCGGCGAGGATGAGCGCCCCGAGGAGGGGCAGATGCAAACAACGAATTGGAGACATTACGCAGCACTTTCCAGGTAACACGAAACACATGGGTGACATGGGCCCGATCAGTCTAACGCGCTGCCCGTGCTGCCCCCAACCCATTGAAGATATGACGGTTACCGGCATTTTGGTCCGGAGCCGCTTGCAACGGTATGTGTTCGGTGGTTGCTTGCCCGCGCGGTGCGCTTAGTCGTATTGAGCGCCAAGAAAGTGGCAGTGGATAGACATGAGCCCAGCTGAGAAAAGAAAGCAGCCGCTTGCGCCTGCCGCCGTCATCACCGGCGCGACGCTCGGTATTGGCCGCGCGCTTGCCGAAGAGTTCGCCAAGCACGGCCATACGCTTCTTCTCGTGGCGCGCACCGAGGCCGCGCTTCAGAAAGCGGCCAGCGAGATCGCGTCCGCGCACGACGTTCCCGTCTATCACGCCGCCTGCGATCTCTCCACGCGGGAGGGTTGCGACGCGCTGGCGAAAGCACTCGAGCGCAACGATTTGTATTGCGAATCGCTGGTCAACAACGCCGCCATCATGACGGCGGGCTTCTTCCAGGACCAAGACCCGGAAAAGCTGCTCACGCTTGTCGATCTCAACGTGCGCGCCGTAGTCGATCTCACGCGCCGCTTCCTGCCGGACATGCTCGCGCGCGACAAAGGCGGCGTGCTGAATGTGGCGTCCGTCGAGGGCTTCATGCCGGTGCCCTATCAGGGGACCTACGCGGCGACCAAGGCCTTCATGATCTCCTTCAGCCGGTCACTGGCCTGGGAGGTCTTCGGCTCGGGCGTGCGTATTTGCGTCGCGACCCCCGGTCCCATCGAGACGACCATCCACGACCAGGCGGGCGCCGAGTACTCGCGCTACATGGTCTACTTCCCGCGGATGACGCCGGAAGCGAGCGCGGAAGCGGCCTACCGGCGCTTCATGCGCGGCAATTGGGTGATCATCGACGGCTGGCTCAACCGCATCATCGCCAATAGCGTGCGCTTCATCCCCGGCATCATGCTGATCCCGGCCGTCGGCTGGTTCTTCCGGGTGCGGGACGCCGAGGGCAATTTGCAGATGCCCAAGCCTCTACCCGAGCCTCTGCCCAAGCCTCTGAAGCGCCCGGAGCCGGCCCAAGACGACGTGGGCAAGGGGGATGCGGGAACCGGCGACTGAGACAAAACGTCCGATGTTATGGAAATGGTGGAGCCGGACGGGATCGAACCGACGACCTCAGCAGTGCGATTGCTGCGCTCTCCCAACTGAGCTACGGCCCCAGGAAGCCCGCATTTAGGGAGCGGCCCCCACCCCTGTCAAGCGAGGCTCCTGGCCGGGAACAAGAACTTGCCCTTTGGCGGCCGCCAAGACTTGCCCTGTCCCGGGCCTGTCCGCTACATGAGACCCCAAGGCGAGGAGATCCGCATGGACGTTATAGCATTTTTCTTGGTCCAACTAATTCAGGTCTACATTTGGGTCGTCATCATCAGCGCGATCCTGAGTTGGCTGATTGCGTTCAACGTCGTGAACACAACCAACCGGTTCGTAATGACTGTTGTCGATACCCTATGGAGACTTACGGAGCCGGCGCTAAAGCCCATTCGTGAGTTCCTACCAAATCTCGGCGGGATAGACGTATCGCCAGTGATATTGATTCTGCTGCTAATGACTGTTCAGTACTTCCTTGCAACGTACTTTCTCTAGCAGCCCATGGGGAGCCCGCTCCCAAGCCTCAATATTCGCCAGACCACAACGGGCGTCCGTATGCCCGTGCGGCTGACCCCAAAATCGGGGCGGGACGCGATCGAGGGCGTCGAGGATTTCGGTGGCGAGGCGGTGCTGAAAGCCCGTGTGCGCGCGGCGCCCGAAAACGGCCGCGCCAACGCTGCGCTCGAAAAGCTCATCGCCAAATGGCTGGGTGTCCCGCCATCGGACGTCAAGGTCGCAGCCGGCGGCAAGTCGCGCCTGAAGCAGGTCGCGATCGCTGGCAACGGGATCGCGCTGGCTGCCTTGATCGGCACCCGCCTGGCAGAGCTCTAGGCGGAGGCCGTGGCGATTTCTTGCGCGATGGCTTCAGCCGCCGCGCGAGGGTCCGCGGCGCGGGTGATGGGACGGCCGATCACGAGATAGTCGGCGCCGGCCTCCACGGCATCGGACGGCGTCACCACGCGCGTCTGGTCCTGCACGTCGGTCCCGGCCTGGCGGATGCCGGGCGTCACGATCAGGAAATTCCGCAAACGCTCGCGCAAGGCCGCCGCCTCCTTGCCCGAGGCGACGATGCCGTCGAAGCCCGCGTCCTGCGACAGCCGCGCCCGCTCCTGCACCAGCGCCAGCGGCGGCATTTCGATGCCCTGCTGCGACAAGTCGGACCGGTCGAGATTGGTGAGCACCGTCACGCCAAGCAGCTTCAACCCGCTGTCGCCCCGGCCGCGTACGGCGGCATCCAGGGTCTTGCGGTCGGTGGCATGCACGGTGAGAAAATGCGCGCCCGTGCGCGCGATCGCCGCCGTGGCCCGCTCCACCGTCGCCTCGATGTCGAGCAGCTTGGCGTCGAGGAACACGCGGGCCCCGTCCTTCACAAGCTCTTCGGCGAGCGCAAGCCCGCCGGCAAACAGGAGCTCGAGCCCGATCTTGTAGACGCCGACGCTGTCGCCGAGCGCCTTGATCAGCGTTCGGGCCTCATCCACCTGGGGCACGTCGAGCGCGACGATGATGCGGTCCTTCGGGGTCATGATGCGGCAAATCTCTTGGCGGCGGCAGCCAGCGCTTCGACCACGCCGGCAAACATTTTTTGCTGGGCTTCGTCCTTGAGGCTGCCGTCCTCGGCGAAGGCTTGGCTCGCGCGCGGCAATGCCATCTGCTGGGGGATCACGGTGGCGCCGAGACCCACTTCGAGAATCTGCCGCAAGGTGAGCAGGCTGCGCATGGCGCCGTAATAGCCGGGGGAGGCGCCGGAGATCGCGAACACGCGCGTCTTGAACACGTCCGGCGCGTCCTTGACCCGGCTCACCCAGTCCAGCGTGTTCTTGAGGAGCGGGGGGATCGACGCGTTGTATTCGGGCGTCACGATCATCACCCCGTCATACTCTTCCAGCAGCGCCTTGAAGGCCCGCGCCCGCTCCGGCACGCCTTCGTCGTCTTCCAGGTCGCCGTGATAGATCGGCATGTGATAGTCGCTGAGGTCGACGAACACCGCCTCGATGCCGTTCGCCTCGGCAATCTGTTGGCCCAGCCGGGCAAGCTTCTTGTTGTGCGACCCCTCCCGGGCGCTACCGGCAAAAAACACTAATCGCATGCAAATCTCCTGCTTGGCGCTTTAGGCGCCGTCGTCGTTTCCGTCCTCGCTCTTACGAAACACATGACGCAAGGGCACGGTTGCGGCGGCCGCAAGCGGCGTGGCCAGCGCCAGCCCAAAGAGCCCGAATATGGCGCCGAACACGAGCTGGTTCAGGATCACCGCCGCCGGCGGCATCGATACGGCGCGCGCTTGGATCAGCGGCGTGAGCAGGTAGCTCTCCAGGAACTGGACGCAGCAATAAAGACCGAGCGCCCAAAGTGCCAAGGTGAAGCTCTCCCCGCCGGCAACGAGAATGATCGGGATCGCACCGATGATCGGTCCCAGATACGGCAGGAAGCACGCAAGGCCGGCGAACAGCGCAAGCACGAAGGCAATCGGCACGCCGAGGATCAGCAGCCCCAGATAGGTGACGACGCCGATTGCCGACATGGTGATCGATTGCCCGATCAGCCAGCGGCGCAGCAGCTCGCCTGTCTCGTACAGAAGATCGAGAAGGGCTTGGCGTTTGTCTTCCGGCGCCAGCCGCGCCACGAGATTGACGTAGGTGTGCGGATCGGCGGCGAGATAGACGCCGAAGAAAATCACGATCAGCCCGGCGCTGAACAGGCCGAACACGGACATGGCCACGGATGTGGCGCGGGTGGCAACGCCCCATTGGCTCATGAAGTTTCCGAGAACCTGGACCAGATTGATATTCTCGAGCAACGCGGTGCGATCGATGAATGTCGAGAGCTGAGACGTGAGCGTGGTAGCGCCGGCGGCGATGCTCTGTGCGAGCAGAGCGACTTGCATTCCGAGCGTGGGCCCCGCCGTCCATCCGGCAAGACCGAGGCCGCCCAGCCCGACAAGGGCCACCACGGCCAGCATCAACAGGCGCGGCAACCCCGTGATGTCGGCCAGCGCCTTGCTCGCGCCGTAGAGCACGATGGCCAGCAGAATGCCGGCGAAGGTGAGCAGGATTGCCGTCTGAGCGTACCAAAGGACGCTGACCAGCGCGATGACGGCGATGACCGCAACGGTGGCCTTGGCCGCCCGCGCCATCACCTTAGGCTCGCGGAGTTCCGCGGTCTTCGCCGGGCTCTTCTTGGCATCGCGCGCTGGCTGCTCGCCGGACATTGCTGTCTCGCTTGAAGGCCGCGCTGGAACTATGCAGTAGGGGTGCGCGGGGGCGGTGGGGTCGTCCCCAATCTACGTCAAAGGCGGCGCCAAGGGATAGGCGCTACTCGCCGATTCCCTCAAAGAACTCCTTCACCCGGGCGAAAAATCCGGCCGAAGCGGGGCTCGTATCCGGGTTGGACGCCTCCTCGAAGGATTTCAGCAGATCGCGCTGCTGGCGCGACAGGTTCTTCGGGGTCTCGACCTCCACCTGGATATAGAGGTCGCCTTGCTGCTTGGAGCGCAGCACGGGCATGCCCTTGGCCTTGAGGCGGAACTGCTTGCCGCTCTCGGTCCCTTCGGGAACCTTCACGCGGCTGCGGCCGCCGTCGATGGTCGGCACCTCGATCTGCCCGCCGAGCGCCGCCGTGGTCATGGCAATCGGCACGCGGCAAAACAGATCGGCGCCGTCGCGCTGAAAGAACTCGTGCGGCTTGATCGACAGGAAAATATAGAGATCGCCAGGCGGGCCGCCGCGCACGCCCGCCTCGCCCTCGCCCGCGAGCCTGATGCGAGTGCCATCCTCGACGCCTACGGGAATGGTGACGGACAGCGTGCGCTCGCGCGTGACGCGGCCCGCGCCGTTACATGAGGGACACGGGGTCTCGATGGTCTCGCCGCGGCCCTGGCAGGAGGGACAGGTGCGCTCGATGGTGAAGAAGCCCTGGGTCGCCCGAACCTTGCCAATGCCGCCGCAGGTGCGGCATGCCGTCGGCGAGGTGCCGGCCTTGGCGCCGGAGCCCGTACAGGCCTCGCAGGTGACGCTGGTAGGCACGCGGATCTGCGCCGCCTTGCCCTCATAGGCTTCTGAGAGCGTGATCTCCATGTTGTAGCGGAGATCGGCGCCCCGCTCGCGCCCGGAACGCTGCCGGGGCCGGCGCGCGCCCATGAACTCGCCGAACAGATCGTCGAACATCGCCGACATGGACGCGGAGAAATCCGAGCCGAAGCCGTGTGGACCACCGCCGCCAACGCCGCCGAGCCCGCCATTGCCGTCGAAGGCGGCATGGCCAAAGCGGTCATAGGCGGCACGGCGCTGCGGATCCTTCAGCGCCTCGTAGGCTTCGTTGGCTTCCCTGAAGCGCGGCTCCGCGGTGGGGTCACCGTTGCAGGTGTCGGGATGGCATTCCTTGGCAAGACGGCGGAATGCTGACTTGATCGCAGCGTCGTCCGCGCCGCGATTCAAGCCGAGCACATCGTAGTAGCACCGTTTAGCCATCACCCCTCCGGACCTTCACAACCGCCCCGTACGCGGCGGCGCACAAGTCTCTTGTTGGTGTTGGGCTTAAGCGGAGTCTTCGTTCCGAAGAGCTCCGCCGCCAATCTGTTTCGTTACGCCGACTTCTTGTCGTCGTCGTCGTCCTTGACCTCTTCGAAGTCGACATCGACGACTTTCTCATCAGAGTCACCGCCGCCAGCTTCGGCGGAAGGACCTTCATCGCCGCCGGCTGCGCCTTGAGCCTGCTGATACATGGTTTCGCCAAGTTTCATCGAGGCTTGGCCGACCGCATCCACCTTCTGCTTGATGGCCTCCACGTCTTCGCCCTCGGCGGCTGTCTTGAGCTCGGCCACGGCGGTTTCGATCGCGGCCTTGTCCTCGGCCGAAACCTTGTCGGCGAAGTCGGCGAGCATCTTGTCGGTGGAGTGCACGAGCGCTTCGGCCTGATTGCGGACCTCGACAAGCTCGCGGCGCTTCTTGTCCTCCTCGGCGTGGCTCTCGGCTTCCTGGACCATGCGGTCGATATCCGTATCGGTCAGTCCGCCGGAGGCCTGAATGCGAATCGACTGCTCCTTGCCGGTTGCCTTGTCGGTGGCCGACACATTGACGATGCCGTTGGCGTCGATGTCGAAGGTGACCTCGATCTGCGGCACGCCGCGCGGCGCCGGCGGAATGCCGACGAGATCGAACTGACCGAGCATCTTGTTGTCCGCCGCCATTTCGCGTTCGCCTTGGAAGACGCGAATGGTCACGGCGTTCTGATTGTCCTCGGCCGTGGAGAACACCTGGCTTTTCTTGGTCGGGATCGTGGTGTTGCGGTCGATCAACCGCGTGAACACGCCGCCCAAGGTCTCGATACCGAGCGACAGCGGCGTCACGTCGAGCAGCAGCACGTCCTTGACGTCGCCTTGCAGCACGCCGGCCTGAATGGCCGCTCCGATGGCGACCACCTCGTCCGGGTTCACGCCCTTATGCGGCTCCTTACCGAAGAAGTTTTTCACGGTCTCCACGACCTTCGGCATGCGGGTCATGCCGCCGACCAGGATCACCTCGTTGATCTCGGCAGACTTGAGGCCCGCATCCTTCAGGGCCGCTTCGCACGGCGCGATGGTCCGCTGGATCAGATCGCCGACCAGGCTCTCGAGCTTGGCGCGGGTGAGCTTCATGGTCAGATGCTTCGGGCCCGACTGATCGGCGGTGATGAAGGGCAGGTTGATCTCGGTCTGTTGCGTGGACGACAGCTCGATCTTGGCCTTCTCCGCCGCCTCTTTCAGGCGCTGGAGCGCGAGCTTGTCGCCGCGCAGATCGATGCCTTGCTCTTTCTTGAACTCGTCGGCGAGGTAATCGACGATGCGCATGTCGAAATCCTCACCGCCGAGGAAGGTGTCGCCGTTGGTCGACTTCACCTCGAACACGCCGTCGCCGATCTCAAGAATCGAGATGTCGAACGTGCCGCCGCCGAGATCGTAAACGGCGATGGTCTGGCCTTCTTTCTTCTCAAGTCCGTAAGCGAGCGCGGCCGCCGTCGGCTCGTTGATGATGCGCAGAACCTCAAGGCCCGCGATCTTGCCCGCGTCCTTGGTGGCCTGGCGTTGCGCGTCGTTGAAGTAGGCCGGTACGGTAATGACCGCCTGCTCGACCTTCTGGCCGAGATGAGACTCGGCCGTCTCCTTCATCTTCTGAAGGATGTAGGCGGAGATCTGCGAGGGGGAGTATTTCTTGCCCTGAGCCTCGACCCAGGCGTCGCCGTTGTCGGCCTTGACCAGCTTATAGGGAACGAGCTTCTGATCCTTGGCGACGGTGGGGTCTTCCCAACGGCGGCCGATCAGGCGCTTGATGGCGAATAACGTGTTCTCGGGATTGGTGACGGCTTGCCGTTTGGCTGGCAGCCCGACCAGCACCTCGCCGTCGTCGGTGACTGCCACCATCGACGGCGTCGTGCGCATGCCCTCAGCATTCTCGATGACTTTGGGATTTTTTCCATCCATGACCGCGACACAGGAGTTGGTCGTGCCGAGATCGATTCCGATTACTTTCGCCATTGCGAGCCTCTCTTTCTGGCAAACCGTCCGGGCCCTGAAGCGGCACCCGGGATCATCTCACGCGCCTCGCATCTCATTGGCGCGGGGCCGGTTCCCAATCGTTACGTTGCCCTACGCGACTCCGGCCGGCAGGGCTCCGCGGTTATATAGGTGGCAACCCTATGGTCCGCAAGGAGAAGCGGGCGATCCGCGGGGGTCGGAATCTCGTATTTCACGATACGCGTTTCCAGGCTCCGATGAGGATTGGCGTCAAGCAGTAGTAGCGCCCGTCGGCGGCCGCTTCCGTCATGTCTTTCTTGAAGGCATCGGCGCGCACACTATCAGCCAAACCAAGTTCGACAGCGGATGCGAAAAGTCCTTGGTAAACCCCGATTAGCATTGCCGCCATGTCACTGAGCGGAATGTATTTCACCTCGGCCAGCGTACCGTCGGGGATACCCAGGCCTGCTGCCTCGAACTGCGCCGGCAACTGGCGTCCGGCCCGCAAATTCCGCCCATGTCCGCGAAAAACTCCTTCGAACAGGCGGTTGAACTCCGCCATGGCGGGGCATAGCGGCTCAATGGCGATGGCGCTGAAGTCGAACTCCTGCGCCGCGACTACGCCGCCGGGCTTGGTCCAAGAGAGCATTTTCTCCAGCACCGCCACCGGCTCCTGCATATGCATCAACAGCAGGCGGCAATTGGTGAGATCGAAGGGGGCGCCGGGAACCTCCTCGGTCTGAAGGACGCTCGCTTCAAACAGGTGGAAATCGGCCCCGCCTTGGGCTCTCAGATCCGCCAGCGCCTGCGCGCCGAGCTTGCCGTCGATCTCAAGGCCGGTAACCTTACCCGACGGACCCACGCGGTCGGCCATCTGGCGCATCACGGAGCCGGGACCTGAGCCCACGTCGAGACAGGACATTCCAGGTTTGAGCCCGATCTCATCCAGAAGCGCGTCGGTCGCGCCCTGCCACATGGCGGCCTGATCGAGCAGGCGCTGATACTCTTCAGCGTCGCGGGCGTGGACATAGCCGTCAGGATTGGTGGTTTCGGGCTGGCCCATGAGGCTCCTGGTTTGCCGATATGGCTATGACGGTGGACGGTAGGGCAGGACTGAGGCGGAGCAAAGATCGCGTGCAACATTATCCGCAACAGTTGGACCGGGCCGCGCAAGCCGCGCTTCTCGCCGAAATCCGGCAGATCATCGCGCAAAGCCCGCTCTACACCCCCACCATGCCGCGTTCCGGCAAGCCGATGTCGGTGCGCATGACCAATGCCGGCCCACTCGGCTGGGTCACCGACAAGGCGCGCGGCTACCGCTATCAGGCCACCCATCCGGAGACGGGGAAACCCTGGCCGCCGATCCCCAAAATACTGTTGGATCTCTGGGATGAGCTTGCCGGCTATCCGCAGGCGCCGGAAGCCTGCCTCATCAACTACTATGCGAGCGCCGCCAAGATGGGGTTGCATCAGGACAGGGACGAAGAGGACTTCGATGCGCCCGTGCTGTCCGTGTCGCTCGGCGATACCGGCATTTTTCGCGTCGGCGGCACGACGCGCAAAAGCCCGACGCAGAAATTCGAGCTCAAGTCAGGCGATGTGTTCGTGCTCGGCGGCGAGGATCGGTTGGCCTATCACGGCATCGACCGCGTCGTGGCGGGCACGTCCGACCCCTTGGCAGAAGGCGGCCGCTTCAACCTTACTTTGCGGCGAGTGACGAGGCCAGCCCAGGTTTAGTTTAAACCTGTCTAGTCGCCGCCGTCGGAAATGTCGTCGTTGGCGGCCCCGCCGGCCCCGAAGCCGTTGCCGCCCTGGTCGGGCTTGGCTTGCGGGGCAGGCTTGGCGCCGCCCTTGGAGACGGCCACCAGCGCCGGGCGCAGCACCCGGTCGGCGATTGCATAGCCCGCCTGCATGACCTCCACGACAGTGCCTTCAGGCACTTCGGTGGTCGGCACCTCGTACATGGCCTGCTGCTGGTTCGGGTCGAAGCGCTGGCCGAGCGGCTCGAGTTTGGTGACGCCGTGCTTCTCCATCATCTTGAGCAGCTCCCGCTCGGTCAGCTCCACGCCCTCGAGGAAGCTCTTGAGCGCGGGGTTTTGCGCCGCGGCATCCGCCGGAACGTGTTCGATCGCGCGCCGCAAATTGTCGCCGATGGTCAGCACGTCGCGGGCAAAATTTGAAATGGCGTAGCGCGACGTATCGGTCTTCTCGCGCTCGGTGCGCTGGCGCAGATTCTCCATGTCCGCCATGGTGCGCAGCAGCTTGTCGCGCATCTCGGCGTTCTCGGAGAGCAGCGTATCGAGATCGCCCGCGACATCACCGCCGCCGGCATCTTGGGCTTGAGGCTTCTCGGAGGGGGCAGGTTTCGCCTGATCCTCGTCTGCCTCACGTGGATCCGTCTTGTCGTCGGGCATTAGGCGCCTCGGCGATTGGAGTTGAAATGAGAAGTCCGGGATATCAACCGGGAGCGGACAAAAATCAAGGGACAAGGGCCCAAGAAGATCAGGGAACCAGCCGCCCGAGTAACCTTGCCGTGTAGTCAACCATCGGAATGATGCGCGCGTAATTGAGCCTGGTCGGGCCGATCACGCCAAGCATGCCAACGATTTTCTGCTCGCTATCCTCGAAGGGGGAGACGATCAGCGCCGAGCCCGAGAGCGAGAACAGCTTGTTCTCCGAGCCGATGAAAATCCGCACGCCCTCGGCACGCTCGGCGCTGATCGTCTCCCCCTTCGAGG
>Ga0209587_1000348_pt1 | contig 22615 bp, 24 predicted proteins | sample NGEPerD_2_FD_184512 | JGI IMG/M metagenome (GOLD analysis project Ga0209587, IMG submission 184512) | Arctic peat soil microbial communities from the Barrow Environmental Observatory site, Barrow, Alaska, USA - NGEE PermafrostL1-D... | ecosystem: Environmental > Terrestrial > Soil > Wetlands >... | reverse complement strand
GCTCGCAACGGGGGGCACGGCCCAGGCCACCGCGGGGCTCACCGAGCGCTGCGGAGGAAAGGTAGCGGGCATCGCCACGATCATGGAGCTGTCATTCCTTCACGGCCGCGACAAGCTCGGCGCCTACGAGTACTACAGCCTCCTGCGCTACTGAGGTCCCCCCCACGCCGAGTGGTGGTGAGATGACCATATAGAGCACTTGACCACCACTCGGCGTCGATAGGTTCGATCAATCAGCCCGCCCCCGGCCCTACAATGGGATATGGACTCGATTCAGGAGCCGGCTGAAAGCCAGCCGGCGCCCGAGCAGACTTCGGCACGAGGCGTCAAAGCGGTTCTGCGCCGGGTGCGACCGGCCCGACAGGCCGGGGATCCCGGTTTCGAGCAGCTCCTCAAGGAGTTCCGGCAACATCGCCCCAAGAGCTCTACCAAGCTCATCGAACGCGCCTTCGAGATCGCCGAGTCCGCACACTCGGGACAGGTTCGCAAGTCTGGCGACCCCTTCATTTCCCATCCTCTGAGCGTCGCGACGATTTGCGCCGAGCTTGGTCTGGATGAGACAACGATAGCAGCCGCGCTGCTCCACGACTCGGTCGAGGACACCGAGCTGGGTCTCGTCGACATCGAGCGAGAGATGGGCTATGCGGTGGCGTTGTTGATCGACGGAGTCACCAAGCTCGATCGCATCCGCTTCCGCACGGCCGAGCAGGCGCGCGCCGAGAACCTGCGCAAGATGATGGTGGCGACCGCGCGCGACGTGAGAGTGCTGCTCATGAAGATTGCCGACCGCCTCCACAATATGCGCACGATCGATCCGCTTCGCGGCGAGCGTCGCGAGCTGATCGCGCGCGAGACGCTCGAGATATATGCGCCGCTGGCTCACAGGTTGGGCATGTACGCGATCAAATGGGAGCTTGAGGATCTCAGCTTCAAGCAGTTGCATCCCAAGCGCTTCGACGAGATTTCGGCGCTGGTGCAGGATCGGCAGCCCGAGCGGGAACGAGTTCTGGACCAGGTGAGCGACGAGATCCTTGCAAAGCTCAAAGAGGCAAAGATCAAGGCCGAGGTGTCAGGCCGGCCGAAGCACCTCTACTCGATCTACGAGAAGCTGGTGCTGCGCGGCAAGCAGTTCGACGATATCTTCGATCTGCTCGGTGTCCGCGTGGTTGTCGACTCGGTCAGGGACTGTTACGCCGCGTTGGGCTCGATCCACACGCTGTACACGCCGGTCTCCAGCCGCTTCAAGGACTACATCGCGATGCCCAAGTTCAACATGTATCAATCGCTGCACACGACGCTGATGGGGCCGGGGGGCAGGCCCATAGAGATTCAGATCAGGACCCAAGAGATGCACCGCGCCGCGGAGTTCGGGATCGCCGCTCACTGGCTTTACAAGGATCAGCAGAGAGGCAAGACTCCTGAGGCGGAGATGGCGTGGCTGCAGCGGGTCATGGACTGGCAGAAGGAGTCGATCGACCCGAGCGACTTCATGGAGTCGCTCAAGATTGACCTCTATGCGGACGAGGCCTTCGTGTTCACGCCCAAGGGCGACGTCATCGCTCTTCCGCGCGGGGCCGGCCCGCTCGACTTCGCCTACGCCATCCACACGGAGGTCGGCCACAGGACGGTGGGAGCTCGAGTCAACGGCAGGCTCGTCTCTCTGAGCCACGAGCTCTCCTCGGGCGACTCGGTGGAGATCATCACCTCCAAGGGTCAGGCGTCGCCGTCGCGCGACTGGCTCAAGCTGGTCAAGACACCGCGGGCTCGCAACAAGATCAGGCAATGGTTCGCGCGTGAGCGTCGTGAGGACGCGCTCGCGCAAGGTAAGGACTCGTTGCTGGCCGCGATCAAGAAACACGGCTTGCCGGCGGACAAGGTCTCCAAGAGCGACGTGCCCGCGAAGGTGGCCGAGGAGCTCAAGTTCCCGGATCTAGACACGATGTACGTGGCGATCGGGGAGAGCCACCTGTCGCCTCAGTCGGTCACCACCCGGATCATCCGCATCTTCGATCCGCAGAGCGCTCAGGAAGAGGACGCTGCCGTTCAGCCGCGCCGGCGCAGGAAGCGGCCGAACCGCGGCAGAGGAATCATCGTCGAAGGGCACGACGATCTCTTGGTGCGGCTGGCGCTCTGCTGCACACCCGTTCCCGGTGACGCCGTGGTGGGCTTTCTGACGCGCGGACGAGGCGTCTCCGTGCATCGCGAGGACTGCCCCAACGCCAAGTCCCTGCGGGCCCAGGACGACGAGCGTATGGCCTCGGTGTGGTGGGACGAGCGTCAGAAGACGACCTTCGTGGCCGCGATCCGGATCGAGGCGCTCGATCGCACCAAGCTGTTGCGCGACGTCACGACGGCTATCTCCGACCAGGGCATATTCATCGTCTCCTCCAGCACTCGCACGGGGCGCGATGGGATCGCCAGCCTCTCGTACACTTTCGAGCTCGTGGACCCGAGCCATCTCGATCACGTGCTCCAGGCGATCCGGAGGATCGATTCGGTGTTCGACGCCTACCGGGTCGGCTCCGCGGCCAACACTTAGTGCACCTCCCCGCAAATCCGGTGGCATTCGAGCGCCCCTGCATCCCCGCTCGCGGCGTTGCACGGCTCCGCCGAGGTCGGAATTGGGATTCAATCTGTCGCTCACGTACCTTTCAGGTACGCAGCGCTCCTCGCGCCTGGCGAAACGGCTCCGCCGAGGTCGGAATTGGGATTCAATTCGGGGCGCAGTGACGCTCTCGGTGCGCACCGTATTTCCGGTGCGGAGCACGTGACCAAAGCGGTGAGGGTCCTTTTCGGCGTGTGCGCGCTCCTGCTGATACTCCCGGGATGCGAGCGGGAGAATTTCTCTTTGCCCCTGGCTCGTGACGTTGCCTCGGATTTCGTCGAGGCCTGGGACGGTCGCGATTTCAAGTCGATGAGCGCGCTGCTCGACCAGAAGTCTCGGACGAGTTTCGGAGCCCGGCGTCTCGAGCGCGTGATGCGCAAGGCGCTTCGGTCGGGCTGGATCAGACGCTACGACGTCGAGCTCGGCGAGGCGGTAAAGGAGCCCGCCATCTCCTCGGAGGAGGAGCTGCGCCGAGCCTCTGAGGTGACGGCGGAGGCACCCTATGTGATCACCTATCGTTCGCGCGCTGCGGTCAAACCGGTCGCGCTAGCCGGGAGCCTGCAGCTTGTGTACGACAAGAGGGCCACGGAGTGGAGCACTCGGTGGGCGAGGTCGGCGCTGTGGCCACGGACAGAGCGTGCCTCTGGATTCGCCGTGGGCGTGCGCTGGCCCCAGAGGGCGGCGATCAAGGACCGCTCTGGTCGCCCGCTGGCGCGCGGGGGAGGGTCGGGCCGCAGCTACCCACAGGGGGCCGTTGCCGGGAGCACCCTCGGGCACATCGGCAAGATCGCGGACCGTGACCTCAGAAGCCTGCCTCACTACTACCGAGCGGGAGACCTCGCCGGTGCCTCGGGCCTCGAGGCCGCCTACGAGTCGAGGCTCGCCGGGATCCCCACCATGCGACTGTCCTTGAGCGACGCTAAGGGCCGTGTTCTGCAGATCTTGGGCCGTAGGCGAGGGAGACCGGGCCGCGCCGTCCAGACAACTCTTGACGTAGACGTGCAGCGCGCGGCCGAGAATGCCTACGGCGCCACGGTTGGGGGCGCGGTGGTGGTCGAGCCCGATAGCGGCAACCTGCTGGCGGTGGTGTCGTCGTCCTCCTTCGATCCCAACAACCATGTGGGCGCGGCGGAGGTCGAGCCTTTCAATCGAGCCCTGTCGGGGCTCTACCCGCCGGGGTCCTCCATGAAGGTCGTGACCGCGTCGGCGGCCCTCGAAGATGGAACGGTCTCGCCCCAGACCACGGTCACTGGCCCCAAGGACTACAAGGGAGTCGTCAACTTCGAGTCGGGCGAGTTCGGCTCGATCCCGTTCTCGGATGCCGTGCGCTTCAGCGTCAACACCGCCTTCGCCCAGGTGGCCGAAGACCTTGGGGCCGCAAAGCTCACCCGCTATGCAGGCTCGTTCGGCTTCAACCTGAGGCCGCGCCTGGGTGTCTCGGCGGCTCGCTCCTCCTTTCCTCGTCCCGAGGAGCTGTGGGACCTGATGTGGGGCTCGATAGGCCAGGCTCAGGTGCTGGCCACGCCCCTGCAGATGTCCACGGTCGCAGCCACGATCGCAAACAACGGCAAGAGGATGGCGCCGCGTGTCTCCTTCTTGTTGCCCAAGGACGGTGAGCGTGTCGTGTCTCGGCACACCGCGGCCCAGATGAACGAGATGATGCAGGCGGTTGTGACCTCGGGCACGGGTGTAGCAGCCCAGGTCCCGGGAGTGGCGGTGGCGGGCAAGACCGGCACCGCGGAGGTGGACGTGGCCGGAGTGCGAGAGAACCACGCGTGGTTCGTGGCCTTCGCCCCTGCCTCCGATCCCAAGGTGGCGATCGCCTTGGTTTCCGAGTATGGGGGAGTGGGCGGCCAGGTCGCGGCCCCCCTGGCGGGCCGCATGCTCGAGGCCGTGCTCCCGCTCGTCCCGTGAGGGCGGTGGTCCAGCGCTCGGGGGAGGCCCGGGTCGAGGTGTCGGGCAACGTCGTCGGCGCCATCTCCTCGGGCGTGGTGGTTCTGCTCGGCATCACCGCCACGGACGGAGACAAGGAGGCGGGCTGGCTCGCGGACAAGGTATCGAACCTGCGCATCTTCAACGACGACGAAGGAAAGATGAACCGCTCGCTGCTGGACGTCTCCGGCGAGGTGCTGCTGGTGTCGCAGTTCACGGTCTACGGTGACGCTCGCCGGGGCCGGCGGCCGTCGTTCGTCACCGCCGCCCAGGGCCCCGAGGCGAGGGCCGTTTACGAGCGCGCGATCGAGGCCTTCAGGGCGCTCGGCGTGAATACAGCGACGGGCGAGTTCGGGGCCGAGATGGACCTATCCCTGACAAACCGGGGGCCGATAACGATCTTGCTGGATTCCGACAAGAAGTTCTAGTGGCGCTGGCCGGCCCAGCCAAGACATCCAGCGGAACGAGCAACGGCTGAGGTTGAGAAGGTGTTCTTGGGCTCACGTAACGGCCACTATCTTGGTCCTATGGGCCTACGGATAGCTGCCATCGGCGTCTTTCTACTTGCGGCCTACGTGGCACGGGTCACCCTCGGTCTCGGCATAGCCATGGCCGGGTTGCTGTTCGGAGATGAGTGGCTCGGCCCCGAGCCGGAGATGCTCTATCTGGTCGCCGGTGGTCTACTTGTTGCTCTTTTTGTTTGGCTCGGCGTGCGCCTGTGGCGACAGGGTGGCGGGTCCCGCCGAGGTATTCGATCGCCTAACTTGGGCGCCTGAGTATCGTTCCGGAACCTGTAAGAACAACTTGGGGCGTCCGCTACCGCCCGTCATGACTACACCGAGGGTAGGCGGCCCCGACCATTGACCTCATGCGCTCCCCTTCTGCTTGGCGCCAGAACGGCCTCGAGCGCTACATGAGAGGACTCAGAGCGGCTCGAAGTTCCTCACTCTGATCGATCACCGTCGCGCCGGCGCGGACCAGTGGGGAGGGGACCGCGTCCCTTGGTAAATTGTTCTTACGGTACCTTGATTACCGGCACACCTGGTGGTAAAAAGCAAATAGCCGTAGAAAATCTTGAGGAGCGTTTCGATGTGCGACTACTTCGATGTGTGACTACTGCGAGTGCAGGCGACCGAGCCGTTCGCCGAGTGGACGACGTGCCCGGCGACTGGGGGCTGATGGCGGCTGTGCGGTTGCTCGAAGGCCTCGACGCGCGCATCTTCAAAGAGGAGTGGGACCCCTCGCCGGCGGCCTTCGGGATCCTCGACTTCAACGACCTCGGGATGGCCCATGTCCACGCAGAGGAGAGAACAGCGATGGAGGAGGTGGCGGGATGACCCACGCCTGCAGCGTCGACCCGGTGGCCCCTATGCCGGAGGGGACGAGCTACTGCGCGGGACAGGCCTTGGAGCTCGCCCGCTGCGCGATCCGTGCTGCCGAGCTGGGCGCCGGCGAGGACGCGTGGCGCCGCCTCGCGGCGTGGCTGGCAATTCCACCGAGGATTTTCGCGGCGAGCGAAGAGTGCATGCGCGAAAGCGGTCTGTGGCCGTGGGCCTCAGGTGGGCGCCATCCTCACGGAGGGCGCTCCGCGTGCACCGACTTGGTTGGGGCTAGGGCCTAACGGTGCGTGTCGCGAAGGCAGCGACGGCGCATCGCGCGCTGTCCGACGAGGCCCGGCTCCGGTTGTTCAGCCTCATCTCGGAAAGCGACCATCCGCTCGACGTTCCCGCGATCGCGGAGGCACTCGGGCTTCATCCCAACACCATCCGCTCACATCTCCGCCGCCTCGAGGCCGCCGGCCTCGTGGTATCGGAAACCGAGATCCGCACCGCGCGCGGTCGGCCCCGCCAGCTCTTCAAGCCTGGCGCCGCGGCCGAAGAAGTCGGCCAGGGGGCACGCGACTACAAGCTGCTTGCGACGATGCTGGCCGGCTACGCCAAAGCGGGTGCGACCGATCCTGCGTCGGCGGCAGAGACGGCCGGCAAGGCGTGGGGCGGTTACCTCGGGGCTCAGGATCGGCTCCCCCCGGGCGAGACCGCGGATGATGTGGGTTCTGCGATCGAGATGATCGCCCGGATGATGGAGCGTCTGGGGTTCGAGCCCGAGGTGCAGCGTTCGGGGACAGTCGCTGAAGTGCTTCTCCACAACTGTCCGTTCAGAGGTGTTGCGGAACGCTATCCCACGATCGTGTGCTCCCTGCATCTCGGCATCCTGCGTGGAGCTCTCGAGGACACCGCGGCGGCGGTAGATGCCACCGACCTGCAGCCGTTCGTCACTCCGTCGTTCTGCGTGGCGAGGCTGGAGGAGAGATGAACGTCCGACAGCGGGTTTTCGGCCCAGCAATTGGAAGCGCTTTCCCATGACGGTCGCCTCGACGACAAAGGAACGGCTCGGCGGGGCCGTCGTCTTCTTCGTGCCCGACGAGCGAACGCTTCCGCCCCGCGAGGGGTACTCCGTGGATCGCTACCTCGAATCTGCGGGTGGCTCGGCGCTGGCCAAGGTCCTGTCGCTGCCTCGAACCGAGATCAGCGAGGTCGTGGCTCAGGCGGGCTTGCGCGGCCGAGGCGGGGCAGGGTTTCCGATTGTTGATCATGGCTTCGGTGCTCGGTGCGGTCGGAGGGCAGCGCCCCGGAGACGAGATTGCTGGCGACGCCCCTTGCCGTCGAGGGAGACGAGCCCGGCGGCAAGCTGAACCAACTGCTGAACGACGGATGTCGATGATTTTCGACTACACGTCGGCTGGGTCGATAGTCGGCATCCTCGCCCTAATGATCTAGAAACCATGATCCCTACCGACCGGAAGGTAACTATGGCTCGACACGAGGCGCTGGTCCCACTGACGCACGACCACCATCACTTCCTCGCGCACGCCCGGCGCATGCAGGCCGCGGTCACCGAGGATGACTCCATTCGCCGCAGGGCGGCGGACGATTTCGTGAGCTTCTACCTCGGCAAAGGCCTCCGTAACATGCGCGAGGAGCAGGAGCTGTTCTTTCCCGCGGCGTTCCGCGACTCTCGAGCGCACGACCTCGTGCTGAGAGCCGTCGAGGACCACTTGGAGATCCACGATGCGGCCAAGCGGCTGCAGCGGGAGTTGTCGACCGGAGAGATCTCATCCGATACCCTCGGCGAGATCGCAGACATACTCCCCAGACACGTGCGGTTCGAGGAGGGCGAGGTGTTCCCCGCGATCGAGAGCGCCGTTCCCCACGAGGAGCTTCACCACCTCGGCGCCGCCGGCCGTAGAGACGCCTGACGAGTGGCCGGTGAGAGGGTGAGGCGGGGCATGGATCCTCCCATTCGGGAGGGATCCGCGACCACCGACTCGGGACCGTGGGCAGACGACTCGCGGCCGTGGGCGCAGCCCCGCGTGGGGGTGGCGGTGGAGCGGCGCGACCCGTGGGAGTTGGCGATGCACGGGGCCCGCGCCGGACTGCTGGCGGGCCTGGCGCTGGGGCTGGTCGAGATCGTAGCCAGCGCGGTGTTGCGCGGTGACCCATGGCTGCCCTTCGACTTCGCCGTCGCCATCCTGATCGGGCCCGAGGCGCTCGCCGCGGGGTTCCCGGTCGCCGCGTCGGTGGCGCTGGCCACGGTAATCCACGTGCTGCTGTCGGTCGTGTTCGGGGTGGTGTTCGTGGCGGGGCTGGCGCTGACCTTCCAGCTCAGCGCTCGACGGCCGCTAGTGCTGCTCTATGGCGTCCTGTTCGGGGTGACGGTGTGGGAGGTTGACTTCCTGGCCGTGCTGCCCGTGATCGCCCCCGAGATGACGGGCCAGCTCGACCTCACGACACAGCTGTGGAACGGGATCCTGTCGTACTCCCTCGTTTACGGGCCTGTCCTGGCGACGTACGTCATCCGCGTGCGTCCCGGCGTGCTCGACCGCTGGTGGCTGCCCGACGAGGGGGTGTCTTGATGGCCTCCCCGGTGGAGCTCGGTTTCCCGCTCGGGATCCGTCTCACGCACGCGTTCAATATCGTATTCCTGACGTTGCTTATCCGCAGCGGTATCGAGATCCTCGGTGGGCACCCGATGCTCTACTTCAACGACGATTGTCGGCCGGGCAGCGAGTGGATCCGCTTCACCGGCAAGCGCATGTTCCGTGACCGGCGCTGGACCGCCGAGGACGAGAAGCAGCCCTACACGCCTTGGGTCGCGCTGCCGGGTCGCGACAACCTCGGGCTGGGTCGTTTCTGGCACTTTATCGCCGTCGCCGGGTGGCTCCTGACGGGCCTCGCCTACCTCCTGGTCCTCGTCACGAGCGAGCAGTGGCAGCGTCTCGTGCCGACCTCGTGGGACATGTTCCCGCAGGCGTGGGACGCGGCGCTGAGCTACCTTCGTCTGGACGTGCCGGCGGCGGGCGATCCCTACAATGCGCTGCAGCAGCTCACTTACTTCGGGATCGTTTTCGTGCTCACGCCACTGCAGATCGTCACCGGACTGGCGATGTCGCCGGCCCTCGCTGGACGCTTCCCTTGGTACCCGCGCCTGCTCGGGGGGCGGCAGGCCGCCCGCAGCCTGCACTTCCTCGGCTTGGTGGCGTTCGTGGCGTTCACCGTCCACCACGTCGCACTCGTGATCGCTCATGGCCTGCTCGACGGGCTCGCCGTCATCGTGCTCGGCGTGGAGGCACCGACCATCGCCCAGCATGCCGTCGCCGTGGCAATCACCCTCGCGTTCTTTGCTGCGCTGGTCGCGCTGCACGTGTGGGCCACACGGCGTTCGCTGCTTGAGCCACGCGCGGTGCAGGACGCCCTGCAGCGCCTCGTTGACCCCCTGCAGGCGCGCTTGCTGCAACCGCTCACCTCCCGTCAGCGCTATCGCGAGAAGGACGTCAGCGCCGACCCGCGACCCAACGGCCGTCCGCCCCGGCACGACGCGTACCGGGAGCTCGTCGGGCGCCGCTTCGACGGATGGCGCTTCCAGGTCGGCGGCTTGGTCGAGCAGCCGCTGTCGCTCACGCTCGAGGAGCTGCGCGCGCTGATGCCGCAGCGCCAAGTCACGCAGCACAAGTGCATCCAAGGCTGGAGCTACGTCGCCGCGTGGCAAGGCGTTCCGCTGACCGCTCTGCTCGAACGCTGCCGACCCACCTCCGAAGCCCGCTACATCTTGTTCCGGACGTTCGACGACAAGTGGGAAGAGCCCGGCCACGGCGACTACTACAGCGTCATCGACCTCGAGCTCGCGCGGGCGCCCCAGACGATGCTTGCCTACGGGATGAACGATCGGCCGCTGCCGGTCGCGTTCGGTGCGCCCCTGCGCCTGCGGCTCGAGAGCCAGCTCGGCTACAAGATGGTCAAGTGGGTGCGATCGATAGATTTGATCGCCAGCTACGCTGACATCGGCGCAGGCTACGGCGGGTGGCGCGCAGACGTGTTGCACTACAGCCGTATCGCCCCCATCTGAGCGTCGACGTGCGGCCGGACGGCGATCGGCGCCACCCCATCGATGGTGAGATGTCGCAGGTAGTTGGAAGGGCAAGAGAGGAGGGCTATGGCGATAGTTGAGGATTTGGCCGGGTTCGTCGTGCGGTCCTCGTGGGACGACCTATCCGAGGAGATGCGGGAGATCCTGAAGGCGCGCATCCTGGATTCGATTGGGTGCGCAATCGGTGCACTCGACGGGGCACCCGTGCGGATGATCCGCGAACAGATCTCTGACTTTGGCGGCAGGGAGCTGTGCTCGATGATCGGAGGAGGCCGGACGGCACCGGACCTCGCCGCGCTCCACAATTCGGCGGCGGTCCGCTACCTGGACTTCAACGACAGCTATCTCGCCCAAGGCGAGACCTGCCACCCCTCCGACAACATCGCCGCGGTTCTTGCCGCGGCCCAGTACCGGGTCGCGTCTGGGAAGGATCTTCTGGTGGGGATCGCGGTGGCCTATCAGGTGCACTGCAGGCTCTCTGACGAGGCACCGGTGCGGGCCCGGGGATTCGATCACACGGTCCAGGGCGCGTACGGCGCGGCCGCGGGTGTCGCCAAGGTGCTCGGACTGGACGAAGAGCGCACCGCCAACGCGATCGCGATCGCGGGAACCTGTCTCAATGCGCTGCGGGTGACGCGCACTGGAGCCCTGTCCCAGTGGAAGGGGCTCGCAGCACCCTGGGTCGCATTCAGCGCAGCCCATGTGGCGTTCTTGGCCATGCGCGGCGTGACCGGTCCTCGAGAGGTTTTCGAAGGCAACAAAGGGTTCATGGATGCGATCGCGGGTCGTTTCCAGATCGAGTGGTCGAGTGAGGCACTGGATCGGATCGCCAGCACCGTGATCAAGAAATTCAATGCCGAAATTCACTCACAGTCCGCGCTTGAGGCGGCAATCGAACTGAAACAGGACCACGGGCTCGAGGGAAGGGACGTTGAGCGTGTCGAGGTCGACATCTTCGACGTCGCCTACAACATCATCGGGGGAGGCGAAGAAGGAGACAAGACGATTGTTCGCACCAAAGAGGAGGCGGACCACTCCCTGCGGTACTTGGTGGCGGTGGCGCTGCTGGACGGCGAGGTGCTTCCTCGTCAGTATGAACCGGATCGAATCGTGGCCGACGACGTTCAGAGCCTGCTACGAAGGATCGAGGTGAGACCCGATGATCGGCTGTCGGCTCGCTTTCCGCAGCAGCACGCGTGCGGAGTGCGGATACATCTGAAGGATGGGCGGCTGGTGAGCAAGGACAAGGACGACTACGAGGGCTACCATACGAGACCGACCCAATGGGAGACGCTGGTCGAGAAGTTTGATCGTCTCTCCGAGGGTAGAACCGATGCGTCGCTGAGGAAGGAGATCGTGGAGGCCGTCGCAAGCCTCGAGGACCTATCTGTAAGAGATCTCACGGAGCTGCTCGAGCGAGTGGACGGGCGATAAGGAAAGGAGCGACATGGGCAAGGGCAAGGACGACGAGAGGGCCTTCCAGTTCCTGCGCTACAACCGAAGACCGGGAAAACCGCGCGCGCGCGGCGTCACCGAAATCCGGGGCTCGTATTACACGGTCCTGGGACACCGCTACCTGCAGGACGTGCTGGAGCTGATGGGTCAGTACGTCGACATCCTAAAGTTCGCCGGAGGCGCGTTCACGCTCATGCCGCGCGGCGCGCTTCAGCGCATCATCGCCGTCTGCCACGATCACGACGTGCTGGTCTCTACGGGCGGTTTCATCGAGTATGTGCTGACCCAAGGGGTCGATGCAGTGGACGCGTACATCGACGAGTGCCGCGATGTCGGATTCGATATCGTCGAGATCTCCTCCGGGTTCATCACGATCCCGGTGGACGACTTCGTGCGCATCACCGAGAAGGTGGGAAAGGCGGGGCTGAAGGCCAAGCCCGAAGTCGGCATCCAGTTCGGAGCCGGAGGCGCCACGAGCCCCGAAGAGCTCGAGCAGGAGGGGGTCCGTGACGTCGGATGGGCTATCAACATGGCAAGGAAGTGCCTGGAGGCCGGTGCCTACATGATAATGATCGAGTCGGAGGGAATCACCGAGGAGGTGCGCGAGTGGCGTACCGGCGTGGTCGCCAGCATCGTCTCAGAGCTGGGGCTCGAGAAGGTGATGTTCGAGGCTGCTGACCCCGACGTGTTCGGCTGGTACGTCAAGAACTACGGACCCGACGTCAACCTTTTCGTCGACCACAGCCAGATCGTGCAGTTAGAATGCCTGCGTCAGGGGATCTGGGGCACGAAGAGCCTGTGGGGCCGCGTGATTACATACGAGTGAAGATCCTTCGTTGCAGGATGAAGGTGGCTAATCCGAGGAGCAGTTTCAGCTCTCCTCCCAGGCTCCCGGCACACGACGGCAGAAGGCGGTTCTTCAGCGCGGCCCGATTTATTCCCAGACTGTTGATGGCCAATAGTCCGCATTGTCACACCACCACCAGTAAAGGTCCCAGAGGGGGACTCAGGTGTAATCTAGAATCGTCCCCGCGGCGCAGAAGCACCTGTAGGTCAAGGCGCTCATCTCGGACCAGAGCACCACTGCGCCAAAAGCTGACGCTGCCACCTTCAGGCCTTACGAAAAGCCACGCAGCATATCCGGGGCTGAGGCTCCAAGCACGCCTCCAGGCGGTCAAGCCCCAGCTCCTCCAACAAGCTCTGCATGATATCGACGTTCATCCCGCACACCAAGTCGGTGAACTCGCGCGCCAGCGAGTGGAAGGGGCAATTCCTCAGCTTGATGGCGCCGTCGAGATCGTGGAACGGCTGAAAGCCGTAGTCCTTGAGAACATCCTCGGCCGTACGGGTCAAGCTCTTCCGACCCTGGTGAGACCCGGCGCGTTTCCTGACCTCGTCCGCCATCTCCCGACCGAATGTGCGCGCCACGCCCTTCACTGCGTCGCCACCTGGCTGGTTGCTGCTCAAGGCCTTGGCGAATAGGGTGGCCGCCAGCCTGTACTCGCGGTGTGGCAGCGACACCTCGATGTCTTGCGCCGGGTTCTTGTAGAGCTTCGCTGGCCTCCCGGCCCCCGGACCCTCCCGGCCAGACAGGCGCTTGAACTCGACGTCGAGCAGTCCCTCTTCGGCAAGCTTGTCCAGGTGGAAGGCGGCGAGAGAGCGCTTGACCCCAACCTTCTGCGCTGCTTGCTCGCGACTCACCGGCTCGGGCTCCTGAACGACGTACTCGTAGAGCCGCCGCCTAACGGGCTCGCCCAAGATGGAGATCGTCTCTACTGGATCGCTTGTTGGCATGTCTGACCTCGGCTAGGTACTAGGAGTGGATGCTAGCCGACATCTCCAAATAAGGCAAGTATAGACAAGTCTTAGAGTGGCCTAAAAGGAAATGCACCACATTGCGCGTGTAGCGATTGACAAAAGAGAGGCGAGGTGAGAGGCTCTATAGCTAATGGAGGCTCCCACTACAGCGGAGGCTCCCATACAATGGAGGTGGCGGAAATGGCTGCCATGGCAAGACGGAGAGATCTCCGGGATCCGGTGTTCCAGGGCTACTCGCTGCTCAGGTTGGGATTCACGGTGGCGCCGATCCTCTTCGGTCTCGACAAGTTCTTCAACGTCATGGTCGATTGGCCTCGATACCTTGCTCCGTGGATCAACGACATGGTCCCCGGGACGGCGCAGCAGTTCATGTACTCGGTGGGCGTCGTTGAGATCGTGGCCGGCATCGCAGTGGCACTTGCTCCCTGGTTCGGCGGCTACCTGGTGGCGGCTTGGCTCGGAGGCATCATCGTGAACCTGCTCACGGTGAGCCCGACCAAGTACTACGATGTCGCGCTACGAGACCTGGGCTTGCTCTTCGGTGCCTTGACCCTGGCTCGGCTGGCTTCGGCCTTTCGCAGCACGACCACTCACTCTGAGGACCGCTCCGAGCTCAAAACGGCCGCTTGATCAACGAAAGAGCGTGTTGGAGGCCCGCTTCAAGAAGCGGGCCTCCAATGCTCCAGGTTTGACCACACGAAAGAAGACGTAACGGTGACTTCCGGTCAGCCTCGGATCACCTCCGCGAGCACCGCCGCCTGGCTGATCTCGATGTCCTTGGTCGCGGTGAGCAACGTCAACGTTCGGTCCCGGGCCAACCTCCGAAGCGTGGCTAGCGCCTCCGCTCGCTCGGGATCCTCAAGCTCGGCTCGGTAGCGCCGGGTGAACTCCGCGAACCGCCTAGGGTCGTGCGCGTACCACTTGCGCAGCTTGGTGGAGGGCGCAACCTGCTTGCACCACTCGTCGATGCGGGCCTCGTCCCTGCTCAGTCCGCGCGGCCACACCCGGTCGACCAGAACGCGGGTGCCGTCCTTGCGCGTTGGCTTGTCGTAAATCCGACGCATCATGACTTCCGGCTTCTTGGTCAACGCCTGAGCCCTCCTCTCTTGCATGCTGCACACCACCTCAACCATCGTCACGCGCTGCTGCCGTCACCCAGCAGTCTCGGCGCTCGTTCCCTGAGACAGACGGGTCATATACTGACGGAGTGGCAGGTTGGATGGGGCCTGATGCCGTGGGAGCGATGGCTATCGTACGGGCCGGAGAGATCATGACGACGCCGGTCGTCACGGTGTCCCCGGACACCCCGACTGGGGAGATTGCGGAGGCGCTGGGTCGGCACCGAATCAGCGCCGTCCCTGTCGTCGACGAGGTGGGGAGTGTGGTAGGGCTGATCAGCGAGTACGACCTTCTCGCCAAGAGCGGGCTCCTCGCGCGCGACGTGATGACGACTGCGGTAATCAGCGTCACCAAGGACACGAACGTCGCCGATGTGCGGCACCTGTTGGTGGACCGACGGATCCGCCGCGTCCCGGTGCTCGCTGGCGGACGACTGGTGGGGATCGTCAGCCGCAGCGACATGGTAGCGCTCATGGTCACTGAATGGGTGTGCCAAGTGTGTGGCGAACCGGTCCGCGGCGAAAGCGCACCCGATGTGTGCCCGAAGTGTCTTGGCGGCGGCGACGGGTTCGTGCTGCAGGAGCAGCCGCCGGGGACCTGACCGCTCGGTGTCCGTCCGCTGACGGATGTACGGTGCCCAATGAAGGGAGGTGCGTCAATGCCCAGCGAGGCCCGCGCGGCGAAAGCCGACGTGGCGGCCAGCCGCGCACTGCCGGGCGACGAGTCACCGGACGTGCTGCGCGGTTACTACCGGCAGATGGCGCTGATCCGGGCCTTCGAGCTCCGCGCCGGCGAGATGTACACCCGGGCCAAGATCGGCGGGTACTGCCACCTCAATGTCGGCGAAGAGGCCACCGTCGTCGGGTTGATGGCTGCGCTGGAGCCACGCGACTACCTCTTCACCACCTATCGGGAGCACGGGTATGCCCTCGCCCGGGGGCTGGAACCAGGCCGCGTCATGGCCGAGCTGTTCGGTAAAACTACCGGCGTGTCCGGCGGCCGTGGCGGGTCGATGCACCTGTTCGACGCCAAAGCCCGGCTGCTCGGGGGGTACGGCATCGTCGGCGGGCAGATCCCGCCGGCCACCGGCGCCGCGCTGGCGCTGACCTTCCGCGGCGAGCCCGGTGCGGACGCGGAGGCGGTGATGTGCCTGCTCGGCGATGGCGCCACGAACATCGGGGCGTTCCACGAGGCGCTGAACCTGGCGGCGTTGTGGCGACTGCCGATCGTATACGTGATCGTCAACAACCAGCTAGGCATGGGCACGCCGGTCGAGCGGGCCGCGGCCGAGCCGGAGCTGTACAAGCGCGGCTGCTCCTACCGGATGCCGGGTGAGCGGGTCGACGGGGACGACGTGTTGGCGGTTCGCGACGCCGCCCGCGCCGCGCTCCGGCGCGCCCGTACCGAGCGGCAGCCGGGCCTGCTCGAGACGCGCAGCCAGCGGCTGCGCGGCCACTCGGTGGTCGACCCGGCCCGCTATCGGTCGCAGGAGGAGACGGAGCGGCTGCGCACCCTCGACCCGGTGCCGGCGTTCCGCGCCCGGCTGCTGGAGGCGGGAGTCCTCGACGAGGCGGAGGCGCTGCAGATCGACGAGGAGGTCGACGAGCGGGTGACCGCCGCGGTCGCGTTCGCCGATGATAGCCCCGACCCGACGCCCGACCAGCTATTCGCCCACGCCTACGCGAGTCCGGTGCCCAACGCCCCGCATCAGCTACCCGGCGACCCCGTCGTCACGATCTAGCAGGGGAGCGGAGATCGGTCCATGGCCATGATCAGCTACCGCCAGGCGCTACAAGACACCCTCCGCGCGGAGATGACCCGCGACGAGACCGTGTTCCTCATCGGTGAGGAGATCGGGGTCTTCGAGGGCTCCTACAAGATCACCGCCGGGCTGCTCGCGGAGTTCGGCCCGGTTCGGGTCCGCGACACCCCGATCTCCGAGGAGGGCTTCACCGGCGCGGCCATCGGGGCGGCCATGCTCGGCCTGCGACCGGTCGTCGAGATCATGACGATCAACTTCAGCCTGCTGGCGATCGATCAGATCGTCAATCACGCGGCCAAGATGCACGCGATGTTCGGCGGCCAGGTCTCGGTGCCCATGGTGATCCGCACTCCGGGCGGTGGCGGCCAGCAGTTGGCCGCCACCCATTCACAGAACCTCGAGGTCTGGTACGCGCACATACCCGGCCTCAAGGTGGTCGCACCGGCCACCCCGGCTGACGCTAAGGGGCTTCTCACCGCCGCGATCCGCGACGACGACCCGGCGATCGTTCTGGAGAATCTCGCCCTCTACAACACCAAAGGCGAGGTTCCCGACGGCGACCAGGCCGCCGAGATCGGCATCGCACAGGTCGTCAAACCCGGCAGCGACCTCACCGTCGTCGCCTACTCGAGGTCAACCGTCATCGCCCTCGACGTCGCCCGCCGGCTCGAAGAAGATGGGGTGTCCGTGGAGGTCGTCGACCTGCGCAGCCTCCGCCCGCTCGACCGGGACACTGTCTGCGCGTCGGTGCGCAAGACCAGCCGTGCTGTTGTCCTCGAAGACGACTGGCTCAGCTACGGTGTTGGCGCCGAGATTGCTGCCACCATCCAGGAGGGCGCCTTCGACTTCCTCGACGCTCCGGTCCGGCGCGTCGCCGCCGCCGAGGTTCCGTTGCCGTATGCCAAACCACTTGAGCTCGCCGCGCTGCCCGACGCCGGTGTACTGGTCAAGGTAATCAGCGAGATCCTCGACGCCACTCGGTTTGCGCGTTAGGAGGCCGCCATGCCCGACGTCCTTATGCCACGTCTGTCCGACACGATGGAGGAGGGCGTGCTCAGCCGGTGGCTAAAGAAGGAGGGCGACGCGGTTCATAGGGGGGACGTGCTCGCGGAGATCGAGACCGACAAGGCCACGATGGAGCTGGAGGCCTACGACGAGGGCGTGCTCGAACGCTTGCTCGTCGCCGAGGGCGCGACGGTCCCCATCGGCAAACCCATCGCGGTCATTGACGACGGCACTCCGACCACCAGTGCCGCCGCGCCGAAGCCCGCCCAGGCAGCTGCTCCATCCGCATCAAGTGTACCTGCGGCCGCGCCGAACCCCGCCCAGGCAGCTGCTCCATCCGCATCAGGTGTACCTGCGGCCGCGACCACGCGGATACCGACGTCGCCGCTCGCCCGCAGAATTGCTCGCGATCACGGCATCGACCTGGCCACGATTGCCGGCACCGGGCCGGCCGGGCGCATCGTCCGCGCCGACGTCGAGGCCGCGGTCGCTGCCGCCGAGGGCCGTCCGGCGAGCGCGCCAGCGTCCCGCCCCGCGTCCCGACCCGGCGAGCCCACCGCGCTAACGCCCCCCACTGCGTCGGCCGATGACGAGGAGGTTCCGCTCACCACGGTGCGGCGCATCACCGCACGCCGGCTCACCGAGAGCGCGACCGCTCCGCACTTCTATCTGGTCAGCGTCATCGACGCCGAGCGATTGCTCGCATTCCGTGCCGAGGTCAACGACCGGCTGACTGCTGCGGGAACGAGGATCAGCGTCACCGACCTGCTGGTCCGTGCCTGCGCGGTCACGCTGCGCGCCCACCCGCAAGTCAACTCCTCCTGGGGCGGCGACAAGATCCTGCGTCACGTCCGCATCCACGTAGGTATCGCGGTCGCGCTCGACGACGGCCTCATCGTCCCCGTGGTACGCGACGTGGACCGCAAGAGTCTCGGCGAGATCGCCACCGAGACACACGCGTTGGCCGACCGGGCCCGCGCCGGACGGCTGACCCCGGACGAGTTCACTGGGGGCACCTTCACGATCAGCAACCTCGGCATGTACGGTATCGATCACTTTACCGCGCTCATCAACTCACCCGAGGCGGCGATCCTGGCGGTCGGAGCCGCCAGCCAAGAGCCCGTCGTACGAGACGGGCAGATCGTCAGCCGCGCGACGATCAAGTTGACCTTGTCGATCGACCACCGGGTACTGGACGGCGCGACCGCCGCTGCATTCCTCCGTGACCTCAAAGACACCCTTGAAGTGCCACTTCGAATCGTGGTCTGATCCCCGGCCTCCTTACGGGCCATGTCGGGCACGAAGCTCGTGCTACCCGGATCCCCCGAAGATGCTCCGGGCCTCCCGGATCATCTGGTGGGTGAAGCCCCATTCGTTGTCGTACCAGGCCATCACCTTAACCAGTGTGCCGTCCACGACTCGGGTCAGCTCGAGGTCAACAATTGCGGCGCGCGAGTCACCGATGATGTCGGCGGACACGAGCGGATCTTCCGTGATGCCGAGGATGCCCTGGTAGCGTTCGCTCGCCGCCTCCTGGCGATACGCGTCGTTTATCGCCTCGGCGGTGGTCGCCCGGCCGGCAACGAACACGATGTCGGCAACCGAGCCCACCGGGATGGGCGCACGCACCGCGATCCCGTCGAACCTGCCGACAAGGTCCGGCACGGCCCGGGTGGTGGCCCGCGCCGCCCCGGTCGAGGTGGGCACTAGGTTGGCTGCCCCTGCCCTTCCACGCCGAAAGCTCTTGCTCGGCCCGTCCACCAGCTGCTGGCCGGCGGTGTACGCGTGGACGGTCGTCATCACCGCGCGCTCCACCACGATCCGGCGGTGAGCGACCTCGATGACGGGGGTGATGCAGTTCGTCGTACAGCTCGCACACGAGATGATCCGTGGCTCACCCTCCGGGCGGTTCACGCCATGCACCACGGTGGGGACGGTCTCCGACTTCGTCGGCGCGGAGAGGATCACGTACGACGCACCAGCCTGAATGTGCTTCTTCAGGCCCTCCTCGCTCGTGAATACACCGGTGCACTCCAGCACCAAATCGACCCCGAGGTCTCCCCACGGCAAGTTCGTCGGATCGCGCTCGGCGAAAGTCGGGATGCGTCGTCCGTCGACCAGGAGATCGCCGTCTTGGGCACTGACTTCGCGGTGGTACCGGCCGTAGACGGTGTCGTAGGCGGTCAGATAGGCGAGGTTGTCGGCGTCGGCGATGTCGTTGACCCCGACGAGCTCGAGCCGGTCGTCGTCCAGCAGGATCTTCAGTGCTGCTCGGCCGATTCTCCCCAGACCGTTAATGGCCACGGTCGGCATCTCACATCACCTCCTCGAATCGTTAGCTCACTAGGGGCTGACGCAGGACATACTCGCAGAACCCCCTCGTGACAGTACCCCGATTCGGCAGGTGGGTCGATCCGCACCGCACCGGTGAACAACTCCCGGCTCCGACCATCCTCCTCGATGACGACCAGTGCCATCGCGTGGCAACGGGACGGCTCTCAAGGCGGTGATCGAGTAGGGCTTCTCGGCGGTGGACCGAGCAACTCGCCCCGGCCTGAGCTCGAGTGAGTCAAGCGGCCACCCCAGCTCGATCGCCGACCGGGCTTGACCGGATCGCTGTCGTCTCGGTGGTGCCGCGTCACTCGCCCCTGATGCTGGCCGTTCCGAGGCTCAGCCACCCCCCTTTTGAGGCTACGAGCAGAACAAGGAACTAGAGCAGCCGATGCAAGATCGAGCCCAGCGTAAGACGGAGAGGGTTGCGACGACCCTTCGCCACGCCGGATTCGAAGCCGACACATCGCGGGCGGGCGACCGGACCGAGCAGCTGATCAAGCAAGCCGACACCGACGGTACGACCTGACGCGGTCGGTTCGCGTGGGCGCGGACCATTCCGGCGAGCCCTACTCGGGGGCTCGGTCAGCAACCACATCGCACAGTACTGGCGCGCCGCATCGTAGGAGGGCGGTTAGTTTCGTGACGTGAGCAGATTCCCGCCAGAAGCGCTTGGTTTGGACAGGTAGTTCGGCATGTCGGCTCCATCCGAGACCCACTCCGAGCAGAGCCACGGGCCCAGGGGGTTAACACCCGGATACGATAAAGCCTACGGTTGGAGGAAGCGATCATGGCTCACCTAGTAGTACTGGGGTTCGACAGCAAGCAGAAGCCCGAGCAGGTCTTCGACCTCCCCGCTGCCCTCGCCGCGGTGTTTTATGCTCGCCCGATCCGGCACCGCCCCACAGGGTGATCGATGAGCCCTACGGCCCGGCTGTGATCGAGACCGGCTTGAACAGGGACACCGAGGAGGAGCTGATTGGACCGCTGCATTCCTGAGCGCCACCGGCAGTCCGACTGGCGGGCGGCAGAGACCACGTAGCCTGACCTCGAAGGGGGGCCGCGATGTTGGCATATCTAGCGCGCTACTGGTGGTTGTTGGCGGTGCGCGGGGCAGCGGCGGTGCTGTGTGGACTCCTCGCGCTGTTGTGGCCAGGTAACCCTGACGGTTGTTGAGTCGTGCTTTTCTTGCTTTACGCGGCGCGGGGCCCGCAGGGGCTCACCGTGTAGGCGGAGACCGCGGGTGGCTGGCCCTGCAAGGCGTGCTCGGTATCTCCGCCGCGAGATCGCCAACGAATGGTTCCTCGCCTTGGGCGGAGCAATCTCGGTGCTGTTCGGCAGCTACGTGTTCGCCAACCCGGGCCGAGGTCCCTTGCGCTCGTGTGGCTGATCGGCCTCTACGCGATCGCCGTCGGCGTCAGCTTATCGCGGGCGGCTTCCGGCTGCGCGGGCATCGGGCTGAGCGGCTGGGACGCTGGTCAGAGTCGCGGCGACATTGTAGGCGAGGTATAGCCCGAGGGCTACTTGAGTTGCCGAGCCGCCGCCTCTCGTTGGCGTGAGGAGCTCTGTCGCTCGAAGGATGAGCAACGTCGCGGCCACGTTGCCGAGCTCGAAGGCTCCGACGGCCACCATCAACCGCCCGAGTCGTCCCCGCATCAGAGGCCTGACGGTGATCCTGATTGGCTGCCGCCTTCGGGCGGTCTGCCGGGGAAGGTGGCGGATGGCATAGAGGATTGCTGCTACGGCCAGCAACCCGGGGATGATCGACAGCAGGATCGCCGTCCGTACGGAGAAGGCGGGCACCAGTATCAGGGCTAGGAGCGGACCCCCCACCGCCCCCAGGTTGTCCATGGCGCGCTCGAAACCATAGGCCCGTCCATAGGACTCAGGCGGCACAGCATCGGCCAGCAACGCGTTGCGCGACGGCACCCGCAGCCCGCGGGCCGCCCATCCTCCGGCTCGCATGAATCCCACCTGCCACACGGATTGAGCCGCCCCGATCAGGCCCGTGAGAAGCGCGGTGGTCGTGTAGCCACCCACGGCAGCGTTACGGCGTCGTTCTGGATCGTCTGCCAGGGCACCACCGAGCAGACGCATAAGACCGGCCAACCCATCGGCCACGCCTTCGATCAGTCCGAGGGCGGCCGCGGGCGCGCCGAGTGTGGAAATAAGCAGGCGCGGGAGCAGGGAAGTGGGCACCTCATGGCCGAGATCGGCCAGAAAACTCGCCACGCCGATCCCCCGTACGCCCGGCGTCAGCCAAGGAGCCTTCTTCGCCGCGGGCCTCATAGGCTCCAAGGATACGGAAACGCGTTCGACTCCCGGAAGGTGCTCAAGCGAGCACAATGGATGATTGACTTCTCGAAATCTCTTCAGAAGGAGGAGCTATGAAGCAAAGGATCCTGATCGGGGCCGCGGCCCTCGCTCTCGTGCTGGGTGCTTGTGGTGGGGGCGACGAAAGCAGCGGAACCGGTGACAGCGGTGGAGGTGGAGGAGGCGGCGTGACGCTCAGCGCTCAAGACAACTCCTTCTCCCCGGCCGAGTTGGCCGTGCCCTCCGGCGAGGTCACCGTTGAGTTCACCAACGACGGCAGCAACCCGCACACGTTCACTTCGGAGGAGGCGGGCTTCGACTCGGGCAACGTCGAGCCGGGCGCGTCGAAGTCAGTCACGTTCGAGGCCCCCGACGGGGCGACCGCGTTCGAATGCAGCATCCACGGCTCCTCGGGGATGACCGGAGAGATCGTCCCCGAGTAAGTCCGAGCCGCGCCGCAGTGTGCGGTGGCAATTGCACACGGTGTGCGTTTACCCACCAAAAAACGTGTGCAGACGCCCACGGTGTTATTTTGCCACCCTTCTGGAGCCTGGTTGCAGGACCTACGTCGGGCCCGCCGGTTTCAGGGCCAGGTGCAGGGCCTCCAGCTGGTCTGCGTCCACAGGGGCCGGCGCCCCCGTGAGCGGGTCGGCCGCGCTCTGCGTCTTGGGGAAAGCGATGACCTCGCGGATGTTGTCCTCGCCCGCCGCCAGCGCCACGATCCTGTCGATGCCCGGCGCGATCCCGCCGTGGGGCGGCGGGCCGAAGGCGAATGCGTCGAGCAGAAAGCCGAAGCGGGCCTGAGCCTCCTCCTTGGAGATGCCCAGTGCGGCGAGCACCCGCTCCTGCAG
>Ga0209587_1000345_pt1 | contig 22689 bp, 33 predicted proteins | sample NGEPerD_2_FD_184512 | JGI IMG/M metagenome (GOLD analysis project Ga0209587, IMG submission 184512) | Arctic peat soil microbial communities from the Barrow Environmental Observatory site, Barrow, Alaska, USA - NGEE PermafrostL1-D... | ecosystem: Environmental > Terrestrial > Soil > Wetlands >... | reverse complement strand
ATCCGGGACCTGGAAAATGAAGATAAATATTGGGATTGATTCCCCCGGGCAGTATCCCGCTATTTTACACTTTGGTAGCTATGAGCAAAAATGCCCTATTTTCGACGTAAAAGGTTACAAATTGGATAAAAGTCAATCGGATTTTTGTAGCCCAGAGAAGGAAAGGTCAAGCTTCCTTTCGCCGTATGTTCTTTCTTGCGGACGCATCATGAATTCCCGAGTTGAAAGTTCGTGCTGACTCTGCAGGTTTTTGAACTCATCAGCCCACTTATCATATATCCTTTATTCAGAAATTGACAATTAAACCTCAAATGATTAGAAAATAGGGGAAAAATCGATTATTTGAACTTTGCATTTGAAAAAGATTTCTAACTGAAAAACCGTAAATTGAAGTTTCAGTGGAATAGAAAATTCTCCGGTGGAAACTATGACCTTCATGGCTTCAACAAATACGGTAGTTCGCTTGAGAACCATGGCAATGTACACCAACACCTACCCGATATCTCAAGACTTCGCCTCTATGTGGGGCCCCCGACCTGTCTAACCCCATGTTGCCATGCGCTTGGCGGGATGCATCCCAATCTCATCGACATTCGAGTTGAGTAATGCAAGTCTGGTGCCCCATTCCAAATAGTCTACGAAAGCTGAACGGACCTCGGAGGCGTCCGGCAGGTCCAATTCATCCTCGGTTTCCAATAACAGCGCCATACATCTTTTGCGGACCCCCACGGTAAGGTTCTTCTGAAAATACTCCTTGACTATACCAAATTGGTTCCCACCGTTCTCGATATAAAGTTTCGTTCCACCGAGCACCTCGGAAATAAAATGTGCCACGTTGATTTGAGGTTCCTCGGACATATGTTGGAAAATCGCTCAGCAGTCTATCTTTCAATATTTTGATATAAAATTGGATGATAAGCTCCTTAATTTTTTCCAATCCACTGGCTACTTGATATAATGTGGGAATATCATGATTAATTTCTTTCTGTCCATTCATTTCAACACCTTTTACTGTCCATTCTTTACCTAAAAGTAAGATTTAAATAAATAGATGTAACACGGAAGACTTCATTCGGTTCTTTTATTTGCCAGATGGCAATCGTTTATTTGAACTTCAGCAATTAATTATCATGAATAGATTCCGCCCGTTGAACGCATGGTACCAACTGATGACGGGGGGCTAGAAAATATATGGATTTTTTGTTTTCCTCTATTGATTTCAAAGACTTTCGACGACCCATTATCCCCGTAGGACGCGGATAAAATTTGATGATGGGGCCCTCCCCCGGTTCCCTTCAAGATGGAACCTTATTTCTTCGTTTTATCTGACTCCGGCCCTTCCCGTCAAATACGCTCCCCTACCTTGCGAGCGAACCTTGCACGCTCCGTATCGATCTAGGAGGAAAAGGGGAAAAGAAAACTTTACAACTGGCCATACCCTTGCTTTACAACTCAAATAGTGGATGCATCCCGGTTCTATATGCGGCGGCCCAGCAGGTAATGAAATTCTTATTCCAAAATAATGCTATCGTTGTCCATGTTGGACGGATTCCGATGGTGCTCAAGGTAGTCCTGAACCATCTTGTCGATAATGTTTCCCGTACTCCAAACTCCATATCCAATCGCCCAAAAGTGCCGGCCCCAATACTTTTTGCCAAGAGCCGGGAATTCCTCCTATAGACCTCGAGAGGTCCTGCCCTTGAGCCGTTTCACAAGGTCGCTCACTTTTTGCCAGGGGCGGTACTAGATATGTATGTGCACATGGTCCTTGCTTATCACTCCTTTAAGAATCCGAACATCCTCGGAATCGCATATCTGTTTGATAAGGTCCCGGCACCTGACCTGGACATTGCCCTTGAGAACATGGTAACGATATTTCGTGACCCAGACTATATGAGCCGTCAACCAGGATACTGTATGGCCGGACCTTCTTTGCTTGTTTGCCATACATCTAATATAGAAAAATGTGTAGCAACTGAAAGTCTTGCACTAAAGTGCATAGTTTCAACTAACGACTGAGACCAATGAAATCTTCACATTTTCCACAACCCTAAATGGTTACGGTTAAAAACGAAACTTTTTGCGCCAATGGAAAAAAAGCGATTAAATTAACTTTAGAATCTAAAAAGAATCTGGGGAAATGAGTTCGGAACTGCCTAAATTAACGATTATTGCGATGATCGCCGTAAAAGACCGCGACATGGTATACGGTAATATGATACTAATGGACGAAAAGGGAAAGACCCCCCTCCATCCTCCTAATGCGACGTCCGTCGTTTCCAGAACGGGAAAATCATTGAGCTCGTTGCATTTATCATCAAATCGGAAGCATAAATTTTAAAACAGCAAGGATATGACACCTAAAAATAAAAACGGAAATAGGATAAGTGCCAACCTTTGGTTCAATACGGAGGCCGAGGAAGCAGCGCGGTTCTATACCTCGCTTTTTAAGAACTCCACCCTCGGCAAAGTAAATCGTTACGGCACCGAAGGACAGGAAATACATGGTAAACCCGATAGTACCGTAATGACGGTTGAATTCCAATTGGAGAATCAGCATTTCGTAGGTTTGAACGGCGGGCCACAGTTTCAGATCAACCCTTCAATATCGTTATTTATAAGCCTTGGTTCCAAGGAAGAGATAGATGCTTTGTGGGAAGGATTGTCCGAGGATGGAAAAGTGCTTATGCCGCTGGATTCCTATCCGTTCAGCGAATGGTACGGGTGGATACAGGATAAATATGGCGTATCGTGGCAATTGATTCTGCCGGGACAGGAAGGTGATTGGCGACCCCCCATCGTTCCCTCTTTTTTGTTTGTCGGAGAGCAGTGCGGGAATGCGGAAAAGGCCATGGAATTCTATCGCTCCATATTCAAAAATACCGAATCCGGAAATATCGCCCGGTACGGGACCGATCAAGAACACGATGAGGAAGGCACGGTAATGTATGGAGACTTTGCCGTCGAGGGCCAATGGTTTGCTGCTATGGACAGCGCACAGGACCACGATTTCGAGTTTAACGAAGCGATCTCCTTCATCATCAATTGTGATACGCAGGAAGAAGTCGATTACTACTGGAAGAAGCTATCGGCAGATCCTTCCGCGGAACAATGCGGCTGGGTTAAGGACAAATTTGGGATATCTTGGCAAATAGTTCCCAAGGTTTTGCCCGAAATGCTCAACGATTCGGATCCAAAAAAATCACAACCGGTCATGAAAGCGATGTTGCAGATGAAGAAACTGGACATTGCGGCTTTGGAGAAAGCATATAAATCTAAAAAAACCTTACAATAGACAAAATGAAAACAAAGTAAGTGAGGGCAAACTTTTCCGTGAAAAAAGATGTGATGAAAAACAGAAAGTTATTTAAGAACTGGGGGTTGAACCCAATGTCCGGAAACAATCAAAAGTCTAATGTCTAATCTATAAAATCTCAAAATCATGAAAGTTCATCCGTATTTAAACTTTGACGGCCAGGCCGAAGAAGCGTTCAATTTTTATAAGTCCGTTTTTGGCGGGGAATTTATGACGCACCAAAAAATGAAGGACGGCCCCGATAGCGGGAATCTCTCCAAGGAAGATCAAAACCGTACCATGCACATTTCGCTGCCCATTGCAAAAGACACCATTTTAATGGCCTCTGACGTTATCGAGTCCTCCGGCCAAGGCCTCGAGACTGGAAACAATATGCATATCATGCTCAGCCCTACCACAAAAGAAGAGGCGGATCGCCTGTTCGAGGAGCTTTCAAATGGCGGCGATATCGAGATGCACCTAGAGGAACAGTTTTGGGGCGACTATTATGGAAGTTTTACCGATAGGTTCGGGGTTAAATGGATGGTTAGTTTTAATGACCAAAACGAAGAATCATTAAAAGAATTGGAAGAAATTCTTCCAGAGGATACATCCCTTTCAAAAACAGAGGAAGCTCCGCTATCCTAACTTGTAGTCATTGTGGGAAAAACCCTTTTTCCCCTTTATCCCTGCGTAGCAAGAAGGGTATCATGTAAAAACATATGCAGTTTGGAATTACGTTCCCAATAAGCAAAAGCGATATCTTAAAATTTCATGGTGAAGAATCAAATTACATATCAAAACTTCAGCGTCTTTTAGGAAAAAGTGTCAACAAGAAAGAATACCGATCGAAGATTAAACATCAGAAAATTGAAAAAATCATGCTAAAAAATCAAAAGCTTTCAGCGGGTTTTCCGTGGATGACATCAAAAAAGCAAAAAAGTTCTATCAAGGTACCCTGGGATTGCAAGTTAAGGACAATCCTATGGGTTTGATCGAACTGCATATCGAAGGAGGAAATACCATATTGGTCTATCCGAAGCCGGACCATGTCCCCGCAACCTTTACAGTCCTCAATTTTCCGGTAACGGACATCAAAGTGGCGGTAGACGCCCTTTCGAAAAAGGGGATTTCATTTGAACAGTACAACGAACTCAATACCGATGAAAAAGGAATTTCCCATAACGAGGGCCCGTCGATTGCTTGGTTCAAGGATCCGGCTGGAAATATACTTTCGGTGATTGAACAATGAAACTAAGAATTAAGGAATTTGAAACCACTGACCCGATTTTCTTAATATGACCGTAATCGGAATATAGAAAGTCGAGATCATGGAAGGCGGTAAATTCCTCGAATGCCATTGGGAATATGATTTTGGCCCGAACAGGCACATTGAGTTGCGTGTAAAAGGTATCCATAACGAAGACACTTACAAAGAGTTTTGGGAAATAAATGTGGAACATACTTGGTAACACCTGTGCAGGAGAAACGGGAAGAAACAGTTGAACTAATCAAAAAAAAGCCATGAAATCAAATATCCGAAAAATTGGAATATTGCTTTTGGTCTTCAACTTGGCCTATTGCCACAACCCAAAAAATAAGGGTAAGACCGGAAATACCCCCAACGAAAATCCACAAGAAGTTAAGGCAACAAAAACCGTTCCACTCCAAAAAGGGTGTTATACCTATAAAAACAACGGAAATATCATCATTTTGGAAATTACCGACGCAGGCGAGACCATTACCGCAAATCTTATGTATTTTTTGAAGGAAAAAGACCGTAACAAAGGTACATTCAAGGGTCGGTTAAAAGGCGATCGGTTGATCGGCGATTACGCCTTTAGCTCGGAAGGACAAAAAAGCATCAGGCAGGTTGTCTTTTTAATAAAGGATGGCCAACTTGTTGAAGGATACGGTGAGGTCGAAACGGAAGGGAAAGTTACCTACTATAAAAATGTGGATGCGCTGACCTACAATTATACGATGCCATTGGATAAAACCGCTTGCGGACAATAAAGACACCGCGTATTCCTTCAAACTTAAATGGTAACTAAAATTCTAAACATTATGGACACTTTACAACAATTAAAAGACGAACTTACCCAAGAGTACAACACCACAAAAAAATTCTTCAAGCTTTTTCCCGAAGGCAAAAACAGGTTTGCCCCGCACGAAAAAAGCACGAAGCTTATCGACCTTTGCACCCACATAGTCGGCATCTACGGTTGGCCCGAAACGATGCTAAGCACTTCTGACCTGGATTTTGCAAACGGGCAAGAAACGGAAAAAATTGAAAACAGAACGCAGTTGGAAGATCAATTGGACAAGCAATACAAAGCTAGCCTGTCGGCTTTAGAACAAGCCGGGGAACCCGATCTCCATCCCTATTGGAGCATCAGCATGAAGGGGCAAAAGCTCAAGGAATGGACAAAATATGGGGCCATACGCCATGCGCTGAACCAAATTACGCACCATCGTGCTCAGTTGGGGGTATACTACCGGTTGTTGGATATTCCGGTACCGGGCAGTTATGGCCCATCGGCGGATGATCAGAGCTTTTGAAAATATGTTAGAGCATACGTTTTAGAACCTAGAAAGGCAATATCGACCAAAAATAGAGCATTCAATCAAAACTATGATTATACCTAAAGTAGACGGTGTTTTGGAAACATCGCTTTATGTCGATGATTTACAGAAGTCCATATCTTTTTACAAAAATATTTTTGGCCTTGAAACCCTTGTTTCGACCGATCGCTTCTGTGCCTTAAGCGTCTCGGACAGGCAGGTTTTACTTTTGTTCGAAAAAGGTGCATCCGTGGAGGCGAGCCGTGGTCCCGGCGGTGTAATCCCATCCCATGATGGGACCGGCCATCTGCATTTTGCTTTTTCCATTGCAAAAAGCGATCTGGAAAATTGGAAATTCTGGTTACAACATAACAAGGTCACTATAGAAAGCGAGTACCATTGGGAACGTGGTGGAACGAGTCTTTACTTTCGGGATTCCGACAATCATTTGCTGGAGCTTGCCACACCGGGATTGTGGTCTATATATTAGGCCTTTATAGTGCAGGTCATTTTTACGGTACAATCCCCGGGTTCATTGAATTTCCTTAATTATTGCGCAAGGCGTAAATAAGGGCTTTTTTATCCATTTTCGAACGGCCTTCGATACCCACGTTTTTTGCCTGTTCATAAAGTTCTTCCTTGGTCCATTCTTCATAAGGACTTGCTTTTCCCCCTCTTTCGCCCGCATCGGGCGTATTGGCAATGCGCGCGGATTTTTCCTTGCTATAGCCTTTCTCGCGAAGGGCCTCATATTGTTCCTCGTTCTTTATTCTCGGATCGGGCATAACTGAAAAATTGCAATTGAAATGGGAAAGGCCTTCTTTCATATGGTCGAATATCAACAGAAAAAGTGGTTTTCGTTGATCCTTTCGGTAATAAAATTATCCGTACAAAATCTAAAAGTCCATCAGCGGGCAAGCAATCCGTACATAGACTACAAGATAATGGCTAACTTGACCAACGTAAATTTACCCAAATGCCAAAAATGGTAATGCAAAATGAAAAAACGTATGAATCCTTGCCGATGTATCCTTAACTTTATCTTGAAACCATAATTATGTACCATGAAAAAGATTTTGCTGCCCACGGATTTTTCGGAAAACGCATACAATGCCCTAAAATATGCGGTCGAGCTGTATAATGATGACGATTGTAATTTTTATCTCCTGAATACCTACACGCCCCCGATTCACCAAACGGAATATGTAATGGACACTTCCGCCCAATTGGGATTGGGGGATATATACCGGACCCAATCCTTGGAAAATTTAGAGGAGTTACAGAAACGGGCCACGGTCGAATTTAAAAACCCTCAACATATTTTTAATACCCGTTCGGCGTTCAATACGTTGATCGACGAAATCCTCGAAACCGTTGAGAACGAGCAGATCGACCTTATCGTCATGGGTACACAGGGCGCAACGGGGGCACAGGAAATCTTGTTCGGCACCAACACGGCCGATGTAATCGACAAGGCAAACTGTCCGGTTATCGCCGTTCCGTCAAAATTTAAGTACGATGCCCCGAAGGAGATTTTGTTCCCGACGGATTATGAAATCGATTATCGTGAAAAGCAACTGGGCGAATTATTACACTTGGCCAAAAAGTTTAACAGCAAAATCAACGTATTGAATGTTACTTCAAGCTACGAACTAAGTCAAGAGCAAAAGACCAACAAGTCCGCGTTGGCGGTTACATTCAATAGTATCTCCCATGAATACCATGAGGTACCGGATACGGAAATCATTACCGCGATTACCGATTTTCAATCGAAGAAGGGAACCGATTTTCTCGTCATGTTACAGAATAAGCACACCTTTTTCGAGCGTCTCTATATAGAGCCCGTCATCAAAAAAATCGGTTTTCACGGCAACGTTCCGTTTATGGTACTTCCCCACCAAACGACCGGATAAAGTATCTATAAGGGGAACTTAATTATGTGCAATTCCCGGAAAATAAAATCCACAAAAAAGACCGTTATGATACGGTCTTTTTCAAAAACTAGCTTTACGTAATTTACATGTTGTTAGATTCCTTCTGTTTTTTTTGAAGTCAAAACTTGACGTATTTGGCCAACTTGATTTTTGCCGAGTTGCGATACTGTATCCTATCGAAAAATGAATTGACCCTATCGAACAATTTACCTTAAAATGTCGATAAAGAATAGATGGAATGAAATTTTAGTTGTACATTGGTATTATCCTTTTGGGGGTGCTGACATTCAGTTGTCGGCTGAGATTATACCCTACTCTTTGATAGGTAATGCTAACAAAGTTAAAAGGACAGCAAAGGGAACTATAAATGTGTAACATCATTTTGGTTCCCTTTGTATTTGAGGGACTGTTTGGAGTGGTTTAAACACTAATTATAGATTTAAAAACATCCCCAGCGGCATCAGGGATACAAATTTAATCAGGAAATAGCTAAATTAATGGGATGAATACTGGGATGCGACGTATATTTTTGGCGGACGACGACGATGACGATCGTCAGTTGTTCCAAGAGGCTTTGGCCAAAATTTCCGATTTCGTGAATATTATCACTTTTGATAATGGCGTAAGCCTTATCGATCAATTGTTAAAGACCCATGAAAAACTCCCGGACGCTATTTTTCTCGACCTGAACATGCCGCTCATGAACGGGGAAGAATGTTTGGCCGACATCCGAAACGAATCCATATTCGCACAAGTACCGATCATTATTTATTCTACTTCTTTGGATAGGGCCAAAGTCGAATACTTGTACGAAAAAGGTGCGAACCGTTATTTACAAAAACCTTCATCTTTCGCCCATTTAAAATCCGCACTCGAAAAATGTTTGGGCTATCTCGATAACAATACCGGTAAAGACGGAGGAATATTGGATTTCGTTATCAAATACTGAGCAGGAAATGTGGATAACGCCTATAAATATCGCCCTGAAATACATAGTATTGCAGGCGAAGGGCAAATTAGAGGATAATCATGGGAGTACTGGCAAAGAACAATCGTCAATTTACATATATCTATAGTTCTACCTCTAGTATCGGCAAACAGGGTAAAGGCTACGCCGAAAGTTTGGGCGACAAGGTGCAGATCTTGGATATTTCGAAAACGAACCTCGGTAATACCATATGGGTAGAACTGGCCGAAAAAATGGGCAAGAACCTGAAAGACCTGCTATCTTCGGAACATCCCGATGCACCGGATACCCAGGGTTCTGTATTCAGTGCCGATGATTGGCTCAAGGTACTCAACAAAAACCCCTCCGCCCTGCAAAACCCCATTCTTGTCAATGGCGATGCCTATTTACAAGCAACCACGCCATCGGAAATTCTGGAATTCTTCGCGATAGATTCGGCAGGTCTCGAAAAGAACCCTTTAGGGAAGGAGCCCACAACATCTTCCACAACGGATGACGTTAACTTTATAGAGCGGAACCCAGATAACTCCCGTTAGGGAAAAGGCATGTAATTCTTTCATACTACCTAAACGGTGTACGTCAAATTGAACACCAATGTTCCACTTTTTTACCCTGATTCTATAGAAAATCGATATATAGTATGAACCGAATAGACCCAAAAATTATTAGTCAAGTTTTTGTATTGCTGCTCATACTGCTTTTGGGCGGGTTAATCTTTTATGAAATGCTGCCGTATCTTACCGGAGTCCTGGGTGCCGTGACCATCTACGTTATTTTAAGGAGGCCCATGGCCATTTTGGTCAAAAGAGGCTGGCGTCCGGGCATCGCCGCCACGGTTTTGATGTTCCTCTCCTTTATCTGCATTCTTGTGCCCGTGGCCGGCACTATCGTTATGCTAGGGAACAAGATTGGTAGGGCGGCCAAGAATTCCGAAAAAGTGCTAACTGCCTTTAACGATCAGGTGGACAAGCTGGAAAGTTTGGTCGGTTATGAATTTTCCTCACAGATTGACGCTTCGGGAATATCCTCGGGACTTTCCAAAGGCTTACAGGGGCTAGTGGGAGGTACCTTTAACGCGGTAATCGCCATTGCCATCATGTATTTTATGCTCTATTACATGCTGACGAATCGCCGCCAACTCCGTGAATCGCTTTACCAATTTATTCCGATTGGCAAGGACAACCTCAAAACCATCGGTGAAGAAATCAAGACCATGGTGAAATCGAATGCGCTTGGAATCCCCATGGTCGCATTGGCGCAGGGTCTCGTGGCATTGATCGGTTTTTTTATTTTCGGGGTCCAAAATCCTTTTTTCTGGGGCGTTATCGTTACCATCGGATCGATGATTCCGTTCGTCGGCGGATTGCTGGGTATCGTGCCCGTATTCATTATCGCGCTCTCGCAGGGAAACACCTTTCAGGCTTGGGGAGTGTTGCTTTATGGTATCATCATCATTGGTTCTACCGACAACCTGATCCGTCTCTATGTTCTCAAAAAAATCGATGATGTACATCCATTGATCACGCTGATCGGCGTTATTGTGGGCGTACCCCTGTTCGGATTTATAGGCCTGATATTTGGTCCCTTATTGATAAGCCTTTTTCCAATTATCGTCCGTATCCATAAAAAGGAATATGGAAAACGGATCGGTGATAGTCTTTAACCATATGTTCTCGAAAATCGAAAAGACAGCGTATCCGCCCAATACAAAACCCGTGTTCATCTGGGACGGCGAATGCGGTTTCTGTAAATTTTGGGTCGTCCGTTTAAAAATACACACGAAAAACAAGATTGCCTATCGAACCTATCAGGAAGCCGCGGGGCAATTTCCCGATATTCCGGTAAAGGAATTCAAAAAGGCATCACGGTTGATAGAGGTCAATGGGGGTATTTACAGTGGGCCTGATTCCCTATACCGAAGTCTTCAACATGCGGAAAACATAGTTTGGCCGTGGCATCGATGGTATTACCGATATGTTTGGTTTACCAAAGTAAGCGACCACGGTTACTTCTTCATTGCCAAAAATCGACCAATGATGTTTAAGCTGACCAAAGTTTTATTCGGTGAACGGCCCGAAAAACTAAAGCTGTATTGGCTCATATATATAGTTGTAATTTTTGTGCTTGCCGCAATGATTTTTAGCTAAAGCACTTCGATTTTCCGGCTGCATCGGCGTAAACCGATATCGGGTCAAATGTGTCGCTTGAACAGATTAATGACCTATCTTGAACGGAATTTCGGAACAAAGAAGTCGCATTCAAACTAACGCATACAAAATCAATGGAATTCGAAATCATTTTGGTGTTTGCGGTACTGTTAACGACGGTAGTGCTTTTCGCATTTGAAATATTTCCCGTAGACAAAATAGCGTTCCTTATTATCGTCTCGTTGGCGTTGCTCGGTCTGGTAACGCCCGAAGAGGCCATCAGCGGGTTTAGTAATACAGCCACAATTGCGGTCTTGGCCTTGATGATTTTGGCCATTGCGATGGAAGAGAACGGGGTAATCGAATGGTTGACCTCCAGTATGGGCAGAATAAAGTCCCTTCCCTTGTTTTTTATGGCTCCTATCTTTATGGTGGTTACGGCGGGCATCTCCGCGTTTATAAGTACCACGGCCGTTGTCATCGTATTTATCAAGATTATTAATCGACTGTCTGAAAAGTTCAATATTCCATCTTCCAAATTATTGCTGCCCATTTCCTTTGCCGGTATCCTCGGGGGTTCCTGTACCTTGATGGGCACGTCGACCAATCTTATCGTCAACTCGGTCGCAAAAAACCTCGGTGCGGAAAAACTGGGCTTCTTCGAATTTTCGTTGTTGGGACTGATTTTTCTTTCCATCTCCATCGTTTATCTCACCCTGGCCCTAAAATGGTTGCCCAGTGGTAAAAATCAAGACCTGAAGGATGATTACGACATCGGTAATTACACAACCCAAATACGAATCAACGCGGATTCGAAATTGGTCGGCCAAAAAATCGAGGAAACCTTTCTCTATGGAAATCCCGATATTTCGCTCTTAAAATTGACGCGCCACTACCAAGAACACAAATCCCCCGGTAAATATATTACGCTCAAGGCGGACGATGAACTGCTTTTGATGTGCGATATAGAAAACCTGGCACGGCTCAACGAATCGGAAAACCTGAATATCAGCGAAGAAAAGTATCTTAAAGCTCCCGCGTCCGGCGAGGATAAAGCGGATGAAAAATCCGATACCTCCGGAATAGAGGAACGGGTGTTTGTGGAACTCCTGATGCTTCCCGGAGCGGTTTTATTGGGAAAGACCTTGGGCAATTTACGCAACTTTATGTTACGGGATGTCATTCCCCTGGCCATCAAAAAACGTAGGACACGAATCCGGATCGATAACAAATTGGTGCGCAGTAGTGCCGATAAGCTGGTACTAAAACCTGGCGACCGGTTGTTGGTAGAAGCTGAAAAACAGAACCTGAAGTCATTGAACGCCCTTGAAAATGTGATAGTGCTCCAGGAATTCGAGGGTATGGCCGTAGCGACACAGTTCAAAAGATATTTTTCCCTTTTCGTACTGATTTTGGTCATTGCTCTGGCAGCCACCGGCCTACTTTCCATTTTGGTAAGCGCCCTAATGGGAGTCTGCCTTTTACTGTTGACCGGAAACCTAGACCTGATCACGGTTTACAAAAAAGTCAACTGGCAAATCTTTTTTTTTGTTGGCCGGTATGATTCCCTTGGGCGTCGCCATGAACAACACCGGTGCGGATATGTGGATTTCAGGGCAGCTTTTGGATTTTTTGTCGGGCAGGCCGAACTGGATGATTACCGGAACTCTGTTTTTGGTGACCATGCTCATGAGCGGGGTGGTCAGCAACAACGCTACCGCCATCATTATGACACCTATAGCTATTTCGGTGGCACAGGGACTGCAACTGGATTTCAAGCCTTTTTTACTTGCCGTAATGTTCGCCGCCAATTTTAGTTTCTTTACCCCTGTAGGATACCAAACGAATACCCTGATATACGGCATAGAAAATTATAAGTTCAAGCACTTTTTGTTTATCGGGGGCATCCTTTCCCTAATGCTATGGATAACCGCTACTTTTTTGCTTACCAAAATGCTTTAATGATGAATTATAGATCTATGTTCGGCGCACTCAATAAAAATAGGTTGTGAACGGCCTATCCGGTATTTTTTAAATGTTAATCGGGATATGACTCAAGGATTTTTTGGCCTCATTCCATGGAATTTCGTCCCAATTTGGGACGCGGTACATGTGGTTTTTGTGAATTTTAGAAAATCCATTTTCAAAAAAGGATAAAGATTCGCCAACACAATCCTTACAATCATTCTTTGGGTTTTTGTTTACCATTTTCTCCGTCCTTCGGTTCTATTTTGTTGTGAAACAGTCCAAAGACCAAGTTGATGGCAACCACCATTCCGGTGAACAAAAGTAAATCGGTAATTAGGTACATGGCGGCAATACATCCCGCGGCCGCACTGCACCAAACCGTGGCCGCGGTCGTAAGGCCTTCTATGGAATCGTTCTTTTTGAGGATGACACCCCCGCCAAGAAATCCGACCCCTATAATCACCTGGCTAAGCACACGGGTAAGGTCGATAAATTCGCCCCCCTGAAAACGCAGGGATAGAATTACAAACGCACACGCCCCTACGGAAACGAGCATATTGGTCTTGAGACCGGCATCCTTTCCCTTGTATTCCCTCTCAATACCGATCAACAGGCCGGCCACGAGTGCAAGACCGATTTTAAAGAGGAAATCGGGACTGAACCCCCAATCGGGATTTTCCCCGATACCGGTCAGCACCCCTCCCTCATTAGCCATTAGTTGAATCAATGCCGCTTTCATTTTTAGGTATATTGTTTATACCGCAGTATATTAGTTTATTTTCTCGAGATAGCTAACGGTAAAAAAGGTTCTTTAGAATAAAATACTTCTTTGCAACATGAATCTCATGGATTCTTATCAGGGGCGTCAAAAAACATGCCTGACACGATAAGGCCTATGGTAATCAATATAAGAAAGGCAATGATAATCCAAAAACCGGTTTTGGTAATACCGGTCTTCTGAAAGATATAGTTCGGTTTCGGGTCGTACTCCTCCTTTACGAACTCTGTATTTTGGTCCTTTTCTTTTTCATCCATGGTTTTTCTTTGATTGTATTGATTTTTTTGTCTTGACGCAAGTATATTTTCTTCATCTAAAAGTACATAATATTTCCATTTACAAGTGTGGTATCCTGAAATCAGTCAAACTACCAGTCGGACAAGACGAACTTTTCGGCCTCCGAAGCGGCCATGCTCCGTTTGTTCAAGACCTATAGCCCCCAACTTTCGCCCAAGGAATAAGTGTCGCCATTTTTAAGGAATTGCATTTTTGGTCAGGCTTTGACTATCCAAGTATCCAAATATACTGTTCTTCGCTTTGAGGGTATCTTTTGTTTCATTACCGTTTGGCAAAAAAAGTTTAACTTTATCTCCAATTAAATAGGATCAAGTCATAGGAATTAGCTAGGTCCGATCATAAACGTCTTAGCTCTAAAGGCGGACTTCACTAAAAAACAACTTAAAACCAGAACACATGAAACGTTTACTTTACATTCTACTTTTTGCTTTTATCTCCACTACGGCACTATCGCTTACCGGTTGTAGGGAGGACAAAAAAGATGCAGGAGACAAAATCGAGGATGCCGTGGACGATGCGGGCGACGAAATAGAGGACGCCGCTGATGACGTCGGGGATGAAATCGAAGATGCGACCGACGATAATTAGTACGATTTATTCCATTCCCTATTGATTAAAAAGGGCATTCCGCTAGAATGCCCTTTTTTATATACCTGCGCTGAAATATCCAATCATTTAATGCAAGTTAGTCCTTTACCGGACTGTCTTACCCTTTTGTAACAAAAGCTTCTGTGGCAAAGTTTAGTTGATATTTGTTACAACAGTTGAACCCCTATCTTTCAATTTCTACTTATATTACAATTATTTTTTAGCCAAACTTCCACCGCAAAACCTTATACTGAAAAATGAAGAACTCTATATTGAATATCGCCCTTGCCGATGACGACGAAGACGACCGGATGTTTTTTGGCGAAGCTTTGGAAGAACTGGCATTACAAGTAAAGTTCTCTCTTTTCGAAAACGGTCAGGAACTGCTCGATTTTCTCAACCTTCCCAAAACCGTTCTACCCAAACTTGTATTTCTCGATCTGAACATGCCCATCAAAAACGGTCTGGAATGTTTGCGAGAGATACGCCAAAATTTAAAATTGAAAGATCTATCCGTAGCTATCTATTCCACCTCTTCCTCGGAAAAGGATATCGAGGACACTTTTTTGAACGGGGCAAATATCTATATCAATAAGACCAATAGCTTCTCCAAATTAAAGGAAGCTTTGGAAAAAGTTCTCAAAATCGATTGGCAGTACAATCCTCCGAAGCTGAGTAGGGATACTTTTCTATTGCGGATTTGATGCCCAATGGCTTTTGCGTAAAAAAATAGCCGCTCGCTCCATAAAGAACGGCTATAAATCCCTAAATGCTTATTTCATTACCTGGTACGATCGACGCCCCAAGTTTCTCCATCATTAGTGTATGCCGAAAATTAACGTGCTTTCATCGATGCTATCCGCCTCATAGGTACTGATCAGGGTGTTTCGGTTTTTTATATACTTTATAATGTAATTCCTTTATCGAAAAATTTGTGGATTTCGTTCACGTCCATACGGTCACGGTAAAATAGTTGGATGTCCTCAAATACCTAAATTATTTTTGCAAAATAAACTGGTTTAGCATTTAGCTCAAACATTACCTCTTTAGGGTAAAAATTTTTGCGAACTGGGTCTAATGGACGTGATAGCATACAAAAAATTAAATATGATTTCGGTTGCCAATGTTTTGAAAGTGAATATAACAGGGTGCGTAACCCCGTAGAAAAGTTAAGATTTTTCCACCAAGCCACAAGTAGTTCACATGCGCCTGGTCAATGCCTTTGCCAATTTATTCTCCGAAAAAAATTCCTTTAAGATGACCCGGAGTACGGTATAGGCAGGTACGGCAACGATCATGCCCAAAATTCCGAAGAGAAGTCCTGAAATAAGAATGACCAGGAATATTTCCAACGGATGTGATTTTACGCTATTCGAAAAAATCAAGGGTTGGGAGAAAAAATTATCGACCAATTGACCAATAACGATACCTATGACCACATATCCGGTCCTTGGCAGGATTACGGTGCTAAAGTCCAATTCAGGATTACTGGTCATGGTCAATAGAATCATGATGATACCCCCGATCATTGGACCTACATAGGGAACAATATTGAACAGGGCGCACAGAAAAGCGATAATCATCGCATTTTCGATACCCACAAGAAAAAGCACGAGGGCATAAATGATAAAAAGTATGGCTATTTGTAAGAGTAGGCCAATAAAGTAACGGGAAAGCAGGTTCTTTATTTTTTCGAAGGAATTTATGGTCTGCTCTCGCCTTTCTTCCGGTATCAACCGCAAAAATCGAATCTGGAACGAACGGCCATCCTTCAAGAAGAAAAAGGATATAAAGACAATCGAGAAAAAACCGATGCCAACCATGCTCAACAGTTCGGAGAGGAAGTTTAAAAATTTTGGAAGAACACCAACATTGAGCTGCTTATCGATATTCTTCTCGATATCCGCTTCCTTGATGATTTCTTGTGCCACTTCTTGTGAAGCACCGAAGTAGTTCGTGATTTCCACATAAAGTTTATTGAGTTCCGCCTGAAGTTTGTCCCAATCCAAAGAATAGAGGTTCTTGCCCTGTTCGGTCAGCACAGGAACAAATATGTAAGCAATCCCTGCTAAAACACCAACCATTAACAAAATCGTGAAAATCACGGCAGCTATTTTCGGGAATTTGAATCTGGCCCGCAGGAACATCACGATAGGCCTACCGATCAAGGTGGCAACAATAGAGATAAGCAGATAAACGATTACGGACTGTATTTTGAGCAGGAAGTACAAAAGCAGCCCAATACCCAACAGAATACCAATCGACCTTAAAATGTTGTTCGAGATTCTGTAATATTTTTTACGCTTTCGGCGCAGTTCGTCCGAATTTGGTTTTTCAAGGTTCATGGCCGGTAAGTTCGATTATCGGTAACTTAGTAAATCTAACAAAAAAAAGAACCGTGTTGCACGGTTCTTTCTTTAATTTAGGGGAGTTTGTATCATCGATTCAATCGACTATCCTTGAATGGGATTTCCCTCTTCGTCCATCATCATAGTTTCAGTAGAACCGTCTTCCAAAGTGGCTTCCAGTTTGTACTGCATTTTTTTGTTTACCATAGCCTTATCAACGGTGGCATTGGGATAGTTGTCTTGAATGGCCGTGTTGATGGCTTCGGGCAGTTCGTCCATAGAGACTTCCTTAAATCCTTTTTGGGCTTTTTTCATCTCCCTGTCCTTTTTCTTATCCATCTTATCCTTGGACTTGTCCATCATTTTTTCCTCTTTTTGGGTGTCGTCCTGTGACTGCTGTTGCGGTTCTACCTGAGTCTGTTGCTGAGGGTCTTCCTGTGTCTGAGGTTCTTCTTGCACCTGTGCGAAAGCGGTCAGACTTCCGAAAGCGAATACTGCGGTAAGTACTAAAGTTTTCATTTCAATATGATTTTAGTTAACATTTCGTTTATCGATGACCTTCTTACTTATCATCACTGCCTAAACTACCTAGAAAATCCAATTATCGGTATCCCATTTGATTGTTTTTTTAATCCGTTTTTAAAATTTGAACTTTTTTTTAAAGAAATCCCATTACCAACGTATCCAATTTTGATATTTTGAAGTTAGTTTTCGGGCTCATCGGGTTAATCCTTGCATCTATTCTTTCCTACCTTTATGGAACAAATCATGAATAACGAAAATGAAGAAGATATTTTTACCCCTTTCCCTTACCGCAATTTTGCTTGCCGGTTTTTCGTGCCGTGAACACAATTCCCAAGCAAAAACGCCGTCGGACACGAACCAAATGGAAGAAGTACGCGAAAGTAAGGAAGATGCCATGGAAAAGGAAAAAGAGCGGACAGGTACCAACCGATCGCAAATGGACGAGGATAGTATGTCAAAAAAAGATAGTACGACGGACAAATCACGAGGCGAAAACAAAAATTAGCCAATGGCTATAACGCATAAACCTTAAACCCGATACAATGGCAGAGATAAAAATTGAGAAGAAAAGACCTTGGTGGCCATGGATTCTTGCCTTACTTATAATTTTGGCAATAGTCGCCTATTTCTTGTATACAGACGGCAAACTTGTAGACGACGACGTGTCCATCGAGTCGGAAGAAGCAGTCGGTAACTATGTACAGGAAGGCTTCAACGCAACCGATGTCGATAAAACACATACAAAATCGGATCTGGAAACCGCCGAGTATACTTCCTTCATTGGCGATAAAGCGAAATTGGGCAGCGATGTCGACTACACCAAGGATGCCTTGGTGCAATTGTCTAATGCGGTCCGTCAAGCGGCCGTAGAGCATGGCATCAAGACCGATGACCGATTGGAAAATGTTGAGAATAGTGCCCTGAAGGTGCAAAAGGATGGGGATTCCCTTAAACTTGCCCAACACATTAAAGAGGTGGGCGGGGAAATCGCGCAAATTATCGAAACCATACAGGAAAAGGAATATCCCGAAATGGCCGAATACCCCGAAAAAATCAAAAGGGCCATCGGCGCCATCGTTCCCAACCAAGAAATTAATGGACAAAAAGAGAATATCAATGCATTTTTCGATGCCTGCGGAGATGCGCTAAAGGAAATGAACCCCGAAAATAAAGAGCAATGAAAACACCCGAAAAACATTTATACTATCTTAGCGAACTATCGGACTATAAAATCGCAGGGGGCTACCCGGATGTACGGAACTGGGAAGTAAAGGATGAGGCATTACGCAAAATAGGTACCGTAAACAATCTATTGGTAAACAAGAAAACAGAGCGTGTGGTCTATCTGGATGTCGAAGTGGACCAGACCATAATCGCTGCCGACCATGACCCTTACGGTAGGCCTGCCAATTCGGAAATACGTGAATTCATCAACGAGAAAGGGGAAAACCATATCATCATCCCTATCGGGCTTGTGGATCCTAACCACGAGCAAGAATATGTGTTTGCCGAAAGCATCGACCACAAAACCTTCGCCGAGACCAAAAGAATCAGCAAGGATACTGTTATAGAGCGGGACTATGAGAACGCCGTACTCGATTCCTATGGTAGAAGATACGTGCATACGCCCGTGGACAAAAGGATGAATTCGGATGTTGAGAACGCCGAGGTGTACAAAGCAGAGCGAATGGATATGATAAAGCAACGCCATAATGTCGGGGAGTACCGCGATTCAGAAACGCCTTCCAAGAATATAGAGGATGAAGCGGAACAGTACTTTGACGAAAACGACGGTGTAAAAAGCCGGGGAAGGTTAGAAGACGAAGAATTTTACGGGCGGAGCGAATTTGACGATTCCCGTTTCATTAGGGGGAAGAAATAATCGTTGGATGTGCAAATTTGAAGTAAACGAAAGCCGTTATGGAAGAAAATAAAGAAAGAGGCGTGAACCGGGGTAGCAACGTGGATTGGAACGATGGCGATGGCGATTTGAACCAATACGAAACCCTACACGACAAATGGAACGACATACAGGAGGAATATCTAAAGAAATATCCACAACTGGAAGATGAAGATCTGCATTTCGAAAGCGGCGGTTTTGAAGGGCTGTTGGAAAAAATAAGCGAAATACAGGGAAAGCCCGTAAAGGAAATCCGCTCCGAAATCGAAAATTGGTGATTGTAACCTTTCGTTTGATTGGAGAATTAGCGATATAGACTTTAATACAAACATTACTATTATGGTAAGAACAGAGAATGCATGGGACGTGCAACTGGAAAACCTTTTGACGGAAATCCGGGCCTCGGAAAAGGCTTACGGCACTTTGGTGCAATCGGACCGTTACCCACGTTTTCGTCCTTTTTTTAAGAAACGCTATTTCAGGCAACAACATTCGCGCATGATTTTAGACGAAGAGTTCGAGGTAATTAAAGGGAGAAGTGCAAAGGAAACCGGCCCCAAGAGCAATCTGATATTTTCCTCATTGGAAAACAGGTTACTCGAAGATAAAATGACTGACAGGGAGATAGATGCCCTTATTATCCGTTCCGAGGAAGAACTCCTTTTAAAATATCAACAGGTACTATCACATCCTGAATTGCCGAATGTGACGGATGCCCTATTGCAATCGCAAGCTGAAGAGGGCAACAATTTGCTTCAAGGCTTACGGACGGATTATCAAATCAATCTTAGGAGGCCTCTTCCCGAATTTGTTTGAGTAGAATAGATACCCGAAATTGGAATGTAGGGGTTTAAAACCCTAATTATCGGCCTGCCATTTTTGGTATTTCTGGAATTGCACCTCGGAAAGGATGCTTTCCAATTGTCGGGTACGTTCGTCTTCGACACTGCCCATCATCTCGCCGTTGGGCTTACTTACCCGCTCTTGCTGAAACTTGTCCATGGCCGATTTGAAAGCCCTAATTTGATCATCGCGCATCTCCAGATCCGCATACATTTGGTCATAATCCATCGATGGGCTCTAAAACGATAATTATTGCTTGAACTGAGTTCTAATAATGATTAAAAAGCATGAATTGATTATATTGTCACCATCCAAATGCCATCTTACAAGAAACCATTATTTGGAAATTGAATTTAGACAAAAAACGATAAGAGAACCATTGAAAAATGCAAAAACTTCCGGTTTCCAAAATTATCCAAAACATTACCGATGAAATCGCTTTTGAAGCGGTCTCCGAGGATTATTCCTTTTCCGTCAAAGTAGAAAAATATGTTCCCTTCATCTGAGCTGCCGTACATAACGGCCACCAGTTCCGAAAATCGTTATGGGAAAATTGCCTACATACCGAATATGAACGCTGGTACGAGGAGGACCCTTGCACAAAAGAGATGGTCCGCTCCCACCCTATCGTAATCGCGGGCCGTGACAGTCGGTTTGAATATGACCTGAACCGAGATCCCGAAAATGCCATTTATGAGGACGCGTGGGGGAAAAAGTTATGGAAGAAGGCATTGTCAGAGGAGGAAAGGGAACTCAGTCTGAAAAAACATGCTTCCTTTTACAAGGTAGTCCGTGCTTTGGTAAACCAAATCGAAAAACAACATGGAACCGCCATAGTGTTCGATATGCACAGTTATAATCTGAAGCGCTGGGACCGGGACGTCCCGACATGGAATTTGGGTACCACCAACATCGATAACCAACGTTTTGGAGCAATTGTCGACTCTTGGAGCAAAAAGTTGGGAGCGATGGATCTCCCCAATGGCATCAAATCCACCTCAAAAATAAACGATACCTTTCAGGGAAACGGTTATTTCTTAAAATACATCACGAAAAATTTCAAGAACACTCTTGTTCTCGCTACGGAAATAGCCAAAGTATATTGCGATGAGGAAACCGGGGTCATATATCCCGAAGTGGTACGTTCCGTTGCAGATCAGCTGAAAGAATCGATACCTTTGCAAGTCGAGGAATTTTTAGAGCAAAATTTATGATCGAGAAGAGAATCGTTCGAAGCGTCTGCAAAAAACTGTCCGAAGAGAAATCCGTTTTCCAAAAGTTGCCGAAGGATGGTGTGATGTATATCGAAAAACTATTGCCCTATATCTGTGTCTTTCGTTATAAAAAAGAGGATGCCCACTTTGCGGGATTACTGAAAACACAAGCCTCCTATCTCATTGTAGACGAAATCGTCGATATTTCGAAGCTTTTGGAAGAAATTTCCACCACTGTTTCCAAATCACTGAACGCTTTTCTGATTTTGGAACTTTGGCCCGTTCGCAAAGACCATCAGGCAGAATTCGAAATTTTTTGTCCAGAGAACAAAGCTCCGGCGACCGTGGCAGCATTGAAGGAAGGATTCGAAAGTATAAGGGATATTTACCAAAACACCACCGTTACGGTAATCAACCGGCTAGAGCGGCATCCCGAAAGGTTGAAACCGTTGATGGCCCTCGAGGAATCCAAAGAATCCGGTAGCTTGCTAATCGGGGTGGCCGTACCCGCACTATACCAAAACATTGAAATAGACGAGATATATTCCCTGTTCTATAGGAAATTCTATACCCGCTTTTCCGAAACCATCAAACGGGCCGCATACGAATTTATTCGGGTACAGACCTCCAATCCCTTCGACCATTATCTGATGTTGGGAAAGACCCATCTTGACAAGGTTACGTTAAAAGCGGATGCCGAACTGGCAAAAATAAGCGAGGGCATGAAGTTTCTATTGCGGACCACACCGGTAAACAGTACCCCCGAATGGAAAAAGTTCAAAAAAAACAATTTCCAAAAAGCCCCTTCCTTCAATTATAGGCTAATCGCCCTGGATCCCGAAAAGAAAAAAAGAAAACTGTATGACCTCCCGATAGATCAGGTCGAAGATCCCACGATTTCCTTTATCCTTCGCGACAAACGGCTTGAAATCGAAAAGCAATTGACCATGTTGGAAGAACGTGGTACCGATAATTTTCGTTTTATCGGGGAAAGCTTATACGGCAAAATAGAAAATGATGTAATCGAAGCTGCACTGGCAATTTTAAGGCAATATCCCAAAGGGGCCGATCGGAAGAATATGCGGCGGTTCAGCTGTCATGAGTTTGCCGAATACGCCGCACCTGAAATGGCGTATTATCAAGAACAATTTCCCAATATCAAGTTATCAATGGAAATACGCAAAGATGTTGCCGGTATCATGGTATCGAAGAGCGAACTATTGATAAGCGACCAGTTCTCTTTGGACGAAAGTCGCTGTGATGGCTTGATACAGCATGAAATAGGCACCCATATACTTACCTATTGCAACGGCAAAAGTC
>Ga0209587_1000342_pt1 | contig 22741 bp, 20 predicted proteins | sample NGEPerD_2_FD_184512 | JGI IMG/M metagenome (GOLD analysis project Ga0209587, IMG submission 184512) | Arctic peat soil microbial communities from the Barrow Environmental Observatory site, Barrow, Alaska, USA - NGEE PermafrostL1-D... | ecosystem: Environmental > Terrestrial > Soil > Wetlands >... | reverse complement strand
GTTCGCCCGCAAGCGTCCCCGCCCCTTGCGTATTTTCGGGGAGGTGCGTTAAGCGCGGCCCCCGGCCTCCTCCAGGGAGGAGACCACATTGGTCACACTTCGCATCCAGCGCTCCAGCTCCGAGGCCGTGGGCGACAGCTCGTAGGCATGATGATGGCAGGCGCGGCTCAACGCGGCCCACGTGTGGCTCGCCTCCTCTGCGAGTTGCTCGTCGGCATAGCTGCGCAGACACAGCAGTTGTGAGCGGCGCGGGCAATCCTCGACTCCCGGGGCGCGATGTTGCCAGAAGTCGGCTAGCCCCTGTTCTAAAGCCTGACGCGCCAGCAACGCGGCGGCGCGCGGCCACACCCCGGCGGTCGTGGCATCGCTATAGGACAGCAGACTGTGGGCTTCGGCGATTAGGCCAGAGGTGAGCGAGCTCATTTGTGCGCCGCCACCTGTTTGCATAACTTCTCCGCGTCGTTCACAAGCTTGAAAAGGGCGCCAGGATAGGCATCATGCGCGCCTTTGTTCACCTGCTTGAAAGTGTCGCCCGCCCACCCGCCGAACTGGTTGAGCCGATTCATTACGTCTGATCCTCGGGCTTTGTCGTCGAACAGCGCCATCGCAGCAAGCTCGGTCAGAGTATTTGTAGAGGCGAGCTGGTCTTCGACGGCTGCATGCTCCGCTCCTGCCGCCAACCGGCGACCACGAACTTTATCGGTGAAGACCGCTTCCAGCGCCGAACGACAGAAGCCGGGCACTACGCGACGGCGGACATCTTCGGGAAGCTGTGAGTCGGCGACCAGGGCGCGTGCATCCGACAGGTAGGCAATCACAGGATGTGAGGTGAGCCGGAGCTCGACGACCGAAGCCGGTCGCCTCGTCACTGTGGTGGCCTCGATTCCCAGCCGGCGAACGGCTTCTGGCAGCCGGTCGTCGTGGGTGAAGACGATCACCTGGCGCTCTTGAGCCACCTCCTCGAAGGCGCGCGCCAGGCCATCGACGCGCGCGGGGTCCATGGATTGCACCGGATCGTCCACGACCACAAATCGGAAAGGGCTTTCCTCCAGCGTGGCTCGGGGAAGGAACAGGCTCAGCGCGAGCGCATGGAGCTCGCCCTGACTCATGACGCCGAGCGCTGCTCCCGCGACGCCGTCGACGGTGACGTCGAGCGTCACGCGCCGGCGCGTTTTCGCTCCGGCCAACTCGATCTTGCCCAACTGGACGTTTGATTGCTGTCTCAAGTGCTCCCACAACTCGATCGCTTGGTTGCCGATGGGCTCGAAACGTTGGTCGCGGATCGAATCACCGGTTTTCTTGAGCCACTCCTCGGCTGCTTTTAGCGACGGGTCATGTTTCATTCCGAGGCTTGCGCTGCGCGCCTCCTTGACCCACTGGGTGAGTCGCGCGCCACGGACCGCCAGCGTTCTTGGCGCGCGTTCAGCTCGGCGCGAGCTTCGAGCTTCAGGGTTTCGAGCGCGCTAGAGAGAGGCTCGGAGTTCTTTTCAAGGTGGGCGGCGAGTTCCTCAGAGGTGGTGAGCGCGATGCCGGCACGCCACTGCTGCCATGCCTCGAGGACGGGCTCGGGCGCAAGGATGTCTGCCGCTTCCTGAAGCAGAGACGGAGCCGGCACCAGCAACTCCTTGGCGTTTCGTACCGCCGCCCTTTCCGCGCCAAGCGCCTGTTCCCAAGAGGCCGCCTCTGCGCGTAACCGGGCCGCCTCATCTTGTGCTCGCTTTTTCCACTGTGGATCGAGGGCTCCGGGACTGTTGCACACGGGACAGTTCGAGCCGTTGTCGTGTTCGTGGTACTCGAGTGCTCCTTCAAGAAGAGACGCGAGTGTGCCCGGCGCGATGAGAGCCTGACCCGGTAGAGGCGTCGCGCTCTAGGGCCGCCTGCCTCAACCTGTGGGCAGCCTCGGCAACTCGGGCGGGGGCCGGGAGCTCAAGAGTAACAACCCGCCGCAACCGGTCGATTTCGCCGGCCGCTGCGATGTCGTCATCGGTTAGCGCCTCGAGTGCGTCCAGATCCCAGATCCTGCCCCCGGTTGCCGCCAGGCAATTCACCGCGCGCTGGTCTCCTCCTTCGTCGCGCACTTGCTCGAGCCGAACCCTGAGCGGCACAAGGGCCTTCTTCGCCGCGTCCATCGCTTTCTTGCGATTCCGGCGGCTGGTTGATAGGGCGGTCTGAGCTTCGACCAGGTCCTCGAGGCCGAGGACGAGCGAGAGCGCGTCGTAGAGCTTGCCGGGACCCTCGTCGAGCATCGAGGAGAGCTCGTTGTAGGAAAGGAACGGGCGGTGAGTCACAAGCGCCTCGGTCCAGCCGAGGTAGTCCAGGCTCTGCTTCGCCTTGCCGTGGGGCTGGACCTCGGCGACCCCGCCTCGACGGCATCGTCCTCCTTCCACCGCCGGGTGGCCGTGGCAGGCCCGGAGCCCTCGACCAGAAGGACCGCCTCGACCATGGCCGGGTGGGGATGGTGCAGATTGCGCCAGCCTTCCTTCCACACGTGCGCACGCCCGGCCCAGCGGTGGCTGTCGCCGATGAACAGCACCTCGAGAGCGTCGGCGAAGCTCGATTTGCCCGATCCGTTGCGACCTACCACGAGCGTGAAGCCGGGGCCCGCTTGGAGCTTCAGTGTTGCCTCGGGGCCTATCCCACGAAAGCCCTGAACCGTGATGGAGGAGAGGTAGGCGCCCGCCGGGGCGGTAGGTGGTGGCGGGCGGAGCCAGCTCGGAGGCCTCGGCGGCGGACGAGGACTCAAGAGTCGCCTCTAGGTCGGCCGCTCCAATGCAGGCAGCGATGACATAAACGCTCCAGTCGAGGTTGAGGGAGCCGTCCGCTTCCAGTCGCTCCCAGACGATTCTTTGCAGCGATTCGTCCATGACCGGGCAGTATGTCCCATTTGTAGAGTGCCGAATCCGCCATAGCCGGTATCCGGGCCGGCTTTGCCACCAGCCGAGTCGTTTCCACCCCTACCTCGATGGGAGCCACCTTCTGAGCCGTCCAGCACCTCGGTCGCGCCCGTTTCTCAGAGCGCGGCGTGACCCATGCCGCGAGCCGCCGGTGAACAAGCCTAGGATTGGCGGCGCGGAGGGGACCGCATCCGTTCGGGGTCGACGGTCCTACCAGTACGGCTGTGGGTGGGAGATGGTGGGCCCGCCTTCTCGTGCACCTGCCGGTCGGCGAGGACGGGTTGTTTTGCAAGCATTTGCGTGGCCGTCGGACTCTCTTTCGCCGGCCGCAGCGAAGCCTGAGTGGGCTGGAGCCGACCTCGCATGGTCCTCGTGCCGTGGATAAAGGCTGTATCTCCATACCCGCAGCAAAAATGCCCTCGTGGATCTCCTCCCCGAGCAAGTTGCAGACGACGAGTTTCTACGGCAGGCTGTCGCTGGAGGCCACTAAGAAGAGTGGCTCACCAGTCGATCTCGATGAGTTCCGAGCTGCCATCGAAAAACGTCATCATTGTTGACGAGTTCGTGACTACCGCTCGATGTACGCGTACTCGAGTGGATCAAGAACGTCATCGACTCGGTCGAGAGGCTGCTCACAGAAGGTCACGCCTCATCTGTGAGCTGCACCGGGCTCATCACAAGTGGGGCCCTCGGCGACCGAGAGTGGTGGGTATGCCCGGCCTAATTGACGTGCCCCCCAAAAATGTCCAGGCCCCCCTGCCAAGAAGGCCGAAACACGAGGCGTAAGGACCGATTAGAGTTGGGGATGCCTGGCTTCTGGACTTGGTCAGACAAGCGCCGGCGAGAGATGCAGCAACCCAAGCTGTGCCCGACAATCGGGCAAGTGGGAGGACGATTCGTGGACGACGACGATTTGCGGGCACGTCGTATCGCAAGCAATGAAGCCCTGGGCCGTCAGATTAACGAGCGGATTGCAGCACAAAGAGGTGTGGAGTCGGGCGAGTCGATGTCCGTGGTCTGTGAGTGTGGGGACGGCGACTGCGAGTCGCGGCTCGACGTGCGCTGGGAGACCTATCGTGCCGTCCGCCAAAATCCTATGTGGTTCATCCTGGTGGAGGGTCACGAGGTGTTGGAGATGGAACGCGTCGTCAAGAGGGAAGGCGTATTGGTGGTCTCCGAGAAGATCGCCTCGGCCAGGCAGGCGCTCGAAGCCATTGACCCTTACTCTGCAGATGGAGCGTCAACAGGGGACTAGATCGTTGCCGTCTAGTGGCTCTCTGGCTGCAGAGTCCGCCTGCTGAGCTCTTCCCAGGCCTGATCTATCACTGCCGCGAGCTCGTCGTCGGACAATTCCGTCATTCGCTCGCTGAATGTGTTGAGGAGCTGCCAGCGCGGCCAATCGGCCCCATTCGACAGATATCCCGCATAGGCAAGCATCCGGTCGAGATCGATGTCCAGCGCGACGGCGAGCTTCGCCAGCCGCTTGGGGGGCGGAGTGATCGCTCCGCTCTCCCATCGGGAGATCGTCTGCTGAGACACTCCGACGAACTCGGCCACCTGCGCCTGATCCAGTCCTAATTGTTCGCGTCGTGCTCGCAGGGTTCGGTCCAGCGGGCCCAGAAACATCGTTCCTCAGCCCGCCACAAGAGGTTTGGCGGTGTTCGACTTCGTCAACAGCTCGATCAGCGCCTTCCCCTCCATCGGCTTGGCGAAGTAGTAGCCCTGCGCGAGGTCACATCCCAGGGCCCGGACGTGGGCGAGCTGTCCGGCGTCCTCGATGCCTTCGGCGACCGTCTCGAGGCCGAGCGCCCGGATGAGCTTCACAATGGCGTGGGCCAGCGACCATTCCTCTGTCGTCGAGACTATTCCCCCGATGAAGGCCCGATCGATCTTGACGATGTCTACCGGCAGGCGCTTGAGGTACGACAGTGAGGAGTATCCGGTGCCGAAGTCATCGATCGCGAGCCTCACGCCCAGCTCCTTCAGCCGGTGCAAGTCGTGGATCGTGTGCTCGAAATCGCTCACCAGGGAGGTCTCGGTTATCTCGAGCACCAGGTTTTCTGCTGCGAGCCCCGTCATCGAGAGGACGTCGCCTATCTGGTCGGCAAGTTCAGGGGTGCGTAGCTGGCGGGCGGACAGGTTGACCGCCAGGTGAAGGGGGGGATCGCCTTCGAAACTCTCGCTCCACGTTACGGCCTCCCTACAAGCGCTTTCGAGCACCCAGCGCCCGAGCGGGACGATCAACCCCGTACGCTCGGCGATCTCGATGAAGTCCAGCGGAGGAACCAACCCCCTCGTGGGATGAGCCCAGCGCACCAGGGCCTCCACGCCCACCGTCCTCCCGGTCAGGAGGTCGACGATCGGCTGGTAGTTGAGGAAGAACTCGTCGTTCTCGATGCCCCCACGGAGCTCTGACCGCAGGGTCAGCTCTTGGAGGGCCCAGTCGTGCAGCCGAGGATCGAAGACCTGGCAGGTGCCGTCCCCTCGTTCCTTGGCGGCATACATCGCCGAGTCTGCATCGCGTAAGAGCGCTCCACCCTCCCCACCGCCGGCTGCGACGGACAGCCCGGAGCTTGCCTGAAGGAACAGCTCGGATTCTTCGAAAACGAAGGGCCGAAGCAGCTCCTCGTACAGTCGCTCCACTGCTTGCATGGCAGCCGCTGCGTCTGTTTTCTCGAGAAGGAGGCCGAACTCATCACCACCGAGCCGGGCGCAGGTGTCGGTTGCCCGCACTGTTGTTTGGATCCGACGCGCTACCTCCACAAGCACCGCGTCCCCCGCGTGGTGCCCCATCGAATCGTTGATTCCCTTGAAGCCGTCCAGATCGATCATGACGACTGCGAGCGGCTCGGCGCGCCGGTCGGCGCGCCGCAGTGCGTGCTCCAAACGGTCGTGGAACAACACCCGGTTGGGAAGCCCCGTAAGGCTGTCGTGAAGGGCGAGACGAGAAAGCTCTGTCTCGAGGGCTCTGCGCCGCTTGATGTCCGAGACGAGCCCGACGAGACGGATCATCACCAGGACGAAGAGGACCGTGACTATGAGGGTAAGCACGAGGTCCCTGATATCCCGGTTGAGCACCTGCTGCACGATCAAGGCCGTGGAAGTCATCAGGGGCGCCAGACCCAGAACCGCCAATCGCCACGAGGGCGGCGTCGATTCGACCTCTCTTCGGTCCTGTCGGATGAATGTGCTCATCGATGGATGGAGTGCAGCGGCACCCATCAGAAGCGCGGACAGGAGCCATCCGGCGAAATACCATTGGCCGTAATGAAACCGACCGTCCAGAAGATTCAGCGTGTAACTGGTATCCGCGATGAGTTGAGCAAGGATGCTGCCCCCGAGAATCCAGAAACTAGACAGGCGGGTTCCGGGGATGAAGAGGAGACGCGCGAGAACGGTTAGCAACAACAGATCCATGAGCGGGTAGGCGATGGAAACCAGCTTGGACAGGAGCGGAAGCCCCGAAGAGACCACATAGGGATGGATGAGAAAGATCCAAGCCAGGACACCTATGCCGATCGCAACGATGAGGGAATCTATGGTGCTTGTCCGGTCGCGGTTCGCACTGAAATCTTGAATCAGGAGTGCAAGCCCGAGAAACAGAAGCGTGTAAGAGGTCAGATAAAAGACATCCGCAATTGATGGAAATGAGGGACCTTGCAACCAGATTGCATTGGCGAGCGCGTAAAATAGTTGGCCTGCCGCCAGCGTGTACCAGCCACGGAGCCCCGCCGGTCGGTGGCTCAGCGTCCCGTAGACGATCGCAGCTACCGCAGACACGCTGCATCCGACGAAGATGATCTTATCCCCCCATCCGGTAGGAGGAAGGATGAAATAGAGGAAGCTCCCCAGCAGTCCCAGCGCCAAGTACACGAGCCACGTCGCCGGGGGGACTCGGCTGCTCACCCAGTCGCCTCCTCGGGGTTATTCCCAATGAACCAGTAGAGATCCAGCGTCCTCACCACTTCCTGCATGGCGCCGAAGCCGACAGGCTTGATCAGATAGGAGCTCGCCCCGAGCTCGTAGGCGCGGCTGATGTCTGCCCGCTGGTCCGAGGACGAGAGCATTATCACCGCAAGGTGCTTCAGCGAGACTTGACTCCTCACCCACTCGAGAACCTCGAGTCCTGACTTGAGCGGCAGGTGGATGTCGAGGAGCGCAAGAACCGGGGTAGGGGGAGGGGGATGATTGCCGCCCGAGCTTCCACCGGCGAGAGAGGCAATGGCTGCTTCCCCGTCCTCTACGACGTGAAGTGGATTGGCGATCCGGACCGCCGCAAACGTCTTCCTGATGAGCAACGCGTGGGACGGGTCGTCCTCGGCGACGAGTATGGGCGGCGCATGTGGGTTGGTCGAGCGCACCGTGCCTTCAATTGCGCCTCGTGGAGCGGTCTCGGTCGGAGGCAGAACAAACCTGGAATCGAAAGCCGGCGAGCGTGGCTCTCGGTGGATCCGCCCGCCGCTCACTCCGGAACTCCGCTTGCAACGGCCTGATCGATTGTCGCGAGCAACTCTTTGACGTCGATGGGCTTCGTAATGAATGCGGAGGCTCCTGCATTCAACAGCCGGTTGACGTGGGTCTTCGTCGCATCTGCGGTGACGATGAAAACCGGAATCGCGTCGGTGAGCGGATCCCGTTTGAGGTCGGCCAGGACTTCCTCGCCCGGCATGTCAGGGAGGTTGAGATCGAGCAGGATCACGTCGGGGAGATGCCGGCGGGCAAGGTCGAGGCCAACCTGCCCTTGAATGGCGGTCATGAGGCTCAGTTGCGGGCGGGTGGCGAAGATGCGTTCTATCAGCTTGAGATTGGAGAGGTTGTCCTCGATATAGAGAACGGTTCCGGGGGTCATCGTGGCCCGCTTTTCGGCATGTTGGTCGAGTCGGGGAAGCCGGTCGACGGGGTCCTCGGCCACCTGAATGTAGAGCCAGAAGCGGCTGCCGCGACCCACCTCGCTGGTAACTCCAATGTTGGCGCCCATCGCGTCCGCGAGTCCCTTGGAGAGCGCAAGCCCGAGCCCCGTCCCCTCGATCTCACTCCCTTCCGCTCGCAGCCGGTCGAAGGGCACGAACAGCCGCTCCAGCTCTTCACTTCGAATGCCGGGTCCTGTATCCATGACCACGATCCGCATGTGCCCGCCCTCCACGTCCTCGCACACCACGGTGACCGAGTCCCCCTTCCGCGAGTACTTGACGGCGTTCGACAGCAGGTTCAAGAGGATCTGTTTCACTCGCTGGTGATCGGCGAGGACATGCCGGCGCGAATAGCCTTCTGGAAGGGTCCAGTTCAGCGCCACCTCGCTCTCGGCGGCGAGTGGCCTGACCAGATCGACGCTTTCACTGATAACGGTGAGCGCGTGCACGGGCTCGATGGAAAGAGACAGCCCTCCGGCCTCGATTCGGGCGATGTCCAGGACCTCGTTGATGAGCAGGAGCAGGTGACGGCCTCCTTTGACGATGTGGTCGATGTTCTCGCGATGGTCACTGTCCAGCGCGACATCCATCTGTGAGAGTTGAGCAAAGCCCAGGATCGCGTTGAGTGGGGTCCGCAGCTCATGGCTCATACGGGACAGAAAGTCGTTCTTGGCGAGATTGGACCTCTTCGCTTCTTCCTCACGCTTGTGAGCAGTCACGTCTGTTGAGATTCCGCAGACTGCGTACGGCTCTCCCGACGAGTCGAAGAGCGGGAACTTCTGGGAGATGTAACTATGGAGCTCCCCGTCCGGATGAACGACCGTCTCGTCTATCTCCAGCGGATTGTGCTTGTGTATGACGAACTGGTCGGTCACCCTGTTGGCGTTGGCCGCTTCCTGTGACAACCAATCGTGATCCGTCTTCCCGATGAGCTGCTCGTCGGTCACTTGAAAGACCCGTTTGAAGTGGCGATTGATCAGCATGTAGCGACCGTCCAGGTCCTTGATCGAGATCATTGCGCTGGCGTTATCGGCCACTTCATCGAGCAGGGTCTGGCTCTCGTTCAGGGCTCTCTCGGATGCAGTTCGAAAGCGCTCTTCAGCCTCCTGTTGTGCGGCTTCAGCCCTCTTTCGATCTGTCACGTCACGGGCCGAGGCATAGATCAACTGCTCCGAGGGGACTCCTCTAGCCGCCCACTCGATCCAGTGATACGAGCCGTCCTTGGCCCGATAGCGGTTCTGGAAGTCGATTGTTTCGGTCGCCCCGGCGAGCTTGGCGGCCTGGTTCTCCGTTCTCGCCCGGTCCTCGGGGTGGACCAGATCGAGGAAGGGGCGGGACGTCAACTCCTCGTCGGTGTAGCCCAAAGTCTTTCCCCAGGCTGGATTCACGCGCTTGAAGTAGCCGTCGAAGCCGGCCGTGCAGGCCAGGTCGACCGATAGGTCAAACCAGCGGGCGTGCTGCTCCTCGACTTTGCTTCGCTGGGTCACGAAGTGCCCCACGAGCCCGCCCACGAGAAAGAATGCCGTCGCACGGGAGAGATGGTCGAACACACCCACAGGAATGCGCTGGCTCATCGACCAGGCGACGAATGCCGCTTGGCTGAAGGTTGCTGCGGCGAGTCCCCAGGCCGTCCCCAACCTGATGGCGATAAGCGCGATCGGGACCACGCACAGGACTAGAACGGCTTGATCTTTATCGGGCACCGCAAAGCGAAGGGCGATGATCGCGGCGAAAAGCATCACGGCGACCGTCGGAAGTGTCCATCGCTTGAGAAGCCCTTCGCCGGTGATGCTCATAGCGGATCCCTCGCTCCTAGAGTGGTCTGCTGTTGTCGCTGCTTGCTCGTGTGCCCAATGGGCCGCTGATCAGGTGCTTCATACTCATCGAATGAGTATCGGCGGGGAGTCTCACGACTTGATGGTGGTCGATAGCGGGATGGCTCGGGTCTCAGCCCCGAGTGTCGGCAGGCCCTCCATCTGGGCCCCCGTGGGCCGCAAGGGTGCGTATCCGTGCTCGGTCAGTCGAGGTCCTGTCAGCTCATCGGATCAGATGCGCTCGTAGCGTTGCCCCAGGAAGCCTTCCGAGAGGCGGGCCGAGGTTCGCAGACCAGGACCCAGACAGCGCGCCCGTTACTCAGACGGCTGGTCGCGCTCGTCTCATTGTGCCGCATTACAAGCTCCGCATAACCGATGCCTAACGATGCGAAACAACCGGTAATGAGCACTGGCCTGGAGACTCAACCTCTGGACCTTCCCCGCTCCTAGCGGTCACCCCGCGAACTGTCACACCCCTCGTGCCACCTTCGGGCCGTGGTAAGAGCGGCCACAGGCGAAGAGGCAGGTCGAGGTAATGCACGAGCGGCATCACCACGAATCGGAGAGAACGATGGAGGGGCAAAGTGGTGTGACAGGGAGCAGGACACGATCGCATTGAAAGTCAAACCAACCGTTGCAAGTTGGAGACGAGAAGAGGTTTTGGAGTGGCACACATCGAGGATCGCGTCGCCTCGGTTTAGGGTCGATGAGTCGGTGGCGCACGAGACAGCGATATCTCGCAGATCGAGATGGGGCGTCATCGAGCTCTCGTCGAAGCTTTTGAAATCGTGCGCGGGCCCCAGCCGGGATGGGCTCGTCGCAGCTCGACGATACGGGCTTCGACCTCGGGGGCGATCTGGTGGGGGCAACGATCCGGCTTGGAGCTGCGATCAGCCCAGGCAGCCAAGCCCTCGTTGGAGTAGCGGAGGAGCCAGCGGTGAAGCGTCCTGCGGTCGACGCCATAGCGGGTGGCCACGTCGGTGACGGTGGCGCCGGTGTCGAGCACCTCTCTTACCGCCTCGTAGGGCTGCTCAACCATCGAAAGCTCCACCAGCATGATGAGATCCTCCTTGGCTCGGATGAGCACAAGTGATGACCGCGTCGGGCCCCCAAAGGCGTGGAATTGGTGGGACTTAGGTGCCGGAGCCGGGTCGAGCGGTGGGACAGAGGTGGCGGAGCCGATGTGAGACAGACCTACGAACTCTCACATCTACCAGGCTTTTTGCTTGGCGCGCCCGGAGGGATTCGAACCCCCGACCCTCGGATTAGAAGTCCGACGCTCTATCCACTGAGCTACGGGCGCAAGACACTATTGGTGCAGGTCAGAGGCCTGAACACACGTTCCAGCCGGTCTCTGACCGGGCCTCCAATCTACCCGATGACACCGCCCCGGCTCGGTGAGGATGATTTAGACGGCGAGGCGCCGGAGCTCGCCCACGACTTTGGTAGGCAGGTTGGGTGAAACGCCAGTGTCGCAACAGTGTGCCGCTATCGTGGAGGCGGATGCTAGGCAGCCCAAGAGCGACGGATGAAATGTTCGAAGGCCCTCGGCACGGCATCGGTGCAGCACCTCACCGTTCTCCTTACGTAGGGTTCGCTTAGCGCCCCGGCATTTTCGGCGCGACTCACGTTTCTTGACTCTCGAGAAGAGTCGCGAACAACTGCGGAGCGTCCTATTTGCGCGGGAAGCGCTGATGGCCACTGTCGCCGCCAATCTTCGCGTCCGCCGAGCCTCCAGAAACCGGAGGCACCGCTCCAACCGGCCCTCGGAGATCAAGCGGCCCCTTGCCGCTGCTGGTGCACCGCTGGGCTGCTGCCTCCCTGCCCAAGTTGCTGATCGGAATGTAGTCACGCCATCCTTGCGGTACGGCCTCGCGCTATTTCTCCTCCTTTCGCCGGTTGGCTTCCCTTATGTGCTTTCTCAGCTCTCTGTCAAGCTGCCGCGTGATGTGCCCTCGGCGCGGGGGAATATCCCCCTCATCCTGCTGCTCGCGCAACCTCCGGTCTCGCTCCTCAGTCAGGCTGTGCCCCCATAGGCTCCATGACGCGTAGGCAACCTCACGGGGATCACGCTTGAGGCGCCGGGCGGTTTTGACCTCCGCCTCGTTTTGAGTGGCAGCCACGATTCGAGGCGTCTCGTTTTCCGGCACTGGATAGTGATTGACGAGTACGTCCTCCTGTCGCCTAAAGGCGGCACTTGCCTGACGGTCCCCCTCATAGTCTTGGGGCCACATTGCTTGTGTCCCCGAGTGGCTCGGCGAGAGGTTCTGTCCGCTTGCGAGGGATCGCCACTCAGCAGTCGTGAGGATGTAGCCATCACCGATCTCGATCTCGTCGTCTTCGGCTAGCCCGTCCGTCGCCCGCAGTTCTTTGTGAAGGTCGGGTACGTCCAGGGTCGCCTGGAGCAGCATCTCTTCGTCTCCTGCCAGCGACCGTCGTCCCGTTTCGATTGCTGCGACCGTGGCCCGTGTCCAGTCGAGCCCGTTGGCGCGCCCACTTAGCGTAAAGAATACTGGCTCTAGGTGAGTGAGCAGAAAGTCGAATTGGGATGAACTTCCACCGCAAAGCTCCTGGTCAGGCGCTTGACCGATGGGTCAATTTGAGCGCGGACCCTACTTTCCAGTCACTCACCTAGGGCGCTCAAAACGCGTTGTGGATCGGCTCCCGCAGCCGCCTCGGCAGGTAGACGGCCCCCGGGCCTGAGGCTGCAGCCACGTCGTTGGGGTTCGACATGCGGCAGCGCTGCAGTGACAGACAGCCGCACCCGATGCAGGAGTCGAGCCCGTCCCGCAACGCAACCAACGCATCGATCTCGCGGTCGAGCCGGTTGCGCCACTGTCGGGAGATCCCGGTCCAGTCCGCGCGCGTGGGAGTTCTCGCGGCCGGGAGCTGAGCCAAGAGCTCACGGATCTCGTCGAGGCTGAGCCCAACATGTCGGGCGGCGCGAATGAAGGCCAGCCGCCGCAGCACGCTTCGCTCGAAACGCCGCTGACCGCCCTCGCTGCGCTCCGCTTCGATCAACCCGGCCCCCTCGTAGTAACGGAGGGCCGAGGCGGCGAAGCCGCTGCGGCGAGCGACTGCGCCGACGGTGAGTACGTTTGCAGCCATGACTCTTCACCTCTTTCTAAAGGGCTTGACTTAAAGTTAACTTCAACTTCTAGAATAGCGACAGTTGCTGTGGAAGTCCACACAGATCGCCATCGAATGGAGGAACCATGCCCGTCGCACTCATCACCGGCGCCTCACGCGGATTCGGCCGGGCCGTGGCCGAAGGGCTCGCAAACAATGACTGGGACCTGGTCGTCGACGCCCGCGACGATGACACCTTGCAGAGCGTGGCTCAGGCGTGGCCGGGGAGCGGCAGGACAACCGCCGTTGCCGGAGACGTCGCAGATCAAGCTCACCGAGAGGAGCTTTCACGCATCATCCGCGGCCTCGGCCGTCTCGACCTCCTCGTCAACAACGCCAGCGAGCTTGGGCCCAGCCCTCAGCCCCAGCTCGATGCCTATCCTCTGGACGAGCTCGAACGTGTGTACCGAATCAACACTCTGGCACCGCTCGCGATTGTGCAACTCGTGCTTCCAGAGCTCGTCGCGGCCAGAGGCGCAATCGTCAACGTCAGCTCGGACGCGGCCGTGGAGGCGTACCCCAGTTGGGGCGGCTACGGCTCGTCCAAAGCGGCGCTCGATCAGCTCACCGCGGTGCTCGCGGCCGAGCAACCCGCGCTGGCCGTTTACGCCTTCGATCCCGGGGACATGCGCACCACCATGCAACAGCAGGCGTTCCCGTATGAGGACATCTCGGACCGTCCCGAGCCGCACACCGTCGTGCCCACCCTGCTCCGCCTCATCGAACAGCGTCCGCCCAGCGGCCGCTATCGCAGCGCCGACTTGCTCGTGGCCCAGACCTCCCGGTGATGGACGTGCTCGCCCCCCCACGCACGAGCTTCGCCCTGCCCCCGGAGCTTTCTGCGACCGAGCCGCCCGAGGAGCGTGGCCTCGAACGAGACGGCGTCCGCCTTCTGGTGGCGGAGCCCGACGGGCTGCATCATGCGCACTTCCGGGACTTGAGCCGCTTCCTTCACCCCGGCGATCTCATCGTGGTCAACACGTCCGCCACCTTGGCTGCGGCCGTGGAGGGGATTCGCCGAGGTGACTCTGCGGTGGTCGTCCACTTCTCCACCCCCCGCGACGACGGCACGTGGATAGTCGAGCTGCGAGCAAGCGACGGCTCCGGCCCGATCCTCGACGGCGAGTCGATCGGGCTTCCCGGCGGAGTCGCGCTGACGCTGCAGTCGCCGCGCGCCGATCCCAGAATGCCCGGAGGAGTCCGGCTGTGGCGAGCGAATATCTCAACCGACGGCCCCATGGACGAGTACCTCGCCCGCCACGGCCGCCCGATTACCTACGGCTATGCGAGGGGCCGCTGGGACCTCGCCGCCTTCCAGACGATCTTCGCTCGGGAGGCCGGCAGCGCCGAGATGCCCGGCGCCGGGCGCCCGTTCACCAACGAGCTCGTGACCGAGCTTGTCACGAAGGGGGTTGCCCTCGCTCCCGTGCTGCTGCATGCGGGCGTGTCGTCGCTCGAGGCCAAGGAGCTTCCGGCGGCCGAGCACTTCCGAGTGCCCGAACAGACTGCCCGACTCGTCAACCACACACAGAGCGCCGGGGGCCGCGTGATCGCGGTGGGGACCACGGTCACCCGGGCGCTCGAGACGGTCGCGCGCCCGGACGGCTCGGTCACGGCGGGCGAAGGATCGACTGAGCTCGTTCTGGGGCCGACCCGACCCGCACGCGCGATCGACGGGATCATCAGCGGTTGGCACCCTCCCGGCGCCTCCCACCTGCTCCTGCTCGAGGCGGTCGCCGGCCCCCGTTTGGTCGGGCAGGCGTACGCAAGCGCCCGCGCCGCCGGTTACCTGTGGCACGAGTTCGGCGACAGCTCTCTGCTGCTGCCCAAGCGACGTTCCAGACTCAGGGCGGCGAGCTAGGAGGCTTTCGACTCCAAACATTGCGTCCCCGACCACTTCCGAGGTGGTTTGAGCCACAAGGTTCGACCTGACCCCGGCCCCCGTTTAGCTTCACTGGATCATGGGAGCCACCTAAGAGGGTAGATGAGCCGTTGAGGCCGGCGCGAGCAGGACTCGGCCGGGCCCGCGCCATCGCCATCGACATCTCTCCACTCAATACGTCCTCGATGCGATGACGTTCCCAGCGGCCTTCATCGCCTTGCGCTGGAGGCCCGTCCTGCGTCCTGGTAAGCTCATGGCCACGATCGCTGTGACCGACGGAACGATGCTGTTGGCCTTTGGAGCATTCGGGTCGTTGTAGTCGCGACCTCGTAGCGCGCGGTCGGGCCGCAGCCGTGATCGGGCGCGCAGGCAACCCAGAAGCCAAGTCACGATGTCATTCCCACCTCGCTCAGGGATCTGTTTGGGTTCCGGACAGGCATCCGTACCCGGGCGCACCTTGACACGCTTCGACCCTCCGTCGCGTTGCTCAGCGTCTGCTCAGTAGCAAACCAGGTGACGCGCACCAACGCTCAGAGCTGTTCGTCGAACGTTACACACGCGCTGCTTTGAGCTTCGTCCAGAGAGGTCCGGCGCCTCGGTCGCTCAGAAGGCCGTCGATGGTGGCAGCTTCGACAGGACGCCCGAATAGGTAGCCCTGTACCTCGTCACACCCGTGGAGGCGCAAGAATGGCAGCTGGTCGGCGGTCTCCACGCCCTCGGCCACGGTCTCGATGCCAAGACTGTGGGCCATAGCAATGGTGGCCGCGACCATCGGTGCCGGCTCACTTTGGGCGGTCGCATCCACGAACGACTTGTCGATCTTCACCTTGTCGATCGGGAGAGAGTGAAGACGGCTCAGCGAGGAATATCCGGTCCCGAAGTCGTCGATCGCAAAGCGGATCCCCTTTTCATGCAGGCGATTGAGCACGGCAAGTGCTTGGCCTTGATGCATGATGACGCTTTCGGTTATCTCCAGCATGAGCTGCTCCGTGCGGAGCCCGGCATCTGTCAGCACCGCACCGATCACGTCGACGATCGAACCGCTCTGAAGCTGACGGACGGAGATGTTGACGTGCATGGTGAGGTCTCGGGCCTCGGGATGGTCGTCTTGCCACCGGCGAGCTTGCAGGCAAGCCGCCCGCAGGACCCACTCTCCTAGTGGCACGATGAGCCCCGTCGCCTCGGCGACCGGTATGAACGACGCCGGCGAGACGAGCCCTCGCTCCGGGTGATTCCAGCGGACGAGGGCCTCGAAGCCCCGGAGATGCCCGGTGACGAGTGAAACTACCGGCTGGTAATGGAGAATGAGCTGGTGACCGGTGATCGCCTCGAGCAGCTCGGTTTCGAGGGTCAGTTGCTCGCATACCGCCTCGTGCATGGAGGGCTCGAAGACCTGCATGTTGCCTTTGCCGCGGCCCTTGGCCACGTACATTGCAAGGTCGGCGTTGCGCAGCATCTCCCCGGCGCTGTCTCCGGCTTCGCTGACCATGATGCCGATGGAGGCGTCGACTGTGATCGGTCGACCCCGGGCCGGAACCGGCGCACGCACGAGTGCGAGAATTCGAGCTGCGATGGCGACCGTCTGATTGCGTGTGGTGTTTTCGAGGAGAACGGCGAATTCGTCGCCCCCGAGACGGGCAATTGTGTCACCGGGCCGCAGTGAGGGTCGCAAGCGATCGGCAATGGTGACCAGTACTTGGTCACCTGCCTCGTGTCCGAGACTGTCGTTCACTGTCTTGAATTCGTCGAGATCGAGCATCAGCAGCGCCAGCGGGGCCGGATGGCGCTCTCGGCTGGCGAGCGCGTGTTCGAGCCTGTCGCGCAGCAGGAGCCGGTTCGGAAGATCGGTGAGCGGGTCGTGCAGCGCTTGGCGGACGAGAGCGGCTTCAGCCTTACGCCGATCGGTCACGTCATGCATTGCGACGACGGCGCCCAGCAGGCACCCGTCTCCGTCATGGAGGGAGCGGCCGTTGACTACGAGAGTCCGCGGCTCGCCGCTCTTGGGGGCGATGACAATCTGTGCGTTTTGCACCTTCTCCCCATTAAGCGCCCGAAAGAGTGGGATCTCCTCCATGGGAAGCGGCGTAACCCCGTCGACGCGATAGAGGTCGTGGTGTTCCGCCCATTTGCCTGCGGAAACTTGCTCCTCGGGAAGGTTATAGATCTCACGACTGGCTCGATTTAAGAGCGTCAGGTTCCCGCCGGCGTCACAGGCGATCACCCCCGTGTCGAGATCCTCGAGGACAGCCTCGAGAAAAGCGCGCTCACGGGCCAGGGCGAGTTCTGCCGAACGGCGCTGGGTGACGTCCTCCAGTTGGGCAACGATGTAGACAGGGTTGTCCCCCGTGACCCTGGGCACTGACACGTTGCCCTTTGACCCACACGTCAGAGCCGTCGGCATGGCGGTAACGCTTCTCGAAGGGGCTCGAGGTGAGCGTCCCCGACGAGGCCCGGGAGACGATCTCGGCGCTCTTGGCCACGTCTTCCGGGTGCGTCAGGGCGTCGCTGGTGTTGCCAACAAGCTCGTCTTCAGAACGACCCAGCATGTCGCAGAAGGTCGAATTCACCTCGACGAATCTTCCGGTCATATCTGCCAAGACCATCCCGATGGGAGCGTTGTCAAAGGCCTGCTGGAAGCGGTCACGGGCCGCCAGCAGCTCGTCTACATCTCGGCCATTGTCAAGCGACCGCTGGCGCTGCTCCCGAACGACTCTCCATGCCACGACCGTCAGCACCGGTACGAGGCCGAGCGCCACGGTTGCCATCCAGGCCACCCAGTTCCCCCGACCGGTGGCCACAACCTCGATTGCCGAAGCGGCACGATGGATCGTTGCGGTCGCAACCTCCAAGGCCACGAGAAAGATCAGCCAACGGAGTGGAGGAGACATTCCGTGCACCATTCTCTCTAGTTGCTCTCTGCCTCGCTCCGGAGGCCGCCTATCTATTGGAACTCCTAGACGCGCCGAGATGACTCATGGAGCGGGTATCGACAGGGAAAACTTAGGTCTTGAGTGACGGGCAAGGCAACACGAAGAACAATCTCAACGATCATGGATACCGTCCGATCCACAGGTGCCGTCCCAAGAAATCCCAAAAAGCCGTGCAGCAAATCGCCGTTCTTCACGGGCATTGGACGGCTGCCCGTGGCTGGTTCAAAACTCCCGCTGAGCTGCAACGATGAGTACCCCGTCGGTCATTGATGGTTCCCCGTAATCCCCCCGTTGCCTTCCTCGCACGGGTGAGGTCAGGATTCAATTCCCTTCTGGTCCACAAAGCGTTTGGCCCGGTCAGGGGGCATTTCCTCAGACTGAGGTATCTCTTTGACCGCCCCAGAAGGTCCGGCCCCCGTTTAGCTTCACTGGATCATGGGAGCCGACTGGGAGGGTAGATGAGCCGTTGAGGCCGGCGCGAGCAGGGCTCGGCCGGGCCCGCGCCATCGCAATCGACATCTCTCCACTCAGGGACTCGGTCCCCTACAGGGCGCTGTGGCTGGGCCAGGTCGTGTCGCTGATCGGCACCCACATGCGCACGGTCGCCGTGGCCTTCCAGATATTTGCGCTCACCAAGTCAACCGCCGCGGTCGGTTTGGTCGGCCTGGCCGAGGTGGTGCCGCTCATCCTCGTCTCGATCGTGGGCGGCCCCCTGGTGGACACTTTCGACCGGCGCAAGATCATGGCCGGAGCCCAGCTGCTGTTGATAGCAGACTCTGCGGCGCTGGCGGCTCTGTCGCTGTGGGGCTCGCCGGGACCGGGCGCCCTTTATGCGCTCGTGGCGGTTGGGTCTGCGGTTACCGCGATCGACGGCCCGGCTCGCAGCTCCGCCATCCCCACCCTGGTGGCCTCAGACCAGTTGCCGGCCGCGATGGCACTGCGCCAGGTCCTCTACCAGACGACTCACATCGCAGGCCCTGCGCTGGGAGGTTTGCTTCTCGGAGTTCTGTCGAATGTGGGCTGGATCTACGTTGTCGATGCGATGACGTTCGTGGCGGCTTTCATCGCCTTGCGTTGGATGCCCGCCCTGCGTCCTGGAGAGTCCATGGAGAGGGAGGAGTCACCCACTGCGCAGCTCGGACTTGCGGCCATCAGAGAGGGGCTCTCCTACGCGCGCAGGACCCCCCTGCTGATGTCGATCTTCATAATCGACCTGGTGGCGATGATCTTTGGCATGCCCCGCGCCGTCTTCCCGGCGCTCGCCGACGGCACCTTCGCAGTGGGGCCGTTCGGGCTCGGGCTGCTCTACGCGGCCCCCTCGGCGGGAGCGCTGATCGGAGCGCTGACCACCGGCTGGGTCTCTCGGGTCCGGCGCCGCGGCGTCGCCGTGCTGATTTCGGTGGCGGTATGGGGAGCCGCGATCACCGTTGCGGGAGTCTCCCTCCACTCCTTCATCCTGACGCTGTTCTGGCTCGCAGTCGCGGGCGCGGCCGACGTCATCAGTGCCGTGTTTCGCAGCACGATCCTTCTTGAGGTCACTCCCGACTCTCTGCTCGGCCGCATGAACGCGCTCAACCTCATGGTGGTCACAGGGGGGCCGCGCCTGGGTGATGTGGAGGCGGGCTTCGTCGCTCAGGCCGTGGGCGCCGGTCCCTCGGTGGTCGTCGGCGGAGTGGCCTGCCTGGCGGGGACCGTGATCGTGGGTTCCCGCTTCCGTTCGCTGCGCGACTACGTGTCCCCTGAAACACGTCGGCAGAGGACGTCTGAGCAGGATTCCTAGGCGGACGGGGTCGCTTGACACCGGTTCCAGGAGATCCGAGACCGCAAACGATTGCGTAAACTCTCTCCGCCGCCTCCACCCGGAGCGTGGCGTGCGAGGTGGAGGAGGGGCTGTGGGCCTCAAGACATTCGGTCTCATGAACGTCGACTGGGAACAACGCGTCGACATGGAACGTCTGCGCACCGGTCGTGTGGAGCGGGCGAAGCAGGTGCTGGCGGATTCGAGCTGCGGCGCGCTGCTGTGCTTCGACATGAACAACATCCGCTTTATCACCGCAACCCACATCGGCACTTGGGCGCAGGACAAGCTCAACCGCTTTTGCCTGCTTCCACAGGGTGACGAGCCGATCATGTGGGACTTCGGCTCGGCCGCGCGCCACCATCAGCTCTATAACCCATGGCTGGAGGGTCGCTCACGCGCGGGGATATCGACCCTGAGGGGCGCCATGTCGCCTGAGTCGGGTCGCGCCGAGGACGTGGCAAGAAAGATCCGCATCGAGCTCGCCGAGCGAGGCCTCCTTCACGACCCTTTGGGCGTGGACGCGATCGAGCTACCGGTTCTGTTCGCGCTGCAGGCTGAGGGAATAGAGGTGGTGGACGGCCAACAGCTGATGCAGCAGGCGCGCCTGATCAAGTCCGAGGACGAGATTACGCTGTTGAACACCGCCTGCATGATGGTCGACGCCGCCTACGACGAGCTCTACCGCACCATGCGCCCGGGTATGAGGGAGAACGAGTGCGTAGGTCTCGTCAACAAAGTGCTCTACGACCTCGGCTCTGAGTTCGTGGAGGGAGTAAATGCAATCTCCGGCGAGCGTTGCAACCCGCATCCGCACGTTTACACCGACCGGGTGTTGCGCCCGGGAGACCCCGCCTACTTCGACATTCTTCACAGCTACATGGGCTACAAGACCTGCTATTACCGGACGTTCGCAATCGGAAGCGCATCCCACGCGCAGGTGGACGCCTACAAGCGCTGCCGTGACTTACTCGACGAAGCCATTTCCCTCATCAAGCCCGGTGTCACCACCGCTGATGTCGTAGAGGTGTGGCCGCGGGCCCAGGACTTCGGGTTTCCGGACGAAGAAGCTGCGTTCGCGCTGCAGTTTGGGCACGGAGTAGGCATGTCGATCTGGGAGAAGCCCGTATTCAGCCGCCTGGTGTCGCTGGATCATCCCGAGCCCATTGAGGAGGGCATGGTATTCGCCTTGGAAACATTCTGGCCTGCTGCCGATGGATGGTCGGCGGCGCGCATCGAGGAGCAGCTCGTCGTCACCGCCGATGGCTGCGAGATCATGACGCGTTTCCCCGCCGAGGAGCTGATGGTCGCAGGACACCGCTACTACACGGTCGGTGGCCCGCTCTCCACGACGCGCGAGACGCAGTCAAACCTCAACCGGCCGGGCACGAGCGACACCGTGGCCGCATCGGTGCGCTCGGAGGGGGGCGCGGCTGGGAGCACATTCCCGTAGTTGCGACTTCCCACGTTAGGAGCGGCTGCCGCTCTTTATGTGGAAAGGTTCGGTCAAATCACCCGGATGTAGCACCAGCGGGAGCACTTGCCCGTCGCTCCCCTCGATCCGGAGCCCCTACGCCCGCGTCCCGATCGCGAGCAGATACTCGTGCTCGAAACGCGCCTGCTCGTCGGTACCGAGGTTCCACTCGTGGCAGAACTCCGCGAGCGCCTCGTCGAGCTCTTGCGCCCGCTCGTTTCGGTGGGCGTTCGCGAACACCGCGATTGTCGGCCCATAGCGCTCCTTGAAGTGCTAGCGGTAGTGGAGCGGGCGCTGAAAGGCGGTTATCTCGAGCACGCGGCGTTCCAGCGTGGTGAAGGCGACGCGGTCGCCGAACAGGTCCTGGAGATGGTCCTCTGCGCCCCATAGCGGCGGCGGCTGGGCGCCGGGCGGCGGCGGTGCGGCGAACGGGCCCATCGTCCGAAACAGCGCGCCGATCATCCCCTCCGGCGTCCAGTTCACGAAGCCGATCGTGCCGCCGGGGCGGCACACGCGTACGAGCTCATCGGCCTGGTGGAAGAGAACATCGCGCCGATGCAGGACATGACGACGTCGAAGTCCTCGTCCTCGAAGGGCAGTCGCTCGGCGTCGCCCTCTTTCCACTCGAGCTCGACGCCCCCCGCGCGCCGGCGACCCGCGTCGAGCAGCTCGGGGGTGAGGTCGCTCGCGACCACCGATGCTCCGCGCTCGGCGGCAGGGATCGAGGCGTTGCCGGTGCCGGCGGCGACGTCGAGCACACGCATCCCCGGGCCGATCCCGCAAGCCTCCACGAGGACCGGCCCCAGGGGCAGGAGGAAGGTCTCGACCATCGAGTCATAGTCACCTGAGGCCCACATGGCACGGTGACGCGCCTTGAGCTCGCTGTCGGTCGGGGTGGACGACATGGCTGCGACCTCTTGATCGGAAACTGATCAAAAATCGACGCTATCACGGGGAAGGAAACGACCGGAGGCGCCTGCCCCCTGGCCGCTCCTCTAATCCGGCTGGCCCCCTCCCTCGTAGACCCTCCTCGCCAATCGGACGCCGTCCGGTCGTACTACTTCGTGGGTGAGCACGCGAGGTCCCGAGATTCGTGCGACTTCTAGGTGAGGCCGTCGAAGACCAGCTTCAGCCCCGAGCCCAGCAGCACCGCCAGGATCATGTACTCGAAGGTCTTGCGCGACAGCCGGCCCGTGAGACGCGACCCGAGCGGCAGGAACGCCATGATCGGCACCAGCGACAGCAGACTCAACACGAATAGGCGAGTGGTGTAGAGACCGAGTGCCGCCAGCGTGATCGCCTGGACCATGGCATAGACCTGGAACACGGTGGTGATGGACAAGACGTAGATCTCCTTCTCCAGCCTGAAGCCGTGCAGGTAGGTCGAGATCAACGGACCCGAGATGCCGGTCGCGCCCTGAAGAACGCCGGCCGCGGCCCCCACCGGCGGTGACGTCAACCGTGTTACTGGGGGCGTCAGGCGCAGCGTGGGATGGAGGAAGTAGACGAGGATGTAGAGCCCGATCATTCCTGCCAGGACGAGGGACAAGATGTCGGGGTCGAGGCTCTTAAGCAGGATCGTTCCGAGCACGGCTCCCGCCGTTCCCATCACGAGCAGCGCCGGCAGGTCACGTGTGCGCGAGAAAAAGCTGCGATTGGTCCAGATCAGCCATGTGTTGCTGATGATTCCGGGCACCGCCATGATGACCACCGCCGCCTCCACCCCCAGGAAGGTGGCGATCACAGGTATCGCTATCTGTGGCAGGCCCTGCCCGGTGGCGCCCTTGATGAAGGCACCCACTCCCATAGCTATGACAATGATAGCGATGCTCCCGAACGTCACCGCATCAGGCTCGAAGGGTCGACGCCCAAGTCCGAAAGCATCACGCGCGCGGCGTTGCGGCCGGGGC
>Ga0209587_1000341_pt1 | contig 22756 bp, 24 predicted proteins | sample NGEPerD_2_FD_184512 | JGI IMG/M metagenome (GOLD analysis project Ga0209587, IMG submission 184512) | Arctic peat soil microbial communities from the Barrow Environmental Observatory site, Barrow, Alaska, USA - NGEE PermafrostL1-D... | ecosystem: Environmental > Terrestrial > Soil > Wetlands >... | reverse complement strand
TGTTCATTCCCAGGTTATTCATTCCCAAGTCATAGACCCCGGTGCCGGCCAGTCGACCGGGGCTGGCTTCCACTCGCCATACCTCTTGTTCGAGGCAGTCCAGCCCGTGCGCCGCGACCTCCTCATCGGGATCGAGGGCCTCGCGCCACCACGCTCTGCGCTCTCGCCAATGCCCGATCACGTCACGCACGACGTAGAGCCGGCCGCGCCACAGGAAGGCCGAGGGTGTGGGGCCTGGGCAGCTGACGTCCCCAGCGCGGTTGGTGTCACTCGCTGGATCGGCGCCACCAACACCCGCCCGGACCTCGATGGGCTCTTCGTAACGACGCACCATGGCGAGCTCCTTAGAGATGTAGGCAGAGGTTGAAAATCAGTCGAACGTGGGGAGGTCCGTCCAGTTCTGCGACGGGCGGGGTCGAGGCGCCCGCCGCAGAACCAGCCGTACCGAGTCACACGCTTTAGAACGTGTGTTCGACTAATCTGAATGTACACCGCGACTCCGACAGCCCGTCAACCCCGGTGTCTGGGCGACCCTCTTCCGTGCGAGAGCCGAGCACGGCTACCGTGCCCATATGACCGGTCCGAGTGTCGAGAACGTTCTCGAACATCCCTCGGTGCGTCGCGTGGCCGCAGCCCTGACGTCCTTCGGTGTCCGCGGCCAGATCACGGTCCTCGACGATGCTGCCCGGACGGCGCGGCAGGCTGCCGAAGCCCTGGGCATCGAGACCGCCCAGATCGCCAACTCGCTGGTCTTCCGGGCTCACTGCAACAAGACGATCCGGCCTTTGCTGGTCCTCACCTCAGGGGTCCACCGCGTCGACACCATCAAGGTTGCGGATCTGCTGGAGCTCACCGAGGTCTCCCTCGCCGACGCCGACTTCGTCCGTCAGCACACCGGATTTGCGATCGGAGGCGTGGCGCCCGTTGCCCTTCTCCATCCCGTCGAGACCGTCGTCGACATCTCCCTCAGCCGCTATGACCAGGTGTGGGCCGCAGCCGGTCACCCCCACACGATCTTCCCGACCTCGTACGACGAGCTGTTGCGCCTGACCGGGGGCTATCCTGCCGAAGTCGCCTGAGCGACTGGTCCACGGCGCGCCGGGCCCGGATGCCAGACCTGCGGGACTAGGTTGTCAGGACTGCGAGGTGCCTCACCGGGTGCCGGAACCGAACCGATCCAAGGGGTAGCTGAATGGACATCTCAAGCCTGAGGTTCACCCCGACGAAGTTCCGCACCGGCTACAACCAGCAAGAGGTCGACCGCTTCGTGGATCTCATCGCAGCCAACCTCGCGCTCCCCCTGGCCGAGCGCACGCTCCACGGCCAGCAGGTCACCGAAGTCTCCTTCACCTCGACGACATTCCGTGCGGGCTATGACGTTGACGAGGTGGACCACGTCCTGGCCACGCTCGGCATCAGGCTCGGCCTGCCGTTGCCGACGGAACCCGACGGGCACCCGAACGAGTTCCGTCCCGAGCTCCTGTGGGACCGCCAGGCCCCAACCGCGGACGCGTCAGCCGGCTGACGCGTCAACCAGCTGAGCGTTCGCCAACCTGAGGGACTCAGCCCCTCAGGTTGGCGAACACCTCAAGGGTGGCCGGCGACTTGTTCATCGTGTAGAAGTGCAGCCCCGGTGCGCCCTCGGCCAACAGTCGCTGGGCCAGCTCCGTGGCGATCTGCACGCCCACCTCGTGGATGGCCGCAGGCTCATCGGCCACCGCCTCGAGTCGCGAGACCACGACAGCAGGCAGCGGCGTCCCGGACAGCTCGGCCATCCGGCGTACCTGCGCGAAGCTCGTCACCGGCATCAGCCCGGGGATGATCGGCAGGTCGCGCCCGCGGGCGACCACCCTGTCGCGCAACCGCACATAGCTGTCGGGGTCGAACACGAACTGAGTGACCGCGAACTCTGCTCCCGCGTCGGCCTTGCGTACGAGCACGTCGGCGTCCTGGTCGAGGCTCGAGGACTCGGGGTGCTGGTCAGGGAACGCGGCCACGCCAACGGTGAACGTGCCCAGCGAACGAACCAGGGCCACGAGCTCGTCCGCGTGGTTGAGACCATGGGGCTGGGGTGTCCAGGGGGTCCCCGGGCCACCGGGCGGATCCCCGCGCAGCGCGAGCACGTTGCGCACACCTGTGCTGGCATACTCCCCCACGACCTGACGTAGCTCGGCCACGGTCGACCCCACACACGTCAGGTGAGCCATCGGCGTCAGGGTGGTCTCGCGCGCGATCCTGCTCGTCAGCCGCACGGTGCGGTCCCGGGTTGAGCCGCCTGCCCCATAGGTCACCGAGACGAACGTCGGGCGAGCGCGCTCCAGGTGCCGAATCGCCTCCCACAGGGTCCGCTCCCCCACATCGTCCTTGGGCGGGAAGAACTCGAAGCTGTACGACGTGCCCGCTTCGGCCAGCAGTCGCGGAATCGAGCGGCTGAGGTGCTCCGGCTGAGGGAGGATCGATGAGGTTCCGCGCGCCATGCCGGCCAGACTATGCGACCGACAGCACGTAGGCTCAGACCACTCAGCATCCGGGAGGGCCCTTGTCGAACCCATTGGACACCAGCGACCTGCGCGCACGCGTGCAGATCGCTGTCGACGCCGAAATCTCCAGCCAGTCGGCCGTCCTGTCCGAGATCGGCGACGACCTCACCCCCTTGGTCGAGGCAGTGAGTGCGCTGGTGCGAGGTGGCAAGCGGCTGCGGGCTGGCTTCCTCTACTGGGGATATCGGGCCGGCGGTGGACCGGACAGCGGGGCCATCATCAGGGCGGCGACAGCAATGGAGTTCTTCCAGGCCGCAGCGCTGCTGCATGACGACGTCATGGACGACAGCGACACCCGACGCGGTATGCCGACGGCACACAAACGCCTGGCCAGTGAGCATGCGGCCGCCAGCTGGGCTGGCAGCGGCGACCGGTTCGGCCTCGCCGGTGCCATTCTTGGCGGCGACCTGTGCCTGACCTGGAGCGACGAGCTCTTTGCGACGTCGGGGCTCCCCGCGGCCGAGCTGGCCCGTGCCCGCCCGCTCTTCGACCGGATGCGCACGCAGCTGATGGGCGGTCAGTTCCTTGACGTGCTCGAGACCGCCCGCGGCTGGGACGAGCTGGCCACAGATGAACGAGTCACGACCGCCCGAAGGGTGATTCGGTACAAGAGCGCCAAGTACACCATCGAGCACCCACTGCTCATCGGAGCCGCGGCGGCCGGTGTCAGCGCGGCCGACCTCGACGCTCTCTCGACCTACGGGCTCGACCTCGGCGAAGCCTTCCAGCTCCGCGATGACGTGCTCGGCGTCTTCGGAGACCCGACCGAGACGGGCAAACCCGCAGGCGACGACCTACGCGAGGGCAAGCTCACCGTCCTGGTCGCTCTCACCCTGGACCACGCCAGCCAGACCACCGTCGAGATGTTCGACAAGCTGCTCGGCCTGCCGGATCTGGACGAGCCGAGGGTCGACGAGCTGCGCGGTGCGATCACCGCCAGCGGCGCCCTTGATCGCGTAGAGCAGTTGATCCAGGAGCTCAGCGTGTCAGCTCGCACGGCCCTTCACTCCACGACCACGCTGACCGACGAGGGCAGGGCGGCACTGGACACCCTCATCGACGTCTCGACCGCCCGCTCGGCGTGAGCGGTCGAGCGACCACGCGGCGGCACGGCATCAAGCAAGCGCATCACGGCGCGACCCCTGACCACGTGGTTGTCGTCGGCGCCGGGCTGGCGGGCCTGTCGGCGGCCATGCATCTGGCTGGGGCCGGGCGCCGGGTAACCGTCCTGGAGGTCGAGCCCGCTGCCGGCGGCAGGGCAGCGCGGGTGTCCCTGCAAGCAACGGATGGAGGGACCTATCACCTCGACACGGGCCCCACCGTCCTCACGATGCCCGACCTGTTTGCCGACTGCTTCGCGGCACTGGGTGAGCAGCTCTCCGACTGGGTCACCCTGCGACCCGTCGATCCTGCCTATCGCGCCCAGTTCGCCGACGGGACAGCACTCTCCGTCACCAACGATGTTGCCGAGATGGCCGAACGCATCCGGATCTTCAGTGGTTCCAACGGATCCCACGACGGCGACGGCTACCAACGCTACGTCGAGTTCGTCACCCGCCTGTATCGCCTGCAGATGCGCGACTTCATCGACCGGAACTTTGACTCCCCCGTTGACCTCGTCGGCACTTCATTGGCCAAGCTCGTTGCCCTGCGCGGGTTTTCACGGCTTGGGCCTACGGTCGCCCGCTACTTCCGCGACGAGCGCCTCCAGCGCGTCTTCAGCTTCCAGTCCATGTATGCAGGGGTCTCCCCAGCCAGCGCACTGGCCATCTACTCGGTGATCTCCTACATGGACATGGTCGAAGGCGTCTTCTACCCCGTCGGCGGGATGAATGCCCTCCCTACCGCCATGGAAGCAGCGGCGCGCAAGGCAGGCGTTGAGTTCGCCTTCGACACCACGCTCTCTGCCGTGACGTGGAGCGGAGATCGGGTCACCGAGCTTCGGAGTCTCGACGGGCGCAGCTGGTCCCCTGACGCCGTGGTGATGACACCCGATCGACCCGCTGCGCTCGCGCTCCTGGGCCGAACACGGCGTCGATCGCCTGCTGGTGGACGCACAGTGACCGGCCGCCATTCGGCGACGAGCAGCCCTGACAGGAGGCAGTATTCGCCGTCGTGCGTTGTCCTTGCCGCCGGGGTCAAGAAGACCTGGCCCGACGCAGCCCACCACACGATGACCTTCGGCCATGCCTGGTCGCGGGTCTTCGACAATCTCGACGCCGGGCGGTTGATGCGTGACCCGTCCTTCCTGGTCTCGTTGCCGTCTACCACCGACCCGGGGCTGGCGCCTGCTGGGCACAGCTCGGCATACGTGCTCTTTCCGACCCCCAACCTTGCCCATGCGCAGCCGGTCGACTGGGCCAGGCTGCGTGGTCCCTACCGCGAGCACATGCTGAAAGCCGTTGAGAATGCTGGCTATCAGGGCTTCAGCGATGCCATCGATGCCGAGCTGCTGATCACCCCGCGGGACTGGGCCGACCGCGGCCTCGGCGCCGGCACGCCCTTCGCAGCCGCGCACACGTTCGGACAGACCGGCCCCTTTCGCTCGCCCAACACCATGGGCGCCAACGTGGTCTTCGCGGGCTCGAGCACGACGCCCGGCGTCGGCGTTCCGATGGTGTTGATCAGCGGACGCCTGGCCGCAGAACGCGTCACCGGCCCCGATCCGCTCTATCGCTCGTTGGCTTGGCGTTGAGCGGCACCATGGCGCTCCACCAGACAGCGCAACGAGCGACGGCATGATCACCAGCGACATGGCACCGGAGCTGGCCAGAGCCTACGAGCACTGCCGCCGGATCCACGAAGCCCACGGCCGCACCTACTACCTCGCGACCCGACTTCTCCCTCGGACCCGACGTCCCCACGTCTGGGCCCTCTATGCCTTCGCCCGAGTGGCCGACGAGCTTGTCGATTCACCCGACACCAAGACCCCAGACCCTGAGGCGCTGCTCGTATGGCGCGCACGGTCAATGACATCAATGCGATCCGAGTCCTCGCCGGACCCGGGCGAACAACCCGTCCTGGCCGCGACATGGCACACGATGCGAAGGTTCGGGCTGGACCCACATCTGTTGGAGGAGTTCCTCGACTCGATGGCCATGGACCTGACGGTTACCCGCTACGCCTCCTGGGAGGAGCTTCGTGGCTACATGCGGGGCAGCGCGGCGGTCATCGGCGAGCTGATGGCACCGCTGCTGGGTGCAAGCGGGCCCGATGCACTGGGCCGGGCGGCGGCGCTGGGCGAGGCGTTCCAGCTGACCAACTTCATCCGTGATGTCGGCGAGGACCACCTCCGCGGACGGATCTATCTGCCACAGACCGATCTGGCGCGTTTTGGAGTCAGCGAGGACCTGCTCGCCCACGCTGTGCACACCCGCGTTCCGTCACCCCAGGTGCGGTCGCTCGTTGCCTTCGAGGTGCGTCGTGCCACGAGCCTCTACGCCTCCGCCCAACCCGGGCTGGCGATGGTCGATGCCCGCAGCCAGCCGTGTCTGGAGGCTGCGTTCACGCTCTACAAACGGATCCTGCATCGCGTCATTGCCAATGACTTCAACGTGTTCGAGCGCCGACTTGTCGTGCCGACCTGGCAGCGTCTGGCCACGGCTGGACATATGGGCGCTCGCACCGCCAGCGCCACCCTCACCGAGGCGTTCGCATCTTCGCGCCGGTCCATACCCACATGGCGCAACCCATGAGCACCAGCGCAAACCCGAATGCCAGGTCCTCGACCGGCGCGTAGGCAATGCGACCGTCGCCGATGAACACGATGCGACCCGAACCCAGGATGGCCGCTTCGCTGTAGCGGACGATGCCGCGACCTGTCAGCCAGCCGTTGGTGAGCAGCTGGAAGCCCACGACGATGCCGTATGCCGTCCACCAGGTTCGCGAGCGCACGAGCGCCGTCCGCAGGACGAAGAGGTCCCCAAGAGTCGCGGCCAGCACGGCGACTGCGGCCGCGACGGCATACGGGGTCATGCCGCTCGGCGCCTCTCACGGACGACCGACACAGCTTCGAACGTCAGGATGCCGGCCAGCGGGATCACCATGAAGAACGCGTACTCCTCCAGCGGCAGTCCCCACAACCGCACGCCGAACGTCTGAGCGGGGTCGAACCACCAGTGCCCCGAGGCGGTGGCCAGGAGATCCCAGGTGATGAACGCCATGGCGACCGGCGCGATAGCCATGAGCAGACGCAACGGCTGGCGCAACACGCTCAGGCGGTAGTGCCGATGCAGCGGCAGGGTCCCGATCAGGACAAAGGCCAGCATCGCGGCATACGAGGCGTGCCTCACGATCGGTTGACCACCGAAATCAGAAGGCGGCTTCCATGGCACGTCGCCGGACCTCGGTCTTGAAACCTGCCAGGAGCGCGTCCATGGGGGCGCCCGGCAGCGGGAGGGTGTCGTCGGGGGTAAATAGCCATCTCAGGATCTCGGTGTCGGTCATCCTGCTGTCGCGCAGCACCGTGAACGTGCCGGGGAGCTCGGGCAGGAGCCCGTCCTCGTTGACAAACTTCGCCGGGATGGAGATGACGTGGCGTGGGCCGATCCGGAGGCTGAGAATCTGCCGATCCGTAATCAGCTGGCGCACGTCGCTCAGCCGCAGCCCCAGACGTTCGGCGATGTCGGGCACGGTGAGCCACTCACCCACAAGCTGTTCGAGCTCCGCGAGCTCGTCGGACTCAGCGCGCTCCGCGAGATCGTCATCGGCAGGTGAGTCAGGATCGTTGTCGTTGGCCACGGGTCAAGAGTGCCACTGTCCGGGCCCGGGGCAAATTATTGCCACCATCAAGGTCCTGGTCCAAACGTCGCGATAAGTCCCTTGCGCGTCGTCGGTTTCGTGTACCTTGACATGAGTCCCACAGGCACCATACGCCACATCCGCACTGTTGACACATCACCTGTCCCGCGGGCGACACCTCGCCTGTCTCGTCCGGACCCTGAGGAAGGGAAGCCCAGCCATGAGCCCCGTCGCCGGAATGCCTCCAGCGGCATCACCGCTGCCGGCCCAGACCACCAGCACCCTCATCCAGCGCAGCTCCAACCCCGCACCTTATGGCTGGCAGGTCGTGACGGTGCGATCTGGCGACACCCTCAGCGACATCGCTTTCACGCATCGCACCACGATCGGTGCCCTGCTCACCCGCAACCGGTTCGTTGGCGACGGCAGCTTCCTCGCGATCGGAAGACAGCTGTGGGTCCCCCGCACCAAGCCAGCCCCGCAGACCTCCAGGAAGGTCGCCCCCGCCGCACGGACGGCGACCTATGTGGTTCGCTCCGGCGACACGCTCAGCGACATCGCGGCCAACCACAAGGTGAGTCTCGCGACGCTGTTCTCCCTTAACAAGATCAGCCGGACGGCATACATCCAGCCCGGACAGCGGATCAGACTGCCCGCACCCGCAGCCAGGGCAAAGGCCAAGTCAGCCGCTTCTGCTGCCGTCACCACGACGATTGTCACCGTTCGCTCTGGAGACACCCTGAGCGACCTTGCCGTGCACCACAAGGTGAGCGTGGCCTCGCTGCTGAAGGCCAACAAGCTGTCGCTGCGCTCGGTCCTGCAAATAGGCCAGAAGCTGAAGGTCGTGACCCCGAAGAAGGCCAACAGCAGCAATACGTTTGCCGGTCGCACGTACCCCGCCAAGATCGTCAATGCCGCGTCGGCGAATCGTGCCTACCTCGCCCGGCACAACGTGCCGAGCCGCACGCAGACCAAGGCCATGATCATCGCCACCGCGCGTCGGCACGGGGTCGACCCCAACCTGGCGCTGGCCATCTCATGGCAGGAGTCTGGCTGGAGCCAACGCCAGGTCTCGGTCGCGAACGCCATCGGCGCGATGCAGGTTATCCCGAGCTCAGGGGTCTGGGCCTCAGAGCTGGTCGGCCGCAAGCTCAACCTGCTCAACGCCCAGGACAACATCACCGCGGGCGTCGTCATCTTGCGCGCCCTGTCCCGCAGCGCGACCAACCAGAGCCAGGCGATCGCGGGCTACTACCAGGGCCTGTATTCCGTCCAGAAGAGCGGGATGTACACGGACACCAAGCACTACGTGGCCTCCGTCCTGGCCCTCACCATCAGGGTCTAACCAGAGCTCGCATGAGCCCGTGGCCGTTCCCGGGCTGTGCCTGCACAGATTGTTCTGCGGTGTTACATAGACTCTCCGCGTGTCTTCCGCTGGTCCCTCCTCCCTCATCGACCGTGTGCTCGATGGGCGTTATCGCGTCATGTCGCACTTGGCCGATGGCGGGATGGCGACGGTCTACGTCGCCCTCGACCAGCGTCTCGACCGTGAGGTCGCGCTCAAGGTCATGCGCCCGGACCTGGCCAGGGATGAGACATTCGTCGGCAGGTTCCGCCGCGAAGCCCGCTCCGCCGCGAAGCTGAGCCACCCCAATGTTGTGGCTGTCTATGACCAGGGCGAGGACGACGGCCACATGTTCCTGGCCATGGAGCTGGTCAACGGGCTGACGCTGCGACAGGTCATGCAGGCCGAGGGACCGCTGACCCCTCGCGCCGCCCTGGACATCCTCGACCCGGTTCTCCAGGCTCTTGGGGCAGCGCACAGCGCTGGCCTGATCCACCGCGACGTCAAGCCCGAGAACGTCATCCTGCGCGACGACGGCACCGTCAAGGTCGCCGACTTCGGGCTGGCACGGGCGGTCGACACCGTCACCTCCACCGCCCACACCGGCGTGCTTCTCGGCACCGTTGCCTACCTCTCACCCGAGCAGGTCGAACGTGGGATCGCCGATGCACGCAGCGACGTCTATGCCGCAGGGCTGTTGCTGTTCGAGATGCTCACCGGATCCAAGGCGTTCATCGGCGACTCACCGATCCACGTGGCCTACCAGCACGTTCACAGCAGCGTTCCTGCACCCTCCAGCCGGGTCAACACGGTGCCGGTCGAGCTCGACCTGCTCGTCGCACGGGCCAGCGCACGAGACCCGGACAACCGACCTCGGGACGCCAACGAGATGCTGGCCGAGATGCGACAGGCACGCCGGGGGCTCACGACCGCTGAGCTCGACCTGCGCCCTCCGGTCACCGGTGGCTCAGCTCCTGCCAGCTCGACGATCGCGCTCCCGCGCACCGAAGTGGTCCAACCGGACGCAGCACACCGTCCTTGGGCGAAACGGCTCGGTCTGAGCCGACATCTACGACGCGACGAGGAAGGGCGGCGTCGGCCCAGCCGGCGGATGGCGCTGATCGCGCTGATCCTGGTCGCGGCCGCGACGACGCTGTGGTTCTTCAGCGCGGGCCCGGGCGCCACGACCACAGTGCCCACTGTCAAGGGTCTGACCACGCAGGCGGCCGAGCGTGCGCTGAACGTGGCCCACCTCACCCCCAAGGTGGTTCGGGCCTTCGACGAGACCGTCAAGGCTGGAGTGGTCATCGCCAGCGACCCCGCGACCGGGCGCGAGGTCGGTCGGGGATCCACGGTCACCTTGACCGTGTCGCAAGGATCGGAACGGTACGCCGTGCCCCCGCTGGTCGGACGCTCGCAGGCCGAGGCAGAGCAACGTCTGATCGAGGCCAGACTCACCACCGGCAAGGTCAGCCAGGCGTTCAGCGAGACCGTGCCACAGGGCCAAGTCGTCTCCACGTCTCCACCCGCAGAAACCTCGGTCAAGCGGGCCACGGCCGTCGCCCTGGTGATCAGCAAAGGTCGTCAGCCGATCGAGATCGTGGACTGGACCGGCAAGCCGGCCAACCAGGCGTTCACGGCGCTGAGCGACGCGAAGCTCAAGGTCGATGCCACCAAACAGGACTGGAGCGACACCGTCCCCAAGGGATCGGTGATCAGCCAGACCCCGGCAACCGGCACGCTCTTCCAGGGGGACCGGGTCACCCTGGTCGTCTCCAAGGGCCCTGAGTTCGTGAAGGTCCCCGATGTTTTCGGCAAGCAGGAGCGCCAGGCCAAGTCGCTGCTCGAGGGTCTGGGCTTCGCGGTGAAGGTCGAGCGCTATCTCGGTGGGCCCTTCGGCACAGTCACGCGGCAGTCGATCGCTGCGGGGGCTGAGGCACCAAGGGGCACGACTATCACGCTCAGCGTGGTCTGAAGGCCCGAGCCCGTTGACCCATGCGCGTTCGAGTCGACTCGCGACGCTCCTGCTGGTGGGCGTCACCGCGGTGTGGGGCTCGACGTTCTTCCTGATCCGCGATGTCGTGCGGGTGCTGCCCCCGACCGACTTCCTCGCGGTCCGCTTCACGATCGCGGCAGCCGCGATGGTGGCCGTGTTCTGGCGACCGATGCTGGCCCTGGGCAAGCGCGAACTGAGAATCGGCATCGGACTCGGCGTCGTGTACGCCGTTGCGCAGAACCTGCAGACCGTCGGCCTGGCGCACACCGACGCCTCCCGGTCCGGCTTCATCACCGGCACCTACGTCGTGCTGACCCCCATCTTCACCGCTGTCCTGCTGCGCGAACGCATACCCCGGTCGACCTGGCTCGCGGTGCTCATGGCCACTGCGGGCCTGGCGACGTTGTCTCTGGGCGGTCTCGGCGCCGGTGTAGGTGGCAGCTCCGGTTTCGGCTTCGGCGAGTGGATGACCCTGCTCTCGGCGGCCGCCTACGCGCTGCACATCATCGGCCTGGGGCGCTACTCATCACCCGCGACAGCAGCTGGGCTCTCTGCCGTCCAGATCATCGCGATCGCCGCAGTATCCCTGGTGGCGGCCATACCCGGTGGCATCGAGCTCCCGACGGGTGGCGGCCAGTGGGCGTCAGTGCTCTACATGGCGCTGATAGCGGGTGCCGTGGCCATCTGGGCTCAGACCTGGGCACAATCCCATCTGACCGCAACCCGCGCCGCCATCGTGATGACCCTCGAGCCAGTGTTCGCAGCCGTGTTCGCGGTGGCATTGGGCGGCGAGTCGATGACCCTCTGGATGATGTTCGGCGGAGCCATGGTCCTTGCCGCGATGTACACGGTGGAGCTCATCGGCCGCCGAGCCGACGTGACCGCCGAGCAGGACCCCCCGGCCGAGCTGCTCCATCACGAGGTCTGACGTGGCCTACGCCTGATAGGAGTCTGCCCGCATACGCAAGGCGTGGGTCGTTGTTCGTCTGTCGAGGGCAGTCCGATGCCAGGGACTCTTAGGGACCTTCGTCCCTAGCACGTCGCTGCGCCCACTGGGACTTTTGCCATAACAGCCCGAGCCATCTAGTTCCCGTTGGAGGGGCGGCGTTAGCGATTGTTAGCCCTTTCGCACTATCCCAGATCATGTGAGCACCTCATGAAACTTTCTTTCGGGCGCCGCGCCCAGGGTTCAGCAATTGTCTCGGCACTCTTTCTTGCGACTGCGCTGGCGTTCGGTTCGACCGATGCCAGTGCCAGCACCGCTTGTTCAAGCACTGGCAGCGGCCTGCTTCGAGTCGGCAGCACTGGAGCAAGCGTGCGAAACCTGCAGTCTTGTTTGCCGACGCTGGGCTACATACCGCACGGCGTTGATGGCGCCTTTGGAGACAACACCAAGCATGCGGTGATCACTTTCCAGAAGGACCACGGTCTCAGCCGAGACGGCGTCGTTGGCCCTCAGACCCGTGCCGTGCTCAGAATTGCCGGGTCGGTGGTTATGCCCGCTGGCTGCCGCAGCGTCGACAAGGTCTGTGTCAGCTTGCACAAGCAGGTTATGTACCTGCGGCTGTCCAGCGGTATCAGAGCCGTCGACACGTCGAGCGAGAATGGTCAGTACTACACCACGACGATGGGAAGACGTGCACTTGCCGTCACCCCTACCGGCCACGCGGTTGTCTGTCGCCAGCTGCTCGGTCTGGACCGAAGCACTTCAGTGAAAAATGGTATTCTCTACGACCCCAGCTACCTCAACTACGGTAGCCGCTGCAGCGGAATTGCCTTCCACGGCGAACCCGGTATCAATAGCGTCCCGCCGTATCCGGTGAGCCATGGCTGTATGCGCGTCATCATGTCAAACAGTCGTTTGGTTCATGACAACCTTAGGGTTGGGAGCCCAGTCAGCGTTGTAGCGTAACTGACCACTCGGTTGATAGATTTCCGATCCTGCGCATCACCGGCAATCCGAGGGTGCTGCTTCGTGTGGGCGGTTCCTCGAGCGTCACTCCTGATAGGAGTAACGCTCTTCACGCCATACGTCACCGGTGAAGTGATAACCCCGCTGCTCCCAGAAGCCACGATCGGGATATCGCTGATAGTCGATGGCCCCAACCCATTTGGGGCCTTTCCAGCCATAGAGGTGCGGCAGGACGAGCCGAACCGGCCAACCATGCTCGGGAGTCAGCGGCTCACCGTCGAGGTGAGTGGCGAACAATGCCCGTGACGACGACAGGTCCTCGAGCCGGATGTTGCTGCTGTAGCCCCGCGCCGCCGAGACCAGCACGTGCTCCACGTCATCGGCAGGAGGCGCTAGCTCGATGATGGTCCGCGCAGCCACTCCGGACCACAGCAGATCCAGCGTCGTGTAGCGCGAGACGCAGTGGTGATCGGCCCGGACGACCGTCTGCGGCAACGACACGAGGTCGGCCCACGACAGCGACAACGACTCACCGTCTCGGGTGTTGCCGCCGATTCGAAGCGACCAGGTCGCCAGGTCGATCCGGGGCACACGCCCGTAGTGCACCGGTCGCAGCACCGGCGTCAGGCGCTGGCCCGGTGGCAGAGATCGTGGCTCGGCAAGCCCGGACGAGCTCACGATCGCTGCGCCACCTGAGGGTTCCGCCCCGCCAAGGGGATCAGGTCGTTGACCACGTTGCACGCGTAGTCCGTGTCCGGGTCGTCAACCTCGAGGTGCCAGACCAGTCGCACGGACCGTTCGCTCACGGCATACATCCGCAGACCTCTGTCACCAGCCATCGAGACGAAGTCCGCAGCGAGCCACCCCCGCTGCCCCACGTCGGCGATGACGATGTTGGTCTGGACATGTGCCGGGTCGATCACCCCCGGGAACCGGTCGGCGACGGCCTCGGAGAACGTCCGCGCGCGGGCGTGGTCATCGGCAAGGCGCTCGATGTGGTGGTCCAGCGCCCACAACCCGGCAGCCGCGAGGATCCCCGCCTGGCGCATGCCACCGCCATAACGCTTGCGCCAGATGCGAGCCTCGTCGATGTGCTCGCGGGACCCGACCAGGACTGAACCGACCGGAGCCCCCAGTCCTTTGCTCAGGCAGACCGAGACCGTGTCGAAATACTGGCCATATGCCGAGAGCGCGACGCCCGTGGCGACATGTGCGTTCCAGAGGCGGGCACCGTCGAGGTGCATGGCCACGCCCAACGGGAGGGTCGCGGCTCTCAGCGCACTGATCGCCTCGAGCGGCTGGACCGTGCCACCGCCGAAGTTGTGGGTGTTCTCGACGACGATCGCCTTTGTCGACACTTGATAGGCGCCGGCATCGGCATGCATCATGCGCAACGGCTCTGCCGGGTCCAGCAGGCCCCGCGGTGCCTGCCAGGAACGTGAGGTGATGCCCGAGAAAACTGCGGCGGCACCCATCTCGGCCCGCAACACATGTGCCAGCTCGTCGGAGATGAGCTCTTGGCCGGGCCCGACGTGCAGCCGGATGGCGAGCTGGTTGGCCATCGAGCCCGAGGGCGTGAAGAGGCCGGACTCGTGGCCGAGCAGGTCGGCGATGCGATCCTCGAGCGCCCTAACGGTGGGGTCCTCGCCATAGACGTCGTCTCCGACCTCGGCGGTGACCATGGCCATCCGCATCGCAATCACTGGCGCCGTGATCGTGTCGGACCGCAGGTCGACGACGCGTTTCGTCATGCCTGGAGCATCTCGGCCACGAGGAACGCCAGCTCGAGGCTCTGCTGGTGGTTCAGGCGTGGGTCGCACAGCGTCTCGTAGCGCTTCTCCAGATCGGCTTCGACGATCTCGCCGGACCCTCCCAGACACTCGGTGACGTTGTTGCCGGTCAGCTCGATGTGGATGCCGCCAGGGACCGTACCCAGCGCGCGATGCACCTCGAAGAAGCCGCGAACCTCATCGACGACGTCATCGAACCGACGCGTCTTGTAGCCCGATGGTGACTCGAAACCGTTGCCGTGCATGGGATCACAGATCCACGTCACCACCGCGCCGGAGGCCGAGACCTTCTCCACGATCGAGGGCAGCGCCTCTCGTACCGTGCCGGCACCCATACGTGTGATGAACGTCAGCCGTCCTGGTTCGCGGGTCGGGTCGAGCTTGTCGATCAGACGCAGGAGGTTGTCCGGCTCGGCCGCGGGGCTCACCTTGACGCCGATCGGGTTGCGAATTCGCGAGACGAAATCGATGTGCGCCCCGTCGAGGTCGCGGGTGCGCTCGCCCACCCAGACGAAGTGACCGGCGACGTCATACGGCAGACCCGTGCGTGAGTCGATCCGGGTCAAGGGCCGCTCGTAGTCCAGCACCAGCGCCTCGTGACTGGCGAAGAACTCCACCGAACGAAGCGCGTCGAAGTCGGCACCGCAGGCGGCCATGAACTTCATCGCCTTGTCGATGTCCATCGCGAGGCGTTCGTAGCGCACGTTCGCGGAGTTGGCGACGAACCCACGGTTCCAGTCGTGGACGTGGCGCAGGTCGGCGAAACCGCCGGTCGTGAATGCCCGGACAAGGTTGAGCGTCGCCGCGCTCGCGTTGTAGGCCCGTACGAGACGGTTCGGATCAGGGATCCGCGACTCGGGCGTGAACGCGAAGTCGTTGACCATGTCACCGCGGTAGGCGGGCAGAGTGATGCCGTCGCGGGTCTCGTTGTTGCTGCTCCGCGGTTTGGCGTACTGGCCGGCGATCCGGCCCACCTTGATCACCGGCATGCTCGCGCCGTACGTCAGAACCGCGGCCATCTGCAGGATCGTCTTGATCCGGTCGCGGATGTTGTCGGCCGTAGCGGACGCGAACGTCTCGGCGCAGTCACCACCCTGCAGAACGAACGCCTTCCCGAGGGCCGCGTCGGCCAGTCGGCTCTTGAGCACGTCACACTCGCCGGCGAAGACCAGCGGAGGGTAGCTCGACAGCGTGCTCACGGCCGCTGCAAGGGCCTCGGCATCCGGCCAGGTCGGTTGCTGGGCGGCCGGAAGATCGCGCCAGGCATCAAGGCCGGCGAGGACGTCGGGGCTTGCCTCGACGTTGGCTGGGGTGCTCACGCCCCCAAGGGTAGTGCGGAGTCAGCCGAAGAAGACCTCGGCCTCGGTCATCCGCTCCGGTGGCACCGTCTTGAGCGTGCCGACTGCTTCGGCCAGAGAAACCCGCACGATGTCGGTGCCGTGCAGCGCCACCATCTTGCCGAAGTCCCTGTCATTGACCGCGTCGGCGGCATGCAGACCGAACCGGGTGGACAGGACGCGGTCGTATGCCGTCGGCGTGCCGCCACGTTGCAGATGTCCCAGGATCACAGAGCGGGTCTCGATGCCGGTGCGCTTCTCGATCTCGCCGGCCACCCAGTCGGCGATCCCGCCAAGACGGATGTGCCCAAAGGCGTCCAGCTCGCCAGTTTTGAGAGACTCAGCGCCGCCGATCGGCAACGCGCCTTCGGAGGTCACCACGATCGGCGCCACGCCACGGTCGAAACAGGTCTGCGCCCACGCGGCGACCTGCTCGATGTCGAACTCGCGCTCGGGCACAAGGATCACGTTGGCTCCCCCTGCCATGCCTGAGTGCAGCGCGATCCAGCCGGCGTGACGGCCCATGACCTCGACAACGAGGGCGCGATGGTGGGACTGGGCGGTCGTGCGCACCCGGTCGATCGACTCGGTCGCGATCATCACGGCAGTGTCGAACCCGAAGGTGTAGTCCGTTGCGGACAAGTCATTGTCAATGGTCTTGGGCACTCCGATGACGCCGAGCCCATCGTCCGTGAGCTTCTTGGCCACTCCGAGGGTGTCTTCGCCGCCGATCGCGATCAGCGCGTCGATGCCGGCGTCCTGGATGTTCGACCTGATCCGGTCCAGCCCACCGTCAACGGTGTAGGGGTTGGTTCGCGAGGACCCCAAGATGGTGCCGCCCTGTGCCAGGATCCCACTGACGTCCGCGAGGCCCAGGGGACGGGTCAGCCCCTCGAGGGGGCCCTTCCAGCCGTCACGGAACCCCACGAACTCGTGGCCGTATGCCTGGATTCCCTTGGTCACCGCCGCCCTGATAACCGCGTTCAGTCCCGGACAATCTCCGCCGCCTGTCAACATTCCGATGCGCATGGAATCAACTTACCGGGTCACTTCCTAGGGCTCCAATCGCTAGGGTCGCGAGCATGACCTTCTCGATCGTGGCCCGTTCTGGTGATGCCTACGGCGTGGACCGCCAGCTCGGCGTGGTCGCTCTGGACATGGAACGCGCCTGGCTCGACAACCGAGTGCTCCAGGCTCTGCGTGAGGCGAACGCGTGAGCCCTCAGAAGGTGAGCCTTCCGAACGACGCGGGAGCCGTCGGCGTGGTGCTGGCCGTCGATGCGGGCACGAGTGGCGTCACCGTGCTGCTCGTCACCGAGGATGCCGACGTGCTGGCCCGCGGCTATGCCGAGTTCGCCCAGCACTTTCCCCGCCCGGGCTGGGTCGAGCATGCCCCCGAGGAGATCTGGCAGGCCACCCTGACTGCGACGCAGGTCGCCCTGGACGCCGCTCCCGACGCCGGGATCCTGGCAGTTGGGATCACCAACCAACGCGAGACTGCGGTCCTCTGGGACCGACATACCCTGGCCGCGCCACGTCGGGCGATCGTCTGGCAGGACCGGCGTACCTCAGCGATCTGTGAGCGCCTTGAGTCAGCCGGGCACGGTGCGCGGGTCACCGAGCTGACCGGCCTTCGGCTGGACCCGTACTTCACCGGGACCAAGCTGGCCTGGCTGCGTGAGCACGATCCACGCGCATGGGCCGGCGTCCGGTCCGGCCAGGTTGCCATCGGCACCGTCGACTCCTACCTCGTCGCACGGATGACCAACGGCCGCACACACATCACCGACGCCTCGAACGCCTCACGGACCCTGCTGTATGACGTGCAGCAAGGCACCTGGTCCGACGAGCTGTGCGAGCTGATGGGAGTCCCCCTCGCCGCCCTGCCTGAAGTCGTGCCCAACTGGGGACAGCTCGCCCGCGCCGACCCATCAGTCTTCCTGGGCATCGACGCCCCCGTCGCGGGCATGGCCGGCGATCAGCAGGCCGCCCTTTTCGGTCAGGCATGTTTTGACGTAGGAGACGCCAAATGCACCTACGGCACCGGCTCGTTCATCCTGGTGAACACGGGAAACACGTTGCAGCGCAGCGATGCCGGGCTGTTGTCAACAGTCGCGTGGCAGAGTCCTGAGGGCAGTCTGACCTACGCCCTGGAGGGCTCGATCTTCGTCACAGGCGCGGCCATCCAATGGCTGCGTGACGGGCTGCAGATCATTGGCTCGGCGGCCGAGACCGCTGCCATCGCGGGCACCGTCAGCGACTCCCAGGGAGTGGTGTTCGTGCCGGCTCTGACCGGGCTGGGCGCGCCACACTGGGATCCACAGGCTCGGGGATCGATCCACGGCATCACCCGTGGCACGACAAGAGCGCACCTGGTCCGCGCGACCCTGGAGGCGATCACCTTCGAGGTGCGCGACGTGTTCAACACCATCCGGACACCGATCCCGGTGCTGCGGGTCGACGGCGGTGCCAGCGAGAACCCCTTGCTCATGCAGCTGCAGGCCGATCAGCTGGGTGTGCCCGTCGAACGCCCCAGGGTCGTGGACACCACCGGGTTGGGCGCCGCGTTCCTGGCCGGTCTCGGCACAGGTGTGTGGTCCAGCCAGCAGGAGATCGCCGCAACCTGGGCGTTGGAACGCCGCTTCGAGCCGGCTCAGGGCGCGCGCAAGGCGGCCGATGCGGCATACAGCCAGTGGCTCAAGGCGGTCGAACGCAGCAAAGCCTGGGTCAGCTAGCTGGCTGCGCGCTCGTCGCCCTGAACCGTCGGCGGATGACCCTCGTCGTCCGGTGCCTTCCCGGGCGCCTCGTCGGAGTCTTCAGCGTCATTGAAGTCATCGGTATCGAGCGTGGCTCCATCGCCCTTGACGCCTTTGTCAATCCTGTCGATCCGGTCGGCGGCCTCGTGCTGCAGCTCCTTGGCCTTGCCTCTGGCCGCGGCAAGCAGACGATCCTTCATCGACGTGGCGTACATGTCGACGTACTCCTGACGCGACAGAAGCATCAGCTCATACATGAGCTCATCGGTGATGGAACGCAGGACGAACCGGTCGTTCTCCATGCCTTCATAACGGGAGAAGTCCAGTGGCTTGCCGATGCGCACACCGATGCGCATGATCCTGGGGACCTTCTTGCCGGTCGGTTGCGCCTTGTCAGTGCCAATCATCGCCACCGGCAGCACGGGACACCCCGCCTCGAGCGCCATCCTGGCCACGCCGACGCGCCCGCGATACAGGCGGCCGTCCGGCGAGCGGGTGCCTTCGGGATAGATGCCGAGCAGCTCGCCGCGACGAAGGACCTTGAGACCGCTGTTGAGCGCAGCATCACCGGCACCCCCACCGGAACGATCGACCGGCACCTGACCGGCACCTTTGAAGAAGGCTGCGGTCGCCCGGCCTTTGACGCCTCGGCCATTGAAATAGTCGGCCTTGGCGAGGAAGGTGATCCGCCGCGGAAGCACCAGCGGCAAGAAGATCGAGTCCGAGAATGAGAGATGGTTGCTCGCAAAGATTGCTGCACCCTCAGCTGGGATGTTCTCCTCGCCCTCGACCCACGGGCGGAACAGGAGTCTCAGGATCGGCCCGAGAACCAGTGTCTTGAGCACCCAGTAGAACAACCCGGACCACCTCCTCGATGTGAGATATCACCCCATTGCCGATGCGTGAACTCTACGGCACTATGCGTGCGTATCGCGGCGTGCGAGGATTCCCGTTGAACGGCTTTCGCCGTTTTCACCGACGACTCAGGAGTGAATCCGTGACCATTCTGCCCGGAGCCGAACCGTTCAACCATGACGGATCCGACGTCGGGGTGCTGCTGTGCCACGGCTTCACCAGTACGCCGCAGAGCATGCGCCCATGGGGCGAGTACCTCGCCGACCGCGGCTACACGGTGCGTGTCCCCCTTCTGCCCGGGCACGGCACCACCTGGCAGGAGTTGAACAACACACGGTGGGAGGACTGGTTCGCCTGTGTCGACACCGCTTTCCGCGAACTGAACGAGACCTGTGAACGGGTCGTCGTCGGCGGCCTGTCCATGGGCGGCACCCTGGCCCTCAAGCTGGCGCAGGAACACGGACCCCGCATCAGCGGTCTGATCCTGGTGAACCCCGCAGTCAAGTCCGAGGACCCCCGAATCCGCCTGCTCCCGGTGCTGAAGAACGTCTTGCCGTCGTTGGGGGCGATTGGCAATGACGTGAAGAAGGAAGGCGTCACCGAGCTGGCCTATACGCGGAACCCGCTGAAGGCTCTGCACTCCCAGCTGGTTGCATGGCAGGCGGTGGTCCGGGATCTGCCGGAGATCACCCAGCCGGTGCTGCTGCTTCGCTCAACACAGGACCACGTCCTGCCCGCGTCCAGCTCGGCGCTCGTCCTGTCCAGAGTCTCGAGCAGTGACGTCGCCGAGATCCTGCTCGAGGACTCTTATCACGTTGCCACCATTGATAACGACGCGCCGCGCATCTTTGACGAGTCCGCCAAGTTCATTGAGCGCACCACCCAGTCATGAACGACGCCGACCGCCGGCAGACGTCCGACGGTTTCGACCCTGACGCGATGTTCGCCGACATCGTGGCTCATTGGAATGACGCTGCGCCGGAGCCCGGACCCACCCCGAGGCCCTCGGCCGATGAGGCACCCGGCGACGCAGAAGCCGGTGCTCAGACTGCCGATCAGCCGCCAGTCGACCACCATCACTTTGATGTTGACCCGCCTGAAGCGCTGCCCACGCCAGCCCAGCCACAAGCCATCCCCGCTCCACAGGCCTGGCGAGCGCACGAGGTGGACCCTGAGTACGAGGAGCACTTCGAGCCCCCACCGACGGCCCCTCTGCCGGTCGGCGACCTGCAGTTCTGGGCCATCATCGCGGGGATGTGCGGCGGGCCCTTGCTCCTGCTCTACCTCGTGCTCTTCAACCGTGAAGCCGGCAGCGGCTGGATGCTCACGGCCATCGCGATGTCCGTCGGAGGCTTCGCTCTGCTCATCTCACGGTTGCCACGCGATCACGAGGATGACGACGACGGCGCACGACTCTGACACCGAATCGTCGCCTCAGTTGAGAGGGACGGTCGAGAGATCCAGATCCACCCAGACTGGCAGATGGTCCGAGGCCGCCAGAAGGTCTCCGGGGTCCAGCTCGACCGGGGTGCTCGGCACAACTGAGAGCTCCGGGGACGCGAAGATGACGTCCAGCCGATGTCGCGGGTTGCTGGCCGGGAAGGTCGGTCCGTCGCGGCTGACAGCACCCAACCTGGCGGCAATGGCAATCCACGCCTGCCCGTTCGGGCCCTCGTTCAGGTCACCGGCCACGACCAAAGGCCGATCATCGAGAACTGCATCAAGCACGGTGGCCGCGTGCGCCATCCGCTCCTCGGCGTCCAGGCTCAGGTGGATGCTGACAAAACCGACCACGTGGTTCCCCTGCAGCCGAACATGGCTGATGGCATACCCGCGCTCACGTTGTAGCCATGCGACCCTCAGAGACGCGTGCACCGAGTCTGCGACGTCCATTCGTAGACTCGACATCACCGTTGTACCGCCGCTTCCGCGATGTCCAGCGGGCCAGTTCAAGCCGCACCGCGCCGCGAACGAGGCGACCCGGTGACTCGCCATCGGGTGTCGCGGAACCTCCTGTAAACAAAGGACATCCGGGTTGATGGTGCGAATCACCCGGACCGCTGCGTCGGCGTCGTCCTGGAAATCGTGCAGGTTGTACGACGCGACGCGCAGGCTGTGATCCATGTCAGCTGTTTGGCGGTTGGACGCCGCTCCGGGCGAGGTCTGCGGCCCCGATCAGGCCCGCGTCGTTGCCCAGCAGTGCCGCGACGATGCGAGCCTCGGGCCGGTATCCGCGGCCAGTCAGCTGCCGTTTGAACGTCTCGCGCGCCGAGGCCAGCAACAGGTCACCCGCAGCGCTCAGGCCGCCGCCGATCACAAAGGTGCCGGGATCGAAAGCCGCCGCCAGGTTGGCGATGCCGAGCCCCAGCCAGTTGCCGATCTCGGCCAGCAGCTCACGAGCCGTTGGGTCACCCTCGCGGGCGGCCTGGGTGATCAACGGGCCGGTCAGATTGCCCGGAATACCCTCGGCGCGATCGAACAGGTCCCTGGCAAGCGGGGAGTTGGCCGAGAACAGCGAGCGCGCTTCTCGCACCAGTGCATTGCCGCTGGCGTACTGCTCCCAACACCCGCGGTTGCCGCACTCGCAACGGTGACCGCCCGGGACGATCTGCATGTGCCCGAACTCCCCCGCAATGCCGAAGCGACCACGCTGAACCTCACCGTTGATCAGGATGCCGCCACCGATGCCGGTGCCCAGCGTGATCATCATGAGCTGGGTCTCGCCCTGCGCCACCCCGAACTTCCACTCGGCCCACGCCGCTGCGTTGGCGTCGTTGTCCACAAAGATCGGCATGGCGATGCGTTTCTGAAGGGCCTCCTGAAGTGGTTCGTGCCGCCACGACAGATGTGGGGCGAACACGACCGTCGCCCGATCTGCGGCAACGAAGCCGGCGGCGCCGATCCCCACAGCGGCAACGGTCCCCGAACCGACGATCTGCAACAGCTCATCGACGACATCGACGATGGTGTCCTCGACGACCGACGGGCTCTTTGAACGATGAGGAGTGTCCCGGCGTGCCCGGTGGGTGATGTTGCCATCGACGTCAACCAGACCGCCGGCCACCTTGGTGCCACCAATGTCGATACCGACGGCAAGCTGGTCGCTCATCGGTGAGCCCGCGCGGCCAGGTCGGCCGCGCCGATCATCCCGGCGTCGTTGCCAAGAGTCGCCACGACGAACCGCGCCTCCGGCCGGTGCCCGCGGCCCGTCAGGTGGCGACGGAATGCGGCAACAGCGGGATCGATCAACAGCCCCCCAGCCTCGGCCACACCCCCGCCGAGCACGATGAGCTCGGGGTCGAGGATGGCGGTCACCGAGGCTGCGCCTTCACCGATCCATGTCCCGAGGTCGGACAGCAACTCAACTGCCGCCGGATCGCCTTCGGCAGCGGCGCTGGTGACGTCTGGTCCGGTGAGCCGGTCGGGATCACCAGCGCACAGCTCACTGAGTCGGGCAGCGTGCGGTGTGCCGGAGACCACCAGCTC
>Ga0209587_1000339_pt1 | contig 22813 bp, 22 predicted proteins | sample NGEPerD_2_FD_184512 | JGI IMG/M metagenome (GOLD analysis project Ga0209587, IMG submission 184512) | Arctic peat soil microbial communities from the Barrow Environmental Observatory site, Barrow, Alaska, USA - NGEE PermafrostL1-D... | ecosystem: Environmental > Terrestrial > Soil > Wetlands >... | reverse complement strand
CAGCAGCCCCACACCGTCACGAGAGGGCCCCGGTCAGCACGGGGATCCCCGCGTCCTGGTCGACCAGGTGCAAGCGAAGCACCGGCCGACCGTGGTCAGCGAGCACCTGCGCGTCACCGGCTGCCTGCGCGGCGATCAGCGTCCCGAAGCTGAAGTCCTGCCCCGGCACGTCGAGATCCTGCGCAGGCTCGGCGGTGATCTGGACGTAGACCCCGACGGGAGGACCGCCCTTGTGGAACTGGCCGGTCGAATGAAGGAAGCGCGGCCCCCAGCCGAAGGTGACCGGCCGCTTCGTGCGGACGGCGAGGGTGCGGCGTACGTCGGCCATCTCGGGGAAGGCGAGCCGGTCCAGGTAGGCCATCACCGCGACATATCCCTTGTCCGGGTCCAGGGTGTCCAGGAGCGCTGTGACTGCCTGGTCGAGTCCGTCGGCGGCGCCGAGCCAGTCCCCACCCAACGCCCGGACCTCAACCGGCCCGTCGGTGAGAGCGGCAGCGGTGCGGTCGGGTGGGCCGGTGAGCATCTGCCGTGCGGCCGTCTTGGCGCTCTCCACGTCGGGCTGGTCGAACGGGTTGATCCCGAGGAGCCGACCGGCCGTGGCGGTGGCCACCTCCCACAGCAACAGCTGCCCGCCCAGAGAGCCGGTGACGAAAACCTCCGAGCCGTCGGTCTGCGTTTGGTGCCGCTCGTCAGAAGCGGTCGGGGCAACCAGACGCACAACGGTCACGTCGTGCAGGGGCAGCGCCACCTCCGGCGCGGACCCCTCGCCGACAACGACGGGCAACAGGCCGGTGCCCTGCTTGCCGGTGCTCTCCGCGATCAGCTGCTCGGCCCAATCCGCGAACCCCGTCAGGCCGGAGCCCTCGTCGACGATGACGAGCTTGTCGCGAAGGGGCTGGGTTCCGGCGATGGCAGCACCCAGGCAAAGACCCGGGTTGCCCTCGGCATCCTCCTCGAGCCGGTGAGCCGTGACACTGGCGTTCTCGAGAAGACCGTCGATGTCGGCGCCGGCCAGACCGCAGGGCACCAGCCCGAACGCGGTGAGGGCTGAGTACCGTCCGCCGACGCGAGGGTCGGCGTTGAACACCCGGTACCCGGCTTCTCGTGACTGCTTGTCAAGCGGACTGTCCGGATCGGTGACGATCACCAGACGCCGGGTCGGGTCGATCCCGGCCCGCTCGAACGCGTCGATGAAGGCACGACGTTGGGAGTCGGTCTCGACAGTGGCGCCCGACTTGCTCGACACCACCACGACCGTCCGGTCGAGACGGTCCGACAGCGAGGCACGAACCTGGTCGGGGTGGGAGGAGTCCAGGACGGTGAGCTCCACACCAGCGCTCGCGCAGATCACCTCCGGGGCCAGCGACGACCCCCCCATCCCGCACAGCACCACATGGTCGACACCCGCGTGACTCAGCTCGCCGCGCAGCGAAGCAATCTCCTCGAGCAAGTGACGCGACGTGCGGTGCAGGCCGACCCAGGACAGGCGGACCGCCGCCTCGTACTCCGACTTCGCCCCCCACAACGCCGCGTCCTGGTTGAACAGCCGGCTGGCGAAACGGTCCTCGACGAGTGCGGGTACGCAAGAATCGACCGCGGTTGCCGCCGCGGCCGTGACGGCGACGCGGACCTCGCTCACCGGGTCGCATCCGCCAGGTTGGCCTTCACCGTCTCGACCAGCTCGTCCCACGACTTCGCGAACTTCTCGACGCCTTCCTTCTCGAGCACGGCGATCACGTCGTCGTAGTCGATTCCGAGGTCCTTGAGCCCGCTCATCACCTGCTCGGCGTCGTCGTAGTTGGCGGTGACCTGGTCACCCCTGACCTCGCCGTGATCGGCGAACGCATCCATGGTCTTCTGCGGCATCGTGTTGACGGTGTTGGGAACCACGAGCTCGGTGACGTACATCGTGTCGGAGTAGTCGGGGCTCTTCACGCCCGTGGATGCCCAGAGTGGACGCTGTTCGCGGGCCCCGTCCGCGCGCAGAGCCAGGAACCTGTCGTCGCTGAACACGTCTTCGTACTCCCGGTAGGCCAGCCGCGCATTCGCTATCCCCGCCCGCCCCTTGAGCTCGGCCGCCTGTTCTGCCCGTTCGCCAGTGATCTGGTCGAGACGCTTGTCGACGTCGGAGTCCATCCGGGAGACGAAGAACGACGCCACCGAATGGATCGTGGACAGGTCCTTGCCGTTCTCCCGGGCCTGCTCGAGCCCGGTCAGGTAGGCGTCCATCACACCCTTGTAGCGGTCCAGGCCGAAGATCAGCGTCACGTTGACGCTGATCCCCTCCGCGAGGGCCGAGGTGATCGCGGGTGCGCCCGCGGTAGTAGCCGGGATCTTGATCAGCAGGTTCGGCCGGTCGACCGCGTGCCAGAGCTTCTTGGCCATCTCGGTGGTGGCGTCGGTGTCGTGGGCGATGCCGGGCGGGACCTCGATGGAGACCCGCCCGTCGATGCCGCCGGTGGCGTGCCAGGTGTCGGCCAGGACGTCGCAGGCCTCACGCACATCCTGCGTGGTCATCTCGAAGATCACCTGGTCGACCGACCAGCCTGCCTCGCCGAGTGAGGCGACCTGGTCGTTGTAGCGCGCACCCTCGCTCACTGCCGCGGCGAAGATGGTCGGGTTGGTGGTGACGCCGACCACGAAGCTGCTCTTCACCAGGTCTGCGAGGTTGCCTGACTCGATCCGCTCGCGTGAGAGATCGTCGAGCCAGATCGAGACTCCTGCGTCGGCCAGTGCTTTCAGAGGTTCAGACATCGGTTTCCTTCCCGGTGGTTTGCCAAGCTCGGTTTCTTCGGTGGGTTCACAGTTTCGGTCTCGTGTTCGCCCTGCTGCGGTCATTAGGTCGCGAGTGCGACGCTGTCCTCAGCGGCAAGCGCGACCGCTTCCGCGGTGAGGTCGAACTCCTTGTAGAGGCGCTCGAAGTCGGCCGAGGCACCGTAGTGCTCGATCGACACGATTCTCCCGGCATCCCCTACTATCTCCCGCCAGCCCTGCGCGACGGCCGCTTCGACGCTGACCCTGGCCTTGACGATCGGTGGCAGCACCGTGTTTCGGTAGGACTCCTCGGTGGCGTCGAACCACTCGCGGCACGGCATCGACACGACCCGGGCACGGATCCCCTTCTCGGCGAGCATCTCCCGAGCCTCGACTGCGAGCTGTACCTCGGACCCGGTGCCGATCAGGATCACGTCGGGCTGTCCGCCATCGACATCGAGAAGGACGTAGCCACCCCTCTTCACGTTCTCGGTGGTCGACCACTGCTGACCGTTGGCGTCCTCGCCGCGTGGGAAGGTCGGCACGTTCTGCCGACTCAGGCACAGCCCCGCCGGCCGGTCGCGGTTGTCCAGAATCGCCTGCCACGCGGCCACCGTCTCGTTCGCATCCGCCGGGCGTACGACGTCGAGGCCAGGGATCGCCCTGAGGGCAGCGAGGTGCTCGATCGGCTGGTGCGTCGGCCCGTCCTCGCCAAGACCGATGGAGTCATGGGTCCACACGTAGGTCACCGGCAGCTTCATGATCGCCGCGAGTCGCACCGCGGGGCGCATGTAGTCGGAGAAGGTGAGGAACGTGCCGCCGTACACCCGGGTCCCGCCGTGGGCGGCGACGCCGTTCATGATCGCGCCCATCGCGTGCTCGCGAATGCCGAAGTGGAGCACCCGGCCGTACGGGTTGCCCTTGAACATCTTGGTGGAGTGCTCGGAGGGGATGAACGACTCCTCGCCGTCCGGGGTGGTGTTGTTGGAGCCCGCGAGGTCGGCGGACCCGCCCCAGAGCTCGGGAAGCTCCGGGGCGATCGCAGTGAGCACGGCGCCGGACGCCTTGCGGGTGGCGACACCCTTCGGGTCCGCGTCGTAGGTCGGCAGTGCGTCGGCCCAGGCGTGGGGGAGGGTCCGGGTCTCCATGCGTTTCCACAGGTCGACGTTCGAGGCTTTCTTCTTCGCCCAGGACGCGAACGTGTCATCCCAGTCGGCCTGGGCCTGCTTGCCCCGTGTCACCGCCTGACGGGTGTGGCTGAGCACGTCGTCGTCGATCTCGAAGGTCTTGCCGGGGTCGAAACCAAGAATCTTCTTGGTGGCGGCCACCTCGTCCTCGCCGAGTGCGGAACCGTGTGCTGCGCCGGTGTTCTGTGCGCTCGGAGCCGGCCAGGCGATGATCGTGCGCAATCGGATAAAGCTCGGTTTGTCGCCGACCTCCCGGGTCTTCAGCAGGGCCTTCCACAGCGCCTCGACATCTTCTTCGTAGGTGCCGCCGCCCTGGGTCCAGTCCACCGTCTGGACGTGCCAGCCGTACGCCTCGTAACGGGCCGCGACATCTTCGGAGAAGGCGACCTCGGTGTCATCCTCGATGGAGATCTGGTTGTCGTCGTAGATGACCGTGAGGTTGCCGAGCTGCTGGTGGCCGGCGACCGACGACGCCTCGGCGCTGACGCCCTCCTGCATGTCGCCGTCACTTGCGATGACGTAGATCCGGTGGTCGAACGGGCTTTCGCCGTCTCCGGCCTTCGGGTCGAACAGGCCGCGCTCACGGCGAGCGGCCATCGCCATGCCGACCGCGTTGCTGACTCCTTGTCCGAGGGGCCCGGTCGTGGTCTCGATGCCGGCGGTGAGGCCGTGCTCCGGATGGCCGGGCGTCTTGCTGGCCCAGGTACGCAGCGCCTTGAGGTCGTCGATCTCCAGGCCGAAGCCCGCCAGGTAGAGCTGGATGTAGAGGCTGAGGCTCGAATGTCCGGCGGAGAGCACGAAGCGGTCCCGACCGGGCCAGTGCGGGTCCGCCGGGTTGTGCCGCATCACCTTCTGGAAGAGCAGGTACGCCGCCGGCGCAAGGCTCATCGCGGTGCCGGGGTGGCCGTTGCCGACCTTCTGCACGGCGTCCATAGCCAACACCCTGACCGTGTCCACCGCGCGCGTGTCCACGTCACTCCACTCCAGGGCGGCGCTGCGGGTCTTGGCGTTGCTCACGGGGGCATTTCCTCTCGGCTGCTGGGCCTGGTCGAATGCTGTGCCGGCTCGCCCGGGAGGGGGCTGGGCGAACTCGTCCACGAGACTACCCACGTCGGCCAGATAGGGGGTTCCCACCCTGACCTAGCAACCACAACGACGGGCTCTACTCGTCCGCGAAAGCCGCGCGGTGAGGGTTATTCAGGCAGATTTTTGCATTCGTGCCCGTTCATGTGTCTCTAGCCCCGACCACAGAGGGCGCTCGCACTAGACTCCGGTTAGCCTTGAGCACCCCAACTGCACCCCTCAATTGCACACTCCGAACCGAGGTTCATGTGACGGCCGTCGATCCACAGGTCTCTGAGTCTGCGCAGAGGACCGGATCGGCGACTCCCCGCGAGGTGGCGGCGGCCTATGTGGGCCTGATGAAGCCTCGGATCATCGAGCTTCTGCTGCTGACGACGGTGCCGGTGATGTTCCTCGCGCAGCGTGGCGTTCCGCCGCTCGGTCTGGTCGTGGCCACCGTGCTCGGCGGAACGCTTTCGGCGGGAAGCGCGAACGCCCTGAACTGCTTCTATGACCGCGACATCGACGAGCGGATGCGGCGAACCCGGCGGCGCGCCCTTCCCCGCCACATGGTCAGCCCCGGCTCGGCGCTGGTGTTCGGGCTTGCGCTGGGGGTGGCGTCGACTCTGTGGCTCGGGTTCCTGGTCAACTGGCTCTCGGCGGGGCTTGCGTTGGCGGCCAACGTCTTCTACGTCGTCGGCTACACGATGATCCTCAAGCGTCGTACCTCCCAGAACATAGTATGGGGAGGAGCGGCCGGCTGCTTCCCCGCGTTGATCGGCTGGACCGCGGTCACCGGCCAGCTGGCCTGGGCCCCCGTGGTCCTCTTCCTGGTTGTCTTCTTCTGGACACCACCTCACTTCTGGGCGCTGGCGATCCGCTACCGCGAGGACTACGCGGCCGCGGAAGTGCCGATGCTGCCTGTGGTGGCCGGAGCCAGGACAGTCGCCCGCCAGATCGTCGTCTACTCCTACGTGATGGTGGCGACGTCCCTGCTCCTGTGGCCGGTCGCGCCCACCGGCTGGTTCTACCCGTCGGCCGCGGCGGCGCTGGGTGCGGCGTTCCTGGTCGAGTCGCATCTGCTGCTGGGCCGGTCCGCGAAGAGTGATGATGTCAGCGACCTGAACCCGATGCGGCTGTTCCACTGGTCGAACATGTACCTCTCGCTGCTCTTCGTCTCTGTTGCGGTCGACCCGCTGATCACCCGCTGACTCTGTCCTCACTGCGCTGTCCTCATTGCCGCGCCCATGAAGCCGCCCGAGGTCTCTCCCGGATGCTTACCAGCAGCCAGGTCAGCGCGGCGGAGACCAGGGCGGCGCCGAGGAGATGCATGCCCACAAGTACGACGGGCAGGCCGGTGAAGTACTGCACGAATCCGATCGCACCCTGCGCCAGCTCGATCACCAGGAGGATCGACACGGCACGGACCGCACGCGCGGGTGCGGCGGCGGAACGGAGTGCGAACCAGGCGCCGACGGTAAGCCCCACGAGCAGGAAGACGAAGTCGCTATGGAGCTGGCTCAGTATCGCGGGGTTCAGTCCGTTGCGGGGTGCGTCGAGATCGCCCGCATGAGGTCCGCTGCCGGTGACCACCGTGCCGACGTACAGCACGACCCATCCGGCCACGAATGTGCATCGCACCAGCCAGGCCACCGGCACGGGCACGACGAGCGTGGGCGGGTCGTCGCCCTCGTACAGGCGTGCGAGGAGTACGACGGAGACCCCGATCATGGCCAGCGAGACCAGCAGGTGGAACGCGACGATCCACGGGTTCAGGTCGGTCAGCACGGTGGCACCGCCGACCAGGGCTTGAGCCGGCACGCCGAGCGCGAGCACGAAGGCGAGGCGGACCAGCGAGACGCGGCCGTACTTCCACGCGGCGACCAAGGTGGCGATCGCCACCGCTGCAAGAAGGAAGGTGACCATCCGGTTGCCGAACTCGATCGCGCCGTGCAGACCCAGCTCGCCGTGCGGCACGAAGGATTCATCGGTGCAGCGCGGCCAGGTGGGGCAGCCGAGGCCCGACGCGGTGAGCCGGACCACACCACCGGTCACCACGATGAGGATGTTCGAGGCCAGCGTCGCCACGGTTAGCCGGGGCAGCCATCGAGCGGCCCAGCCCGCCCGTGGCGCAGCGGTCACCGGGTCGAAAAGCCCTACTCCCACTTGAACGTCCTCGAGGTCGCGAGCGTGCCAAGAGCCGTCCACGCGGCCAGGACCAGGAGCGGTGAGAGGGGAACCGTGCCCCCGATCAGGGTGGCGCGCATGCCGGTGCCGAGCGCGCCTGAGGGCAGCCAGGCCAACACCTGGCCGAAGTCCCCGTAGGTCGAGATGGGGAAGACGACCGCACCTCCGACCAACAACAGCAGGTAGATCAGGTTCGCGGCGGCAAGTGTTGCCTCGGCACGCAGGGAGCCGGCAACCAACAGCCCGAGAGAGGCAAAGGCTGCGGTGCCGAGCACGAGGAACGCGACCGCGCCGAGAAGGCTAGTCGGGGAGAGCCCGGGGGACCAGCCGAGCAGGAGAGCAACCGCTCCGATCACCAGCACCTGCAGTAGCTCGACGAAGAGCAGAGCTCCGAGCTTGCCGGTGAGCAGTCCGGACCGGGGGAGTGGAGAGGCGCCCAGGCGTTTGAGCACGCCGTATCTGCGTTCGAAGCCGGTGGTGATCGCGAGGGAGGTGAAGCTGGTCGACATCACCGCGAGAGCAAGGACGCCTGGGGTGAGCGTGTCGACCGCGCTCTGGGCGAAGTCCAGGCCGACCTTGTCCGCTGCCAGGATCCCGCCGACCAGCACGATCAGTGGGATCACCACCGCGAGCAGGATCTGCTCCCCGTTGCGGAGCAGGAGCTTCGTCTCTATCCGCGACTGGGCGAGCACCTGCCGCGTCAGCGGAGCCGCGCCGGGTCGTGGGCTGAACGTGCCGCGTGAGGTGGTGGCGGTCATGAGGCCAGCTCCCGGCCGGTGATCTGCAAGAACACGTCTTCGAGGGTGCGCTGGCCCAGGTTCAGCGACTCAGGCAGCACGTTGTTGTGCTGGCACCATTCGCTCACCGTCGCCAGCGTCGTCGCGTCTGCTGGCCCGGTGATCAGCAGGCTGCGTGCGTTGAGGGGCTGCACTTGCGTGTCGGGCCCCAGGGCGGTCTGCAACGATCGCGGCGCCTCGGGCGGGAACGGTTCCGTGACGACGAGTCGGATCGTGGAGCTGCCGCCGGCCCGGGTCAGGTCCGACGGAGTCCCGGACACGATCAGCCGGCCGTGGTCAATCACGTGGATGTGGTCGGCGAGCCGCTCTGCTTCGTCCATGTAGTGGGTGGTGAGGACGATCGTGACCCCGTCTCCGCGCAGCTCCTCGAGCAGAGCCCACGTCGTACGCCGCGCCTGAGGGTCCATGCCCGCTGTCGGCTCGTCGACGAAAACCAGTTCGGGGCGCCCCACGACCGCCATCGCCAGCGCCAGCCGCTGCTGCTGTCCTCCCGAGAGCCGGCGGTAGGGCGTGCGACCGCACTCGCCGAGACCCAGCCGCTCGACCAGTTCCGCCAGATCGAGGGGATGGGCGTGCAGGGACGCGACGTGGGCCAGCATCTCGACGGCTCGGACCCCCGACCATGCGCCACCGGACTGCAGCATCACCCCGATCCGCGGGAGGAGCTCGCGTCGCTGCGCCTTCGGGTCCAGACCGAGGATGCGCACCTTTCCCTCGTGTGGCCGGCGGTATCCCTCACAGGTCTCCAGGGTGGTGGTCTTGCCTGCGCCGTTCGGGCCGAGCACCGCGGTGATCGTGTTCCGTTCGACGTTGAGGTCCAGCCGGTCGACCGCCACCTTGTCGCCGTACCTCATCACCAGGCCCTCCACGGCGACCGCAGGGCGGCTCGTGTCGGAGGCGGGCAAGGTGGGCACCAGCCGAGTCTAGGAAGTGCCCACCCGCTCCTGCGCCCCGGCACTCCCTCCCGGAAGACTGAAGGAGACCAAGGGGCGACTTAGGTAGCCCTTAGTTGAAACGGCAGCACCATTAACGGCACACTTGTGTTGTGGAAAGCAAACGCGTGAAGATTCCGGCGAGTGATCGGGCGACCAGTGTGGTCGTCTCAGGTGACTCACCCACGCGCGATCGGGTGGCCAGGTCGATCCTCGAGAACGGATCCAGCACCGCTGCGGCCCTCGCCGAGCGGCTCGATCTCACTCCGGCCGCGGTGCGTCGCCACCTCGACCACATGGTCGCGGTCGGCGCCGTGGAGGCACGTGAACCACGGGTGTACGGCGCACGCGGACGTGGCCGCCCTCCGAAGGTCTTCGCGCTGACCGAGGCCGGACGCGACACCTTCGACCAGCAGTACGACGACCTCGCCCTGCAGGCACTGCGCTTCCTGTCCGAGACCGGCGGTGACGACGCGGTGATGGAGTTCGCCCGGCGTCGGGTGGCCGACCTCGAGACGCACTACCACGAAATCGTTGCCGCGGATCCGGAGCAGTCCCCGGCCGAGGCGCTGGCGAAGGCGCTGACCCAGGGCGGGTACGCCGCCTCGGTGCGTCAGGGTCCAGTCGGTGAACAACTGTGCCAGCAACACTGCCCGGTCTCCCACGTCGCGCACGAGTTCCCGCAGCTGTGTGAGGCGGAGACCGAGGTGATCGGCAAGCTGCTCGGCCGGCATGTTCAGCGCCTGGCCACCATCGCGCACGGTGACGGTGTGTGCACCACCTGTATCCCGCCGAAATCCGGGACCCCCGCACCTGTCCTCAGCTCTACGTCCGACGAGAGGCTCAGTTCATGACCACGATCGACCAGCGCAACCCCGAGCTCGAAGGTCTCGGCAAATACGAGTTCGGTTGGTCCGACTCCGACACCGCCGGAGCGACGGCCAAGCGCGGGCTCAACGAGGAGGTCGTGCGTGACATCTCGTCGAAGAAGAGCGAGCCACAGTGGATGCTCGACCTGCGCCTGAAGGGCCTCAAGCTCTTTCACCGCAAGCCGATGCCCACGTGGGGTGGCGAGCTCGACACGATCGACTTCGACAACATCAAGTACTTCGTCCGCTCCACCGAGAAGCAGGCCACCAGCTGGGACGACCTGCCCGCGGACATCAAGAACACCTACGACAAGCTCGGCATCCCCGAGGCGGAGAAGCAGCGCCTCGTGTCCGGTGTAGCCGCGCAGTACGAGTCCGAGGTCGTCTACCACAAGATCCGTGAGGACCTCGAGGAGCAGGGTGTCCTGTTCCTCGACACCGACACCGCCCTGCGCGAGCAGCCGGAGCTCTTCCAGGAGTACTTCGGCACAGTGATCCCGGTCGGCGACAACAAGTTCGCCGCGCTGAACACCTCGGTGTGGTCCGGCGGGTCCTTCATCTACGTGCCCAAGGGTGTCCACGTCGACATCCCGCTGCAGGCCTACTTCCGGATCAACACCGAGAACATGGGCCAGTTCGAGCGCACGCTGATCATCGTCGACGAGGACGCCTACGTGCACTACGTCGAGGGCTGCACCGCGCCGATCTACAGCACCGACTCGCTACACTCCGCGGTCGTTGAGATCATCGTCAAGAAGGGCGCCCGCTGCCGCTACACCACGATCCAGAACTGGTCGAACAACGTCTACAACCTGGTCACCAAGCGCGCGACCTGTGAGGCCGGCGCGACGATGGAGTGGGTCGACGGCAACATCGGCTCCAAGCTGACCATGAAGTACCCCGCCGTGTACCTCATGGGCGAGCACGCTCGCGGCGAGACGTTGTCCGTTGCGTTCGCGGGGGACGGCCAGCACCAGGACGCGGGCGCGAAGATGGTGCATGCGGCTCCGCACACGTCGAGCTCGATCATCTCCAAGTCCGTCGCCCGAGGCGGTGGCCGAACCTCCTACCGTGGGCTCATTCAGGTCAACGAGGGTGCGCACCATTCGAAGAGCATCGTGAAGTGCGACGCCCTGCTTGTCGACCAGATCAGCCGTTCGGACACCTATCCGTACGTCGACGTACGCGAGGACGAGGTGTCGATGGCGCATGAGGCGACCGTCTCCAAGGTCAGCGACGACCAGCTCTTCTACCTGATGAGCCGTGGCATGGAGGAGGACGAGGCGATGGCGATGATCGTGCGAGGGTTCGTCGAGCCGATCGCCAAGGAGCTGCCGATGGAGTACGCCCTCGAGCTGAACCGTCTGATCGAGCTGCAGATGGAGGGGGCCGTGGGCTAACCCCGGTTCGGGTCGGCTCCCCGGGGTTGGGCGCTCCCCGACGGGGCGGGCGGCGAGATCCAGCCTCGCTCGTTCCTCGCTCGGCGGCCAGGCCCATCCATCGCCGCCCACCCCGCCGGTCCGCGCCCTGCCCCGGACCGCCGCGCCGCACGTCACCCCTGCGGTGGCCCGGCGGTGGCGGGCAGGGCTGGCCGGGTCTGGCGGGCGAAGCGACGGGGGAGCGGAGCGGGTGTCCTGCCCGCCACCGTGGGGCACCACAGGAACGGCGCGCAGAACGACGACAGGAAGGGGAGTTGTGACCATCACTGAACAGGGCACCGAGAACGTCGCGGATGCTGTGGAGACGTCGAAGCAACTGGCGAGCCACCTGCATCCGGAGGGCTCCTTCGAGGTCGCTGACTTCGAGGTTCCCAACGGCCGCGAGGAGATCTGGCGATTCACCCCGTTGAAGCGGCTGCGCAACCTGCACAAGGACGCCGCCCTCGACGGCCGGGGGTACTCCGTCGACGTCACCGGACCGGACAGCATCCAGGTCGAGACGCTCGCTGCGGACAACCCGCTCAAGGGGTCAAGCGGCTACGTGCCGAACGACCGGATCAGTGCGCGCGCCTGGAACGCGGCGACCAGCTCGTTCACCGTGACAGTTCCCACGAGCGTGGAGGCCTCCGAACCGGTTCTCGTGACCGTCACGGGCACGGGCTCCGACATCGCGTCGGTCGGCCACGCGGTGATCGTCGCCGAACCGTTCAGCTCGGCCACAGTCGTGCTGAGGTTCGAAGGCTCGGCCACGTTCACAGACAACGTCGAGATCGTCGCCAAGGACGGTGCCCATCTCACGGTTGTGTCCGTCCAGGACTGGGCCGACGACGCGGTCCATCACACCCACCACCATTGCCTGGTCGGCCGCGACGCGACCCTGCGCCACGTGGCCGTCTCCTTCGGAGGCGACCTGGTTCGGATGAACACGTCCGTCGCGTACGACGGGCCCGGCGGCGAAGCCGAGCTGCTAGGTCTGTACTTCGCCGACGCCGGCCAGCACCTTGAGCACCGCCTCTTCATCGACCACAACGCTCCGCGCACCAAGAGCAACGTGGACTACAAGGGCGCGCTGCAAGGCAAGGGCGCGCACTCGGTCTGGATCGGGGACGTGCTGATCCGCAAGGTAGCCGAGGGGATCGAGACCTACGAGTCGAACCGGAACCTGGTGCTCACCGACGGCTGCCAGGCGGACTCCGTTCCGAACCTCGAGATCGAGACCGGCGAGATCAAGGGCGCCGGTCACGCTTCGACGACCGGCCGCTTCGACGACCAGCAGCTGTTCTACCTGCAGTCTCGCGGGATCGACGAGCACGAGGCCAGGCGACTCGTGGTGCACGGTTTCTTCGCCGACATCATCCGCAGGATCGGCGTTCCCCAGATCGAGGAGGACCTGCTGCGGACCGTCCAGGGGGAGCTCGAGAAGAACGTCACACACGGGGGCTCCGCCCCAGCGAGCTCCCCGCTCCAGGGCTCCGCCCCCCGGGGGCAGGTTCGATGAGCATGGTCCGCGCCTGCGGGGTTGCCGACGTCCCCTCCGGGAGCTCCCTCGCCGTCGAGGTGGACGGCGTCGATGTTGCCGTCGCGCACGACGGCGACGAGTGGTACGCCATCTACGACGAGTGCTCCCACGCAGCGATCCCGCTGTCCGAGGGAGAGGTCGAGGGATGCGAGATCGAGTGCTGGTTGCATGGCTCGCGGTTCGACCTACGCACGGGGAAGCCGACCGGGTTGCCCGCAACGGAGCCGGTCACCATCTACCCCGTCAGCGTCGAGGGTGACAGTGTCCTCGTCGACGTACGAAACCCGGTGAGCAGCCCATGAGCAACGGCGCCTCGGGGGAACAGACTCATGACAGAGACAACGACGATCCGAAGGAAGACTGACTCAATGGCAACCCTGGTAATCCACGACCTGCACGTCAGCGTTGACACCGACGACGGCCCGAAGGAAATCCTCAAGGGCGTCAACCTGACCATCAAGCCCGGTGAGACGCACGCGATCATGGGCCCCAACGGGTCTGGCAAGTCCACCCTGGCCTATGCCGTCGCCGGTCATCCGAAGTACAAGATCATCAGCGGCTCGCTCACCCTCGACGGCGTGGACGTGCTGACGATGTCGGTCGACGAACGTGCTCGCGCCGGACTCTTCCTGGCCATGCAGTATCCCGTCGAAGTGCCCGGCGTCTCGGTGTCCAACTTCCTGCGCACCGCGAAGACCGCGATCGACGGCCAGGCCCCCAAGCTGCGCACGTGGGTCAAGGACGTCAACACCGCAATGGAGCAGGTGAAGATGGACCCCGCGTTCGCGACGCGTTCGGTGAACGAGGGATTCTCCGGCGGCGAGAAGAAGCGTCACGAGATCGTCCAGCTCGAGCTGCTGAACCCCAAGGTCGCGGTGCTCGACGAGACCGACTCCGGCCTCGACATCGATGCTCTCAAGATCGTGGCGGAGGGGGTCAACCGATTCCGTCAGCAGGAGGACCGGGGCGTCGTGCTGATCACCCACTACACGCGCATCCTTCGCTACATCACGCCCGACTATGTGCACGTGTTCTTCAACGGCAGGATCGTCGAGGAGGGCGGGCCGGAGCTTGCCGACCAGCTCGAGGCTGAGGGCTACGACAAGTACGTGCAGGCCGGTGCACCCGCCTGATGTCGTCGGATCTCGCTAGCACCGTCGCAGCGGACCGGCCAGTGGCCGGTCTGCTGGACGGGCTCGACCTGATCCGGGCCGACTTCCCGATCCTCTCCCGCGAGCTCGCCGACGGGTTCCCGCTCGTCTACCTCGACAGCGCGAACACCTCGCAGAAGCCGCAGGTAGTCATCGACGCGATGGTCGACCACCTCGAGCGCCACAACGCGAACGTGGCCCGGGCGATGCATCAGCTCGGCGCGGAGTCCTCGGCAGCCTTCGAGGAAGCACGGGTCAAGGTCGCCGGATTCCTCGGCGCACCGTCGCCCGACGAGGTGATCTTCACGAAGAACGCCTCCGAGGCACTCAACCTGGTCGCGAACACCCTGGCATGGGCACGCGGACCCCTGGAGATCGCTCCCGGCGACGAGGTTGTCATCACCGAGATGGAGCACCACTCCAACATCGTGCCGTGGCAGCTGCTCACCGAGCGCAAGGGTGCAACGCTACGGTGGTTCGGGCTGACCGACGACGGACAGCTCGACCTTTCGAACATCGACGAGCTGATCACCGAGCGCACCAAGGTGGTCTCGCTGACGTGGGTGTCCAACATGCTCGGAACCGTGAACCCGGTGGCGGACATCGCGCGGCGCGCGCACGAGGTCGGTGCCGTTGTCGTGGTCGACGCCGCCCAGGCCGTTCCGCAGATGCCGGTGGACGTCGTGGAATGCGGCGCTGACTTCTTGGCGTTCACCGGACACAAGGTCACCGGCCCCACCGGGATCGGTGTGCTGTGGGGGAAACGCGATATTCTCGAGCAGCTGCCACCATTTCTCGGCGGAGGCGAGATGATCGCGACTGTGAAGATGGAGCGATCGACGTACGCCGATATCCCGCACAGGTTCGAGGCCGGGACGCCGCCGATCGTCGAGGCGGTCGGTCTCGGGGCTGCTGTCGACTACCTGAGTGCGGTCGGGATGGCCAACGTGAGGGCGCACGAAGAGGCGATCACCGGCTACGCGCTCGAGGCCCTGTCCACCGTCGGGCGACTGAGCGTGCTGGGCCCCCGGTCCGCCGCCGATCGCGGGGGAGCCATATCCTTCGAGATCGACGGCATCCACCCGCACGACGTCAGCCAGGTGCTCGACTCCCGCGGCATCGCCGTGCGCGCGGGCCACCATTGCGCGAAGCCTGCGCACCAGCGGTTCGGCGTGCAGAGCTCGACCCGCGCGTCGTCGTACCTATACACGACGCCCGCAGAGATCGACGTACTCATCGAGGGGTTGGAGTACACCAAGAAGTACTTCCGGATGGGGTAGGGATGACACAGAACTTGGACTCGCTCTACCAGGAGATCATCCTTGACCACTACAAGGCTCCGCACCATGCCGGGCTGCGGGAGCCGTTCGAGGCGGAGGTGCAACACGTCAACCCCACATGTGGGGACGAGATCACCCTGCGGGTGCACCTGTCCGGGACGGATGCCGATACGGTCGTGGAGGACGTGTCCTACGCCGCCGAGGGTTGTTCCATCAGCCAGGCTGCGACCTCGGTGATGACCGACCTGGTGATCGGCAAGACCGTTCCGGAGGCACTTGCCATCCACCGCGAGTTCCTCAGCCTGATGCAGGGCCTGGGAAACGTCGAGCCGGACGAGGAGATCCTCGAGGACGGGATCGCGTTCGCGGGGGTGGCCAAGTTCCCGGCGCGGGTGAAATGCGCGCTGATGGCGTGGATGGCGTGGAAGGACGCGACCTCGCAGATCCTTGGAGCCGCACCGGCGGTCGGCGAGTCCGTACCGGTGGTCGAGCAGCCCCCACGGGTGGTCGAGCAGCCCCCACGGGTGGTCGAGCAGCCCCCACGGGTGGTCGAGCAGCCCCCACGGGTGGTCGAGCAGCCCCCACGGGTGGTCGAGCTTGTCGAGACCAATGACCCGAACGCACATCTGAAGGAGCAGTCATGACGGACGCACAGACGACCGACGCACACACAACCGGGGCGCATTCGGACCTGCCCGAGGTCAACCTCGACGGACCGTCACCGGTCAACAAGGACGACGTGTTCGAGGCGATGAAGGACGTCGTCGACCCCGAGCTGGGCATCAACGTGGTCGACCTCGGCCTGGTGTACGACGTGCACCTCGACGACGCCAGCGACGTGGTGCTCGACATGACGCTCACATCGGCGGCGTGTCCACTGACCGACGTGATCACCGATCAGACCAACCAGGCCCTGGAGGGACTGGTCAATGACGTCACGATCAACTGGGTCTGGATGCCGCCCTGGGGCCCGGACAAAATCACCGACGACGGTCGGGAGATGCTGCGCGCTCTCGGCTTCAACGTCTGACCAGCGGATTTCCGTTGAGCTGCTGGGACTAGACCCGTCTTTGCCAGAGGTATGGACGGTTTCCAGGCGGCACAGCGCTTGTAGACCGTCCACACCCCGGGCAAAGTTGCGTGTTCTGCGGGGGTGGAGACGGAATTTTCGCGGACCACGGCGGGCCGAAGGGCCCTGGGTTGCTGACCTGCTCGGTCACGGTACGCCGACTTCGGCGAAGTACCACACCGACGAGGTCAACGCCGCGGTGACGACCGCGGTCAGCAGCAACGAACCGGCCACCGGCACGAGCCAGGAGGGCATCCGAGGCGCGTGCAGGGACAGCAGCTTGGTCACCAGGGCGCCGTAGACGAGGCATCCGGCGAGTGAGTGGACCAGCACGCGAATGTCGTAGTCGGCGAACCCGAGTGACCACAAGCATTGGTAGGCCACGGGGAGGCTCAGGAGCACCGCGAGCGTGCCTGACGTGCGATGCCCGAGCGCGAGGGCTCTGCCTCCCCGGGTGTAGATGCCCACTGCGGTGAACAGCTGCACAAGCGCGAGCACGCCCGCTGCCGACCCCAGCCACACCTTCATCGCGATCATGCTGCCGAAGCCGAAGGTCGCGAACGCCTCGCCCGATGGCGTATGCACCCGGCCATAGACACCGAGCCCGACGGCCACCGCGGCACCGAGCAGCAGGGCGATGACCCCGGCGAAGTTCGTCGAGGTCGCGGTTGGTGAACGAACGGTTGTCATGGCTGTCTCCCCGGAGCGCCGATCCCACGCCGACGGTACTCCGAGCCGCGGCTGCAGTGCGCCAACTCGGCCGGGGTGTCGGTCCGTACACCTCGGCCGTGCGAGGGTCCGCGGCAGGGTGAGCGGCGCGCGGCTGCGCACGCGCAGATCGGGGGTCTAAGTTTGACTGCCATGGACCCCTGCCGAAGCGCACTGGTTCCCCCGGAGCGCATTCGCCGCTGGTTCGAGAACTTCGAGTCGCGTCACGGCCGCACCGACCTCACGGTCGTCGGGGACCGGCTCGTCGCCACGGCTGCCGACCGCGACGAGGCTGTTGCCGCGCTTCCGTTCGGCCGGAGGTACGACGGTCCCGCGGACGCTGCTGCCTTCGCGGAAGCGGCTGGCGAATCGATTCCCTGGGGCGTCCTCCTCGTGCGCAAGGGCGGCTTCGCCGTCGCCTCCCTGGAGGGACCGACCGTGCTGGCCTCGAAGGTCGGACGTCGCCACGTCCAGGGCAGGACCAAGGCCGGAGGGCAAAGCCAGCAGCGGTTCGCCAGACGCAGGGACAACCAGGCCCGTCAGGCTTTCGAGGCGGCCGCCGAGCACGCGCACAGGATCCTGGTTAACGAGTCCACACTGCTGGTCCGCGCACTCGTTTGCGGTGGGGATCGGAGCGCGGTCGAGGCGGTGCTTTCCGACCCGCGGCTCAAACATCTGTCCGTCGTACGAACCGAACCGTGGCTCGCCGTACCCGACCCGCGTCGAGCCGTCCTCGACCAGGCGATCGTGGACGCACGCTCGGCAAGGATCACCTTGCGCAGTGCCGGGGACGACCTCACCGGGCTGGCATAGCACCCAACTTTGCGCGTGGTCGGGATGCTGAACCAGCGGGATGCCGTTGGCGCCGCGTCCATACCCCTAGCAATCCAGCATTCACGGCCCCGTCGCGGGTGCGGTCTCGCCGAGCGCGCTGTCCGGTCCCGCGCCGAGTGCGTCGTTGACGGTGGAGAAGGCGACCCGGAGGGTGACGAAGGTCGTGATCGCCAGGATCTGCGCGTCGTCGTAACCGGCCTCGCGTAGCTTCTGGACGTCGTGGGGGTCAGTCGTGTTCGGCTCGCGGGGTGACCTTTCGAGCCCAACGGGCAAGCGTCCGCTCCGAAGAGTCCAGCCCGTCATCGTTGGCCAGCAGGACGCCCGCGGCCACGTCAGCGCCCACCTCGCCCGCCAGTTTCTTCCCCCACGCCAGCGAACAGTAGGAGTCGCCCAACGCGGACGCGCAGGCGGTGACCAGGATGCCTCGCTGGCGAAAGGTCAGCGAACCCGCGCGGACAGCCTGCCCGATCAGGTCGAAAAGCCCGGTGTGGAGCGGGGGCAGGTGCGCCCAGAGCTTGGAGGCGTTGATGACATAGCCGACCTCTGCGACGTCCCCGTCGTAAATGCTCCGCACGTCGGCGGATGGCTCCGCGATGTCGAGGAAACCGGCATCTGGCCACCCTCCGTGGCGGACGTCGGCGCGGCTACCACCATCGGCATCTGCGGCATCGGCAGTCGCAATGGCTTGCTTCCGAGCGAGGTAGCCGACCACGGCGATGGGGGCGCGTAGGGGAAGCCCCGCCCGAACGCGCTCGCGTGCCAGATCGGTCGCGGACTGGATGAAGGCCTCCTCCCCGACACCTTGTATCGCCTCGAACGCGGGCCCGGTCGACGCCAGTGCGCGCGTAGGCGGCGGGATCGGCGAACTCCCAGACGAATGGGATACTGATCCGCTCGATGTCCACGAAACCGGATCGGGTCAGGAGTTCCTCGCCGGCTCCGGGTCGACCAAGTGAGACCATGGCAGCATGGTTCGCCACCTTCGGCGCGGTCGCCAACGTGAACGGCGCCAAGGCCCAGGCCCCCGGTGACATCTTGATGTGACCCCAGACCGTGAGCCCCACCCGTCCACCGGGGGCGAGCACCCGGTGGACCTCAGCGACGGCATGAGGGGTGGTCCCCCCAGATGCCGCGGAAACTCGTGACGACGTCGAAGGTCGCGTCGTCCCAGGGAAGGGCGTGCATGTCGCCCACTCGGAGATCCGCCCGGGGGCTACGGTCCCGTGCCACGTCGAGCAGTCGCGTGGCGGCGTCGAAGAGCTGGCGCGGGACACTCGCGCAACCACGGCCCACCAATGCCCTGCGGATGCGCGAGAGAGGGCGTTCCGGCTCGCCTAGCCACGCTTCGCGGTGACCACCAGGGATCCACCACTCGATGTTGTCGAACACCACGCGGCGTTCCAAGTCCCGACCGCTTGAGCCTGGCGATCGGCCACATGGCTGAGAATCCCGTCACGAGCACGACGGTCGCCCGGATCGGCAACGCTGACATGCTCCCAGCGAGCTCAGGCTCCGGAAGCCGATACACGCGGGCGGCACTGAGGTGACTCGCGAACGCGGAAGGCGGGTGCGGCCACCAGAGCGGCGTGTGTCCTGACGAAAGGCGAGACCGGCACCTGGCGGAGGACATACACCGGGGCAAGACCCGACGGAACCTGAGTCCGCGGTCCTGGCGGCCATCGCGAACTCTGCTAGGAAACCGGGACAGGGCGGCCGAACTCATCCATCAGGGATCACCTGGACTGCCGGGTGCGCGAAGCGACCGCGGCGCACAATCGTCCGTACGGACGAAAATTACACAGGGCTCGCCATAGTCGGCGCACAATCGTCCGTACGGACGAAACTGGCGGCGCCCTTGGGCTCGGATGACCACAGGAAGCAGAGGCCGAGTATGCGCTAGACAACAACGCGACCAACCGGCCGAAACCGCATAACCCGGGAAACGGGATCAAACCAGGATGATTCAGTGGCAATACGATCCTCGGCGCCGAGGACCACCGAGGGGGATGCTACCCATCAGTGGGCTCCGCCGGCCCGCGGAGCTTCTCCAGGCGGGTTCGCAACAGGGCCTCGCGGTGCGCATTCCCGTGGAGGCCCAGGTAGCGAGCCCCGAAGATCCCAAGCAACGCGTCGTCGAGACGGCGGACAGCACCTGGCGGATACCGGTACCCCATTCGAGCGTTGATCGCGGCGCTGTCGACGGAGGTGAGCAGTCCGGCGAGCTCGTCGAGCGAGGTGATGCCGAGCTCGAGCAGCAGGCCGGAAACCCAGACGTAGTGGTCGGTGCGGGACCAACCTGCGTCGGCGTACTGACCGGCGAGGAACGTGGCGAGATCCTGGGCGCTGATCCGAGGGTCGCTGACGTCGGGCTTAGCGCCCTGGTCGGTGACCGTGGCCTGTAGTCGGTCGCGGATCATCGAGAACTCGCGGTCCGCGAGCTCCAGGAGTCCCGCAGCCAGGGTGAACCTCCGATCGAGGTCCGGCACGTGCTCCTCGGGAATCGTGCCCTTGTAGCGGATGGCGTGCTCGAAGTCCGCCCATGCGTGCTGGAGCACTGTGCGGACCTGAACCTGCGCCCGGCGCGCGCGGAGCGCTTCGTAGGCCGACGGTGTGCTCCGCGCTGCATCGAGCGCGACGAGCAGGTGCCTGCTCGCGTATCCGAAGCGCCCCTCACTCGCCGTCTCCTGGCCCATGTCGCGGTCGTCAAGGACAGCAAGCTGGTCTCCCAGCAGGTCCGCGACTGCCATCACGTCGCTGTGGAGGTAGGTGATGACTCGGACGCCGATCTGATCGGTGATCTCCTCGAGGGGGTCGGAGTAGAGGGGTGTGCCTGCGACTCTCCGATCGGCCTTGGCCGCGAACGAGGCCACGCTCTTCGCGCGTCCGGTGACACTGAGGTAGTTGATCCCCGCTTCGTCGAGGAGCGTGGTGACCAGAGCGACGAACCGGTCTGTCGCGTCACGAAGCTCGGGCTGCATCGCGCTGAACGACTGCACCGCCCGGCGGACGGGGTCCTGATCGGCCATGGTTGGTTCGGCAGGTGGTTCGGAAGCCGGAGCCCGCGGTGAGGGCCGATGTCCGTCCGGGAGCGTCGGCGTCACGATGTAGCCGGAGCTGAAGTCGCCGTACGTCGTGGTCTGGTTCGGCCTGCGTTCGGCGAACATCGCGACATAGGCGCACACCACCGCGTCGACCTGGTCTTCGGCGCGGCGGAGGTCACTCTTGCGCGCCGCGGACTCGACCCCGGCCGCGAGCGCTCGCCACTGCTCGTGGTCGCCGAGGTGCAGAGGAACCGCTGAGTGTTCGAGCCCTTCGAGCAGCCTCATCAACCGCACGAGCTCGGACCTGAGCTTCGCGAGGCGCCGACCGGGCTTCTGCTTGTACTTCAGCGTCCGGCCGAGCGAGAACAGCGCCACCGTCGCGGGATGTGGGTAGACCTCGATCGCTCGCCGACGCGAACGGGACGACGGGTTCATGTCGAGGCCGAGCGAGGTGGCCAACCGGGCCCCACGCGGGACTCCCGCGAAAACGGGGTTGCCGGTGTTGGAGGGATGGGCACCCGCGTCGAAGCGAGCGAAGTCGCGGTTCAGCGCCGCCTCACAGGGTCGGTTGCCGGTCGTGTTCTTCACCACGAGCGGGGCGTCGATGGCGACCAGACAGTCATCCGCGACGTAGGGCGTCAGCGCGGCCACGATGGCCTCGTCGGTTCCCTGCGTGGACCCGTGGAGAAGGAGTCCCTCGGCGTCCAGGACCGCCAGGCCGCTGGGCCTCGACTCACCCCACGCGAGATCGACACCGACGAAGTGCATGGGATCACCCTGCCCTGTCCACGACCCCGACGCACGCACCACCGGTGTCACAACCCCTGTTACCGACGTACAGGCAAGAGGTGCAGACGAGGGTCAGTCGTCGACTCCGCGGGCGACCAGAGCCTCGCCGAGGGCGTCGGCGTGGCGCAGGGACCGGACGATGAGAGGCACTGCGAACGCCCGGGGGCTCGCGGTCAGTCCCCGGGCTCGTTGCGCGTCGCGGACCTGTTCGGCCAGCGCTACGACGACGGGAACCGACCGGATGCCCAGCGCCAGCACCAACCCGACCCGGTCGGGATCAACTCCGACCAGGCGCAGCGGGCGCAGAATCCTGACCACCGCGTCCACCATGTCGGTCGTGCGCGTAGTCAGCGTGACCAGGCTGGCGAGCAGCACCAGGCCGGCAATCACGCCGACCACCACGAACGCTCGTTCCCAGCCGCTGAGGATCACGTGGAAGAGCGCCACGAACGCGACGATCCAGAGCAGCGGTCGAATCTGCTTGACCGCGGTCAGCAGGGAGATGCCGGCAAGCAGGAAGAGGCCGAGAACGCCCACCATGGCCAGACCCACCTGCCATGCCTGGGCGAGAAAGATGGAGCCGACACCAGCGAGCACCATCAGCGCCAGCTTTCCCCCAGCAGGCATGCCGTGCACGACTGAGGATCCCGGTTGGTACATCCCGAGCATGCTCATGTCATGATCCGGCGATAGTGCTCGACGGCCGACGTGGGAGCACCGTCGCAGACCACCCGTGCGTCGTCGAACACCAGCACCCGGTCGAAGCCTTTGACCATCTCGAGGTCATGCGTCACCAGCACCACCTGATGCTCCAGCTGGCTGACCGCATCGGCCACCTTTGCCGCGTTGCGCATGTCCAACAGCGTCGTGGGCTCGTCGAGCACCAGGATGGAGGGCTCGGTGACCAGGACCGAGGAGAGCGCCAGCAGCTGTTTCTGCCCGCCTGAAAGCAGGTGCGCAGGATGGTCGGCGTGCTCTTCGAGGCCGTACCTGTCCAGCATTCTCGCCACCCGCGAGACGACCTCCTCCTTGGTCAGGCCTCGCCTACGCAGACCGAAGGCGACGTCCTCGCGCACCGTCGGCATCACGATCTGCGCGTCTGGGTCGGTGAAACAGAAGCCGACCAGCCGACGCACCTCGCGGCCGTGTCTGCGGGTGTCGAGGCCGTCGATACGCACCGACCCCTGTGTCGGCA
>Ga0209587_1000338_pt1 | contig 22819 bp, 39 predicted proteins | sample NGEPerD_2_FD_184512 | JGI IMG/M metagenome (GOLD analysis project Ga0209587, IMG submission 184512) | Arctic peat soil microbial communities from the Barrow Environmental Observatory site, Barrow, Alaska, USA - NGEE PermafrostL1-D... | ecosystem: Environmental > Terrestrial > Soil > Wetlands >... | reverse complement strand
CACCCCGGGCCCGACACTCGGCCCGGACGACACCCGCCGAACCCCGAACGGAGCACCCCCACATGGCAGAGGCGAAGGGTCAGAAGATCCGGATCCGGCTCAAGGCCTACGACCACGAGGTCATCGACCAGTCGACGAAGAAGATCGTGGAGACGGTGGTGCGGACCGGCGCGCGGGTGCGTGGACCGGTTCCGCTGCCGACCGAGATCCACCGGTACTGCGTCGTGCGCGGACCGCACGTCGACAAGGATTCGCGTGAGCACTTCGAGATGCGGATCCACAAGCGCCTGTTGGACATCGTGGAGCCGGCCACCAAGACGGTCGAATCGCTGCAGCGTCTCGACCTGCCGGCCGGCGTGGACATCGAGATCAAGATCCAGGGGGTCTGAGGCGCCGGGGTCCGAACCCCTGCGTTGAACAACCGCCCCCGGAGACGCTAGAGTCTCCAGGTTCTCAGGGAAACGGTCGTCGCATCCGCGGCGCATCCGTCCCCTTCCTCAATTGACGTCCGTGCAGGCCTGCGCCGCGCTCGGCAGCAGGCACCACACGGCACAGCCGAATCGACGCTCCGCCGGGACTCGTTCCCTGCGGAGCGTTCGCGTGAGCGCTTCGAGCGCCCATCGACACGAAGTGAGCGAGCATGGCTCCCAAAGGCATCCTGGGTCGCAAGGTCGGCATGACCCAGGTATGGGATTCCGAGAACCGCGTGGTGCCGGTGACGGTCATCCAGGCCGGGCCCTGTCACGTCGTGCAGCTGAAGACGCCCGAACGCGACGGCTACGCGGCCGTGCAGCTCGCGTTCGGCGACACGAAACCGGGCCGACTGACCAAGGCGGAGCTCGGACACCTGCGGGTCGCCGGGGCGGAGGCCGCGGCGCACCTGGCCGAGTTGCGCGTCAACGACCTTGCCGGGTTCGAGGTCGGTCAGCGCGTCGAAGCCGACCTGTTCGAGAGCGGTGAGCGCGTCGACGTGTCGGCGATCTCGAAGGGCAAGGGCTTCGTGGGAGTCATGAAGCGTCACAACTTCAAGGGCCAAGGCGCTTCTCACGGAACCCACAAGGCCCACCGCGCCCCGGGCGCCATCGGTGCCTGCGCGACGCCGGCGCGCGTGTTCAAGGGCACGCGCATGGCGGGTCAGCACGGACATCGTCGGGTCACGACCTTGAATCTCGAGGTCGTCGAGGGCGACGCGGAACGGAACTTGCTGCTTCTCCGGGGCTCGGTGCCCGGTCCGACCGGCGGGCTCGTATTCGTTCGCAGCGCTGTGAAGAGTGGAGCGGCGTCGTGAAGATCGCGATGAAGACCCCCCTCGGCGCGGAGGCCGAAGCGGTCGAGGTGCCCGACGAGCTGTTCGGTATCGAGCCGAACATCGCCGTGATGCACCAGGTCGTGACCGCGCAGCTCGCCGCCGCCCGCGCGGGAACCCACTCCACCAAGACCCGCGCCGAGGTATCGGGCGGTGGCGCCAAGCCGTGGCGCCAGAAGGGCACCGGCCACGCCCGCCAAGGTTCGATCCGGGCGCCGCACTGGCGTGGCGGTGGCGTCGCGCACGGCCCGAAGCCGCGCGACTACCGGCAACGGACTCCGAAGAAGATGATCCGTCTCGCGCTGCGGTCTGCCCTGTCGGATCGGGCATCCGACGAGAAGATCATCGTGATCGATGAGTGGCGCTTCTCCGAACCGCGCACGAAGGACGCGATCGAGGCGCTGCGCGCGCTGGGTTTGCGCACGAAGGACGAGCGCGCACCTCGGGTGTTGCTCGTGCTGGACCGCGCCGAAGACGAGGCGTGGAAGAGCTTCCGCAATCTGGGTGAGCGTGTGCAGATCGTGCTCCCCGAGGAGCTCAACGTCTACGACGTGTTGGTGAACGACTGGCTCGTCTTCAGCCGCCCGACACTCGAGGGAACGATCGCGCGGCTCGCGCCCGTCGCTGATCCCGCGGCGTCGCCCGGTGAGACGTCCACGTCCACGTCCTCGCCCGAGTCCCAGGGAGGCGTGACCGATGGCCCATGATCCCCGCGACGTGATCATCCGACCGATCGTGTCAGAGAAGTCGTACGCGGCGTACGACGAGAACATCTACACGTTCCTCGTCGCACCCGACTCGAACAAGATCGAGATCCGCCAGGCGATCGAAACGATCTTCGGCGTGAAGGTCACCAACGTGAACACCCTCATCCGACGCGGCAAGCGCAAGCGGAACCGTCGCACCGGCGAGTTCGGCAAGCGCTCGGACCAGAAACGAGCCGTCGTCTCGCTCGCCGAGGGCGACCACATCGAAATCTTCGGGAGCTGAAGATGGCAGTTCGCAAACGCAAGCCCACGAGTCCCGGTCGCAGGTTCCAGAGCTCTTCGGACTTCTCCGAAGTCACGAAGACCAAGCCTGAACGCTCGCTGGTCAAGCCGAAGCCGAGCAGTGGCGGTCGCAATGCCTACGGCCGGATGACCGCGCGCCACCGCGGTGGCGGCCACAAGCAGAAGTACCGGGTCATCGACTTCCGCCGTGACAAGGACGGTGTGCCGGCCAAGGTCGCGAGCATCGAGTACGACCCGAATCGCAACGCGCGCCTCGCGTTGCTGCACTACCGGGACGGTGAGAAGCGCTACATCATCGCTCCGGCCCAGATCGCGGTAGGCGACATGCTCCAGAGTGGCCAGGGCGCGGAGATCCGTTCCGGCAACGCGCTGCCGCTTCGGTACATCCCCGTCGGGACGGTGGTGCACAACGTCGAGCTCAAGCCCGGTGCGGGTGCCAAGCTCGGTCGGGGTGCGGGCGCGGCGATCCAGCTCGTTGCCAAGGAGGGTCAGCACGCCACCGTGCGACTCCCCTCCACCGAGATGCGCCGGGTGCCGATCGACTGTCGCGCCACTGTCGGACAGGTCGGCAACGCCGAGGTCGCGCTCGTGTCGTGGGGCAAAGCGGGCCGTAACCGGTGGCGGGGCAAGCGTCCTCATACCCGGGGCGTCGCCATGAACCCCGTTGATCACCCTCTCGGTGGTGGCGAAGGAAAGAGCTCTGGTGGTCGTCACCCGGTCTCGCCGTGGGGCAAGCCGGAAGGACGTACCCGCAAGAAGGGCAAGGCGTCCGACAAGCTCATCGTCCGCCGCCGCCGTGGCCGCGGCTCTCGGAGGTAGGTCATGCCGCGTAGTTTGAAGAAGGGCCCGTTCGTCGACGATCACCTCATGGTGAAGGTCGAGAGGATGAACCAGGCCGGTGACCGCAGGGTCATCAAGACCTGGTCACGCCGTTCGACGATCACTCCCGAGATGGTCGGCCACACGATCGCGGTCCACGACGGCCGCAAACACGTCCCCGTGTACATCTCGGAGTCGATGGTCGGCCACAAGCTCGGCGAGTTCGCGCCGACCCGTACGTTCCGGGTCCACTCCGGTCAAGAGCGCTCGGGGAGGCGGTGAGCCCAATGGCTGGGACTGCCCAAGTGGAGCGCCGCGAGACACGCGCCGTGCTGCGCTACGCGCACGTCGCGCCCAACAAGATCCGCGCGGTGCTCGGGCTCATTCGGGGCATCGATGTCGACGAGGCGCGCGACCGGTTGCGGTTCTGCGATCGGGGCGCGGCCCAACCCGTGACCAAGCTGTTGGACTCCGCGGTCGCGAACGCCGAGCACAACGACGAGCTTCCTCCCGATGAGCTGTTCGTGATTCGCGCGTTCGCCGACGAGGGTCCTACCCAAAAGCGCCTGCGTCCGCGCGCCCGGGGACGGGGCGTGCAGATCCGAAAGCGCACGAGCCACGTCACGATCGTGGTCGCGCGTTACACCGACGATGAGCTCGAGAAGCGCCGCCGCCGTGAGGAGAGCACCGGCGGGACCGCTGAGGCTCGACGCCGGGCGTCCCGTCGACGGCGCGTGCGTGCGAGCACCGAGGCGGCCGAAGGCCACGACCACGACCACCAGACCGATGCGCCCGAATCTGGCGCGCCCGAATCCGACGTGTCCGCGAACGACGCCGCGGAGCCGACCACTACCGATACGCCAGACACCGATACGCCAGACACCGATACGCCAGACACCGATACGCCAGACACCGATACGCCAGACACCGATACGCCAGAGGAGCTCGTGGCCCAGGACACGCCCGAGCCCGGCGACGACCAAGAGACGAAGTAGAGAACTCATGGGACAGAAGGTGAACCCGTACGGGTTCCGGCTGGGCGTGACGACCGATTGGAAGTCTCGCTGGTTCGCCGAGCACCGCGAGTACACCGACCAGCTCATCGAGGACTGGGAGATCCGCGACTATCTGAAGAGCCAGCTCGAGCGGGCCGCAGTGAGCCGGATCGAGATCGAACGCACCCGTGACCGGCTTCGCGTCGATGTCTACACCGCGCGACCCGGCATCGTGATCGGCCGCCGTGGTGCGGAGGCCGATCGCCTGCGCGCCGGTCTGTTGAAGATCACCGGTAACCCCAAGATCCACTTCAACATCCAAGAGATCAAGCAGCCCGAGCTCGAGGCAAGCCTCATCGCGCAAGGCGTTGCCGACCAGCTCGCCGGCCGCGTGAGCTTCCGGCGCGCGATGAAGCGTGCCGTGCAGACGGCCATGAAGGCCGGCGCGCAGGGCATCCGTGTGCAGTGCGGCGGGCGTCTCGGTGGCGCCGAGATGAGCCGCCGGGAGTGGTACCGGGAAGGCCGGGTGCCGCTGCACACACTGCGAGCCGACATCGACTACGGCCAATCGGAAGCCAAGACCACCACCGGCCGGATCGGCGTGAAGGTCTGGATCTACAAGGGTGACATACTCCCGTACAAAGCAGCCGCCGAGGACAAGATCGCCAAAGAGGCCGCGATGGCCGTCGGCGAGGCCGCCGGCGACCAGCCGGGCCGGGTCGTGCGGGCCGGCGGCGGCCGCCGCCGAGCTGCAGCGGAGACCACCACCGTCGACCCGTCGACGGTGAGTGACGCCGCCGCGACCGAGACCACCGAGCTGGTCAAGGAAGCGGCTCCCGAGCTCGAGCGGCTCCTCGCGGAGGAAGAGGAGATCGAGCGTCGTACCCGTGAGCCGCACGAAGCCCCCAAGTTCCACGGCGACGAGGACTGAGGTCGAGGTCGTCTGATGCTGATGCCGAAGAAGGTGAGACACCGCAAGACCCAGCGAGGTCGCATGAGCGGCATCGCCAAGGGCGGTACGAAAGTGACGTTTGGTGACTACGGCGTCCAGGCGCTCGAGCCGGGCTGGATCACGAACCGTCAGATCGAGGCCGCCAGAATCGCGATGACGCGTCATATCAAGCGAGGCGGCAAGGTCTGGATCACGATCTTCCCCGACAAGCCCGTGACCGAGAAGCCGGCCGAGACCCGCATGGGTTCCGGCAAGGGGAATCCCGAGCATTGGGTCGCGGTCGTGAAGCCGGGTCGGGTCATGTTCGAGCTGTCGGGTGTGGACGAGCCGACTGCGCGCGAGGCCATGAGGCTCGCCATGCACAAGCTGCCGATCAAGTCGCGCTTCGTCCTCCGGACCGAGGAGGCCTGAGATGACGAAACCCGCCACCGAGCTGCGCGAGCTGAACGACAGCGAGCTGATGCAGCGGCTCGCGGAAGCGAAAGAGGAGCACTTCAACCTCCGGTTCCAACACGCCACCGGTCAGCTGGACAACACCGCCCGGCTCGGCGACGTGCGCCGCGGTGCCGCCCGGTTGGAGACGTTGCTGCGCGAGCGCGAGATCGAAGCGGCCGAAGCGGCCGAAGGAAGGGCTACGTCGTGAGCGAGACCATCGAGGGACGAGCGAACGCGCGCAAGGTCCGGGAGGGCCTCGTCGTGTCCACCAAGGGTGACAAGACCGCGGTTGTCGCCGTGGTGGACCGCGTGCAACATCGCCGGTACCAAAAGACCTTGCAGCGCACGCGTAAGTTCCACGCGCACGACGAGACCAACGCCGTGCGCGAAGGCGACCGGGTCCGGATCGCCGAGACCCGTCCGTTGTCGCGCTTGAAGCACTGGCGCGTCATCGAAGTCCTCGAGCGTGCTCGATGATTCAGCAAGAGAGTCGACTCAAGGTTGCCGACAACTCGGGCGCCCGCGAGGTGCTGTGCATCAAGGTGTTGGGCGGCACGCGCCGTCGCTACGCCGGGATCGGTGACGTGTTCGTCGCCACCGTGAAGGCAGCGGTTCCGCGCGCGGCGGTCAAGAAGGGCGAAGTCGTGAAATGCGTGGTCGTCCGGACGAAGAAGGAGAGGCGTCGGGCCGACGGTAGCTACATCCGCTTCGACGAGAACGCCGCCGTCCTCATCACCGACCAGCTCCAGCCCCGGGGTACTCGGATCTTCGGCCCCGTTGGTCGAGAGCTGCGCGATCGACAGTTCATGCGCATCGTGTCGTTGGCCCCGGAGGTGTTGTAGTGAAGATCCGCAAGGGTGACCGCGTGCAGGTCCTCTCGGGCAAGGACCTCGGCAAGGAAGGCGAGGTCACCGCGGTGCTCGTGGACCGCGAGCGAGTCATCGTGACGAGTCCCCAGCTCATCAACGTGGCCAAGAAGCACCAGCGGCAGACCCAGGCCACGATGCAGGGCGGCATCATCGACAAGGAGATGCCGATCCACGTGTCGAACGTGGCCATCGTGTGCTCGTCGTGCGGACCGACCCGTGTCGGGTTCCGCTTCGAGGACTCCGGCGAGAAGGTGCGCGTCTGTCGCAAGTGCGGGAAGGACCTCTGATGGCTTCTCGGCTTCAGGAGCGGTACACGAGCGAGTTACGTCCGCAGCTTCAGAAGGATCTCGGTCTCGGCAATGTGGCCGAGGTCCCGAGGCCCACCAAGATCGTCGTCAACATGGGGGTCGGCGAGGCCACCCAGCAATCCAAGCTGTTGGACGGCGCGGTCACGGACCTCTCGATCATCACCGGCCAGAAGCCGTTGGTGACGCGAGCGAAGAGCTCGATCGCCGGCTTCAAGCTCCGTGAGGGCAACGCCATCGGGGCGAAGGTGACGCTGCGTGGAGCGCGCATGTGGGAGTTCTACGACCGGCTGGTCAGCCTGGCGATTCCGCGCATCCGTGACTTTCGTGGTCTCAGCCCGAAGTCGTTCGACGGCAACGGCAACTACACCTTCGGTGTGACCGAACAGCTGATCTTCCCCGAGATCGATTACGACGAGATCGACGCGGTGCGCGGGATGGACATCACGATTGTGACGTCGGCCCGCACCGACGATGAGGGCCGAGCGTTGCTGCGGTCACTCGGATTCCCGTTCCGCCGAGACCAGAACCAGGGATAACGACCATGGCGAAGAAGGCACTAGTCAACAAACAGAAGGCGACACCGAAGTTCAAAGTGCGCGGCTATTCCCGTTGCCGGAAATGCGGTCGGGCGCGCTCGGTCTACCGACGCTTCGGTCTGTGTCGCATCTGCTTGCGCGAGCTCGCGCACGCAGGGGAGATCCCCGGCGTTACCAAGGCATCGTGGTGAGGAGGGCGCAACCGTGACGATGACCGACCCGATTGCCGACATGCTCACCCGCCTACGGAACGCGAATGTCGCGTTCCATGACACGGTGGTCATGCCGTCGTCGAAGGTGAAGGAAGCGCTCGCCGGCATCCTGCGCCAGGAGGGCTACATCCAAGGCTTCTCGGCCGAGGACGATCCGACCCGTCCAGGCCGGAAGCTGACGATAGAGCTCAAGTACACCCCCGACCGGAAACGGACGATCTCCGGGATCAAGCGGGTCTCCAAACCCGGGTTGCGGGTGTACTCCAAGTCGAAGGTCGTCCCCAGGGTGCTCCTCGGCATGGGCATCGCCGTGGTGTCGACCAATGATGGACTCATGACCGACCGCGAGGCGCGCCGGCGCAACGTGGGCGGCGAGATCCTCTGTCACGTCTGGTAGGAGTCATGTCCCGTATCGGCAAGCAGCCCATCACACTCCCCTCGGGCGTCGAGGTGACGATCTCGGATCAGCGCGTCGCGGTGAAAGGCCCGAAGGGTGAGCTCGAGCTCGTTGCCCCGGAGACCATCACGGTGGCCAAGGAGGGTGACGTCGTCGTCGTCACCCGCCCAGACGACGAACGCCGCAGCCGGGCGCTGCACGGGCTCACGCGGTCGCTCGTGAACAACATGGTCCTCGGGGTCTCCGAGGGCTTCTCACGCGAGCTCGAGATCGTCGGCGTCGGCTACCGCGCCATCGCACAGGGTGCGAACAAGCTGGAGCTGCAGGTTGGCTTCTCCCACACCGTCCCGTTCGAAGCACCCGCCGGCATCACGTTCGAGCTGCCGTCGCAGAACCGCATCATCATCCGGGGTGCCGACAAGCAACAGGTCGGCCAGGTCGCCGCGAACATCCGGAAGGTCCGCAAGCCCGAGCCGTACAAGGGCAAGGGCATCCGCTACGCCGATGAGCGCGTCCTGCGCAAGTCCGGCAAGTCGGCGAAGTAGCGAGGAGCACCATGAGCACAAGCAGACAGGTCGCGCGGCTCCGGCGTCACCGCCGCGTACGGAAGAAGGTGCGGGGTACGGCGACGAAGCCGCGCCTGTCGGTCTTTCGGTCTCACAAGAACATCTACGCGCAGGTCATCGACGACACTACGGGCCGAACGCTCGCGGCGGCGTCCACCATGGAGACCGATCAGCGCGCGGCCAAGACGGGCACGGTTGGCGCGGCGAAGACGATCGGCAAGCTCGTCGGTGAACGGGCGAAGGACGCCGGCATCACCACCGTCGTCTTCGACCGTGGTGGTTTCCGTTATCACGGTCGCGTCGCCGGAGTCGCCGACGGTGCGCGCGAAGCCGGCCTCGAGCTGTGAGGCGCATCATGACGGGACGAGTGCGACGATGTCGACCAGACCGCCGTGCCCAACGGCCGGCCACCGAGGCGTCCCTTCTCACAACGACGCCCCTTCTCACGATGAGCGGAGAACAGACTGATGGCTGAGGGCCAGTTCGAAGAACGCGTGATCACCATCAACCGGGTCTCCAAGGTGGTCAAGGGTGGCCGTCGCTTCTCGTTCACCGCGCTTGTCGTCGTCGGCGACGGTGCCGGGAACGTCGGGCTCGGCTACGGGAAGGCCAAAGAGGTCCCGGCCGCGATCCAAAAGGGCATGGAAGAAGCCCGGAAGAGCCAGTTCTCGGTGGCCCTCGCCGGTTCCACCATCACGCACCGGATCATCGGTGAGCACGACGCTGCTCGGGTGCTCCTGAAGCCGGCGGCGCCGGGTACGGGGGTCATCGCCGGGGGCGCGGCTCGTGCCATCCTCGAGGCCGCGGGGATCGGCGATGTGCTGGCCAAGTCGCTCGGATCGTCGAACGCGATCAATGTGTCGCGCGCCACGATTCAGGGGTTGCGATCGCTCCGCCGGCCCGACGAGGTCGCGAAGCTCCGAGGCCTGCCGGAGGAAGAGGTCGCGGCCGCGGGAATGCTGCGCGCCTACCGCGACCGCCAGGGCAAGAAGCCCGAGACGACCGAGGTCGCGTGATGGCCACGACGCTCAAGATCACGCTCGTCCGCTCGGGCATCGGCGCGAAGCCGAAACAGCGGGGGACGTTGCGCGCGCTGGGTCTTCGCAAGATCAACCAGACCGTTGAGCAGGCCGACCGACCCGAGATCCGCGGCATGCTCGCCAAGGTTCCCCACCTGGTTCGGGTGGAGGAGAAGGGGTAATGGTGCACGTCCACGATTTGAAGCCGGCACCCGGCTCCAAGACGAAGGCCAGGCGAGTCGCCCGTGGCACCGCCGGCCGGCGCGGCAAGACCGCCGGTCGAGGAACGAAGGGCCAGCGCGCCCGCAGCAAGGTCAAGCCCGGTTTCGAAGGCGGCCAGACACCGCTGCACCGCCGCACGCCCAAGGCCAAGGGATTCAGGAACCCGTTCAGGATCGAGTACCAGGCAGTCAACCTCGACGCGCTCGAAGGGTTCGACGCCGGGACCGAGGTGGATCTCGCGGCGCTGCGGAACCGGGGACTCGTCCATAAGCACGGCTTCGTGAAGGTGCTGGGCCGCGGCGAGCTCACGAAATCGCTCACCGTTCGAGTCCACGCGTTCTCGGCATCGGCGGTGCAGGCCATCGAGGCGGCCGGTGGCCAGGCCGAGAGATTGCCCCCGCCCTTTGGGGGACGACGTCCTCCCGCCCGGGGGAGCGCGCTCAGCAACCGGTAGGCTCACGCGCCCTGAGTTGACCGCACCCCGTCTGTCCGATCTCGACAGGAGGCACGCGCCCCATGCTTTCCCGGCTGCGGAATATGTTCCGGGTGCCCGACCTGCGGAACAAGATCCTGTTCACGATTGCCATCATTGCGGTCTACCGGCTGGGTACTCACGTCCCGGTCCCGTACGTGGACTTCGACCAGATCCAGAATCTGCAGGACTCGGCCAACAGCAACGGCGTGGTCGGCCTGCTGAACCTGTTCTCGGGTGGTGCGATCACCGCCGTGTCGGTGTTCTTCCTCGGGATCATGCCGTACATCACGTCGTCGATCATCATGCAGCTCCTCGGGGTCGTCATCCCGAAGCTCGAGGAGTGGCAGAACGAGGGCCAAGCCGGCCAGAAGAAGATCACGCAGTGGACCCGGTACTTGACCGTCGGGCTCGCACTCATCCAGTCGACGGGGTTTGTCTTCGCGCTGAAGCAGGGAAATAGCGGTCTGCTGGGTCTGGGCGGATTCCAGGGCCACGACCTCATCCCGACCTTCAACGCGCCGCGGGCGATGCTCATCATCCTCGTGTGGACCGCAGGTACGGCGATGGTGATGTGGCTGGGTGAGCTCGTCACCCAGCGCGGCGTCGGCAACGGGATGTCGATCATCATCTTCGCGTCGGTCGTGTCGACCCTGCCCGGCCAGGGTTCGGCGGTCTACACGGAGGGCTCGAAGCTCCAGTTCGGGATCATCCTCCTGATCGGCATCGCGATGATCGTCGGGATCGTCTTCGTCGAGTCCGGGCAACGCCGTATCCCGGTGCAGTTCGCGAAACGGGTCGTGGGCCGCCGAATGTACGGCGGCCAGAGCACCTACATCCCGCTGAAGGTCAACCAGTCGGGTGTGATCCCCGTGATCTTCGCGTCGTCGATCCTCTCGTTCCCCGCCCTGATCGCGAGCGCGACCCCGTGGACGGTCTTCCAAGATTTCGTCAATGACAACCTCGTGAACAGCCGCGGGTGGTTCTACATCGGTGCGGAGACCGTGCTGATCATCTTCTTCGCGTACTTCTATACCGCCATCGCGTTCAACCCCGCGCAGCAGGCCGACATCATCCGCAAGCAAGGTGGGTTCATCCCCGGGATCCGCCCGGGGCCTCCCACCGAGCGATACCTCGCCAAGGTGCTGAATCGCATCACGCTGCCCGGTGCCATCTTCCTCGCGGTGATCGCGGTGACGCCGCTCCTCGCGTTCGCGCTCATGGACATCAGCCAGTTCCCGTTCGGTGGCACCGCGCTGCTGATCACCGTCGGCGTGGCGCTCGAGACCATGAAGCAGATCGACAGCCAGCTCATGATGCGCAACTACGAGGGATTCCTCGCCTAGATGACGGCCGACGCGTCTGGCGCCCGTGATGGGCCGCGGCTCGTTCTGCTCGGGAAGCAGGGTGCGGGCAAGGGCACCCAGGCGACGCGGCTGGCCGAGCGGTACTCGGTTCCGCACGTCGCGACCGGTGATCTTTTGCGCGCCGCGGCCAAGCAGGGGACCAAGTTCGGACTCGAGGCCGAGGGCTACATGAACACCGGCGATCTCGTGCCGGACGAGACCGTGGTGGGTGTGGTCGACGAGCAGTGCGCGAGTGGTGCCTTCGATCACGGCTTCGTGCTCGACGGCTTCCCCCGTACCGAATACCAGGCCGTGGAGCTGGACCGAATCCTCGACGCAGTGCCGCTGGATGTAGTCATCGCGCTCGACGTGCCGACCGAGATCGCGCTCGTGCGCCTCGCGGGACGCCGGGTCTGTGAGGACTGCGGCGCGCCGTACCACGTCGATCATCCGCCGAAGGTGAACTGGACGTGCGACACGTGCGGCGGCAAGGTCTCCCAACGCGAGGATGACACCGAAGCGGCTATTGAACGCCGGCTCGAGCTCTACGAGCGCGAGATGCTGCCGATCATCCAGTACTACCGACGTGCGCGGCGTCTCCTCGTCGTCAAGGGTGTCGGCACGGGTGACGAGGTCTACGCCCGACTCGTGGTTGCGATCACGGGCGGCATCCCGCGCGACCTCACCTGAGGCGAACGCCCGCATGATCGCTCGGAAGTCGCGTGAGGAGATCGCGCTCATGCGACGCGCCGGCCGAGTCGTCGCCGAGATGCACGCCGAGTGCACGCGGGTGGCTCGTCCGGGAGTCACCACGCTCGAGGTCGATCGCGCGGCACGCCAGGTGTTGGAACGTCGCCACGCCACCTCGAACTTCCTGGGCTACGGCTCGCCGCCGTTTCCGGGTGTCATCTGCGCCTCACCCAACGAGGTCGTCGTGCACGGGATCCCCGACGGCACGGTCCTGGTCGAAGGCGACATCTTGTCGATCGACTGCGGGGCGATCATCGAGGGCTGGCACGCCGACGCGGCGGTCACGGTTCCGATCGGCGAGATCGACGACGCCTCGAAGCGCCTCCTCGAGACGACGAGGCACTCGCTCGACGCCGCCATCGAGCAGCTCGTCGAGGGGAACCGCCTCGGCGAGGTCGGCACGGCGGTCGAGAAGGTCGCGATCGACGGCGGTTTCAGCGTCGTGCGCGAGTACGTCGGTCACGGGATCGGCACGGCCATGCACGAGGAACCACAGATTCCGAACTACGCGGGCGGCCCGAACGCACGGCTCGAGCTCCGCAACGGGCTGGTCGTCGCGATCGAGCCGATGGTGAACGCGGGCGGACCCGATACGGCGACGTTGAGCGACCGGTGGACCGTTGTCACCGCCGACGGGAGCCGCTCCGCCCACTTCGAGCACACCATCGCGATCACCGCCGATGGTCCCCAGGTCCTGACCGTGGCCTGAGTCGGGCGCGGCGCGTGCCGGATTCACAGGTGACTCCCAGAGGCGTTCCAGGTCACCCCAAGCTCAGTCCTCGATCCTCAACCTGTCAGATCACAACCCAGGAGGAGACGATCATGGACGTCAAGAAGACCTTTGCGATCGGGGCCGTTGTTGCCGGGCTCGCGGTCGGCGGCGCCGCGGGCGCCTACGCCCTCGACTCCGGGAGCGACAGCTCATCGGCCACGACGGTTGCAGAACAGACCGACCCGACACTGTCCGACGACGCTCAGGCCGGGCCGCAGGGCCAGCAGGGCCAGCAAGGCCAGCAAGGTCAGCAAGGCCAGCAGGGTGGGGGATCGCCGATCATGGCGGCTGCCGCCGACGTGATCGGCATCGACGAGGACACGTTGCGCGAGGAGCTGTCCTCCGGGGCCACGCTCGCCGAGGTGGCCGAGGACCACGACGTCAGTCGCGCCGAGCTGATCGATGCCCTCACGAGCGACTTCGCCGAGCACGTCGAAGAGCTCGTCGATCTAGCGACGACCCAGAGCGCGGGCCAGGCAGGACCGGGTACGGACTCCGGCCGCCAGGGTCCCCCGACCGGTGATTCGTCGGCGCCAGATGCGACCCAGCAGGGTCCCGCATCCGGCGCGGGGAGCTCGTCTGCACCAGCGGCCTGACCCCCCTCAGGCCCACCCGTGAAACCCCCGGCGCGTCGTGTGCCGGGGGTTTCACGCGCGCCCTGCCGGCCGGGGCCTCCGCTCGAATCCGCGCTTGTTCGGCGGTTCGCAGGCGGCTCTCAGCAAATTGCCAGGTGGGACGCCCATCGTGGGGTCATGACCAGACCGAAGCGTTCCCATCCCGCAGCCCGGACCCGGGCCGGGCTCGTCCTCGGGTCCGTCATCGCGACCATGGGCCTGACCGGCTCGTACTGGGCGGCTGATCGCCTGAGCGATGACCAGTCCGCAGCGACGGCGACCACGACCGTGAGTGACGACGGGTCTTCGGCCACCGATTCCACGACCGAGTCCGACTCGGCCGTGGTGACCAACTCGACGAACGACACCTCGTCGGATGCCACGTCGGGTGGTGCCGTGCAGTTCTCGCCCAGCTCGGGCACGCCAGACTCGTCGAGCCATGCGAGCTGAACGGCGCTTCGCCGCCATGGGCAGCTCGGCGCACGTCGTCGTGCGCGGTGATGCTGACCTCGTCGATCGGGCGGTCGCCCGCGTCGGCGAGCTCGAGGCGCGGTGGAGCCGATTTCTCCCCGCCAGCGAGATCAGCGCCCTCAACCGGGCCGGCAGGCGGCCGGTCGTGGTGTCATCCGACACCGTGCGGCTGGTGCAACACTGCGTTCACGCCTGGCGGGCGACGAGAGGACTCTTCGACCCGACCGTGCACGACGCGATGGTGGCCAACGGCTACGACCGCGACCTCGCCGAGATCGAGCCCGGCGCCGCCACGCTCAGCACCCGGTCCCCCGGGCTCGCGGGCGCAGTCGTCGACGAGTCGTCGAACCTGGTCTGGCTCCCGAACGGGGTCCGGATCGACCCGGGCGGTCTCGGTAAGGGACTCGCGGCAGACATCGTGAGCGCCGGACTGATCGACGCCGGCGCGTCGGGTGTGATGGTGAACCTCGGCGGAGACATTCGGGTACGTGCCGACGCGCCCCGAGGCGAGCCCTGGTCCATCAACCTCGAGGACCCGTTCGATCCGACTGCTTCGCTCGGGGGGCTCGCCCTCCACGACGGTGCCGTGGCGACGAGCAGCCGGCTGCGCCGGCGGTGGAAGCAGTGCTGTGAGGACCGCCACCACGTCGTGGACCCCCGCACCGGCCGACCGACCCGGAACCCGACGGTCGCGGTCACTGCCGTCGCCCCGAGCGCGTGGTGGGCCGAGGTGCAGGCAACTCGGGCGCTCGTCGCGCCCGAGCCGTTTGCCGCCGCCGGCGACGTCAGTCTCGTCGTGACCGATGAGAGCGGTCGTGTCCGCGCGACCGACGATCTCGAGGAGGTTCTCCGATGCTCAGCTCACTGACCTGGTACATGACCCGCGCGAGCGGTCTCGTCGCCTACGTGCTGCTCGTGGCGTCCATGGTGGCCGGGCTCGCGTTGTCGACCCGCGTCCACGGAAGACAGCCGAAGCGGACCTGGGTTCTCGATGTGCACCGGACGCTGGGCGCGCTCGCGCTCATGTTCCTGGGCGTCCATGTTGCCTCGCTGCTCATGGACAGCTTCGTGACCTTCGACGTCGTGGACGCGGTGATCCCGTTCGCGAGTGGTTGGAAGCCGGCTGCCGTCGCGGGTGGAGTGGTGGCCATGTGGCTCCTCGTCGCGGTCGAGGTCAGCTCGCGGTGGCGCCGCCGGCTGCCCGCGCGGGTGTGGCGTCGAATCCACCTCGCGAGCTTCGGTGCGTTCGCATTGGCCACCGTCCACTTCGTCATGGCCGGAACCGACACGTCCAGCCCGCTCGCCATGTTCGCCATCGTCGGTGGGACGGCCACGATCGTCGGCCTGACGGGATTGCGCATCTGGCTTGCTACCCAGGCGACGTCGGGTCAGGCCGGGTCCGGTTCGGCACTCGGGAGGCGGACCACGAAGCGGGCGCCCGGGCGGTCGCCGTCCTCCAAGCGGACGGATCCGCCGTGCGCGGCGACGACCGCGGCGACGATCGAGAGGCCGAGTCCGAAGCCGCCGCTGGCTCGGGACCGTGACTGATCGGTTCGGGTGAAGCGCTCGAAGATCCGCTCCCGGTCGGTCGGCGTGACGCCGGGCCCCTCGTCGGCGACGACGATCACAGCTTCACCACCGTCAGTCCGAGCATCCACGTGGACCGAGGTGGCGGGCGGCGTGTGGACCCGCGCGTTGGTCAGCAGGTTCGCGAAGACCTGACGAAGCTGGTCGACGTCGCCCGATACGACGACGGGCTGTGGCGCGTCGAGGGTCACGATCCGGCTCGGATCGACGGCGCGCAGGTCAGCGGTCGCGTCGCGGGCGAGCTGGGCCAGGTCGACGATGGAGAGGTCGAGCGTTCGCCGTTCGTCGAGGCGAGCGAGGAGCAACAGATCCTCGACGAGTGAGCCGACGCGAATGGCCTCCTGTTCGATCCGGGTCATCGCGCGGTCGAGGCCCTCGGCGTCCTCGATGCCGCCGTGGCGGTACAGCTCGGCGTAGCCCGCGGATCGCGGCGACGGGCGTCCGCAGCTCATGCGACGCGTCGGCCACGAACCGCTCGAGTCGAGCACGTGCCGATTCCCGGTCGTCGAGTGACGCCTCGAGCCGGGCCAGCATCTCGTCGAGTGCCGCGGCGAGCCGGCCGAGCTCGCTGCGATCGTCTCGATGGTTGATGCGCTGGGAATGCTCACCGCCGGCGATCGCGCTGGCGGTGTCGATCATCCGATCGACCGGACGCAGTCCCCGGCGGATCACGACCCACGACGTGAGCGCGCCGATCACGAGCACGACCAGGCCGGTGACCAGGAAGACGACGAGGAGTCGCGACACGGCCGTGTCGGTCTCGCTGAGGGAGGTGGCCAGGATTCGGTAGTCACCGTTGCCCAGTCGCTCGGCCAGGACGCGGTAGTGGGTGTCGCCGTCGACCGCAGGCCTGGTCACGACGCGTTCGAGGATCTCGTCGAGCTGGGTGCTCGGGATCTCGGGCAGCGACGGGAGGGCGTCGGGATCGTCGGGATCTCCGGCGCGACGAAGCGAGATCGGCTCGCCATCCGCCGAGTACACCAGGTCTGTCGTGGCGCGGTACTCGTCTTCACCCTGGGGGGCCGTGGCCGCGGCGGCGGTGTCGGGCCGCCGCCGGGCAATGGTGGGCAATTCGTCGTCGATCTGGTTCGTCAGCGTTCGCCGCGTCGAGGTGACCATCACCCACCCCAGGGTCGCCGTCGCGACGACGAGCACCGCCACCACCGCGATGGTCAGCCGAGCCTTGATGGTCACGACGCGGCGTCGGGTTCCTGCACCGAGTAGCCGAACCCGCGGACCGTTCGGATCATGCTCGGCCCGCCGCGGTCGAGCTTCTTGCGCAGATAGCTGATGTAGGTCTCGACGACCGAGCCGTCACCGTCGAAGTCGTACTGCCAGACGTGGTCGAGGATCTGGCTCTTGGAGAGCACACGGCCCCGGTTGATCAGGAGGAAGCGCAGGAGACGAAACTCGGTGGGCGACAGCTCGACCTCGTCGTCTGCCCGCCAGACCCGGTGGGCGTCGACGTCCATTCGCAGGTCTGCGCAGCCGAGGGTCTCGCCGTCTTCGGCCGCCGATCCCCTGCTCCGGCGGAGCACTGCCTGGATGCGGAAGTTCAGCTCCTCGAGGCTGAACGGCTTCGTCACGTAGTCGTCGCCGCCGTGGCCGAAGCCCGTCCGGAGATCTTCGGGCGCGTCGCCGACCAGGTCGACGAGCGCGGCCTCGTCGTCGACGACCAGCAGGCGCTCACCCGATCCCGACGTACCGTCGGAGCCGCTGGCGGGCACGGGTGACGGGCTGGACATGGTGTCACGCTCGGCCGTCTACCTGTACGTTCCCTGCGAACGAGCTGGGAGTGGGCGGTCCCGAACCGGCCATGACGGCCGACAACGCCCCGATTGTCGAGCTGCGCGTCGAGGGTGTAGCCTTGCCGGTCGGTTCCGAGGTCCTTTCTTGGCGTGCTCCTTGCGCGCCCCGAGCACGCAGGTGGTGCACCGTCGCCAAGCCCAAAGACGACACGATCCTCGTTGAGGGGACGGTCGTTGAGCCCCTCCCCAACGCGATGTTCCGAGTCGAGCTCGAGAATGGTCACAAGGTCCTCGCCCATATCTCCGGGAAGATGCGGATGCACTACATCCGCATCCTTCCGGGCGACCGCGTGCAGGTCGAGTTGACCCCGTACGACCTTTCTCGCGGCCGAATCACCTACCGCTACAAGTAGCACGAAGCAGACGAGGCAGCAGTGAAGGTCCGGCCGTCGGTCAAGAAGATGTGTGAGAAGTGCAAGGTGATCCGCCGACACGGTTCGGTCCGGGTCATCTGCGAGAACCCGCGCCACAAGCAGCGGCAGGGCTAGGAGCAGCACCGAAGATGGAGAGATAGCGATGGCCCGCATTGCCGGTGTCGACATACCCCGCGAGAAACGTCTCGAGATCTCGCTGACGTACATCTTCGGGATCGGGCGCTCCACCGCGCGCGGGGTGTGCGAGGCGTGTGATATCTCAGTCGACACGCGGGTACGGGACCTCACCGAAGAAGAGGTCTCGACGCTCCGCAACTGGATCGATCAGGGCCTCAGGGTCGAGGGTGACCTGCGTCGTGAGGTGCAGGGTCACATCAAGCGCAAGATCGAGATCGGCAGCTACCAGGGGATCCGTCACCGCCGGGGCCTCCCGGTGCGTGGTCAGCGGACCCGCACCAATGCCCGGTCACGCAAGGGTCCGAAGAAGACGGTCGCCGGTCGTAAGAAAGCCGCGAAGTAGTCGTCCACGAGTTCGAGAGGGAAGCAGTTGGCGAAACCGGCCGCAGGTGGTCGTCGTCCCCGTCGGCGTGAACGTAAGAACGTCACGCACGGGATCGCGCACATCAAGTCATCGTTCAACAACACGATCGTGTCGTTCTCCGACCAGCAGGGCAACACGCTCTGCTGGGCGTCGTCGGGCAACGTCGGGTTCAAGGGCTCGCGCAAGTCGACGCCATTCGCCGCGCAGCTCGCGGCGGAGACGGCGTCGCGCCGGGCGATGGAACACGGCGTGCGCAAGGTCGACGTCGTCGTGAAGGGACCGGGTTCGGGTCGGGAGACCGCGATCCGGTCGATTCAGAGCGCCGGCATCGAGGTGCTCGGCATCAAGGACGTCACGCCCATCCCGCACAACGGTTGCCGCCTCTCCAAGCGCCGGAGGGTCTGAGCGGTGGCTCGATACACCGGACCGGTCTGTCGGCTCTGCCGGCGCGAGCGCATGAAGCTGTTTCTGAAGGGCGCCAAATGCGACACGATGCGGTGCCCGATCGAGCGGCGCCCGTACCCGCCGGGAATCCACGGCCGGGGCCGGATCCGCGAGAGCGAGTACTTGCTCCAGCTGCGTGAGAAGCAGAAGGCCCGTCGGATCTACGGGTTGCTCGAGAAGCAGTTCCACAACCTTTACCAGAGCGCGGCCGGACAGGACGGGATCACGGGCGAGAACCTGCTGCGAGCACTCGAGCTCCGCCTCGACAACGTCGTGTTCCGCGCCAATTTCGGGGCCAGCCGTAGCCAGGCCCGCCAGTTCGTGCGTCACGGACACGTGCTCGTCAACGGCAAGCGGGTCACGATCCCGTCCTATGCGCTTCGCAAGGGCGACGTTGTCGAGCTCAGTCCGAAAGCCAAGGCAATGATCGTCATCCGCCACAATCTCGACACGATCGACCGTGCCGCACCGCAGTGGCTCGACGTGGCCACTCCCGACCATCGCGCCACCGTGCGTGAGATCCCGCTGCGGGAGCAGATCGACGTACCGGTGCGCGAACAGCTCATCGTCGAGCTCTACTCGAAGTAAGGAAACGCCTCATGCTGATCATCCAGCGTCCCGAGATCGAAGCGCTCGAGCCGGAAGGCAATACGCAGCGTTTCGTGATCTCTCCGCTCGAACCCGGATTCGGCCACACCCTCGGCAACAGTCTGCGTCGCACGCTGCTGTCGTCGATCCCCGGCGCCGCGGTCACCCAGATCCGTTTCGACGACGCGCTCCACGAGTTCGACGTGATCCCGGGCGTCAAGGAAGACGCCACCGACCTGATCTTGAACCTCAAGGATCTGGTGCTCCGGTGTGTCGCAGAGGAGCCGGTCACGCTCCGGCTCGATGCGCGCGGTCCGGCGGAGATCACCGCCGCCGACATCCAGCTCACCTCCGACGTCGAGATTCTCAACACCGAGATGCACCTCGCCATGGTCAACGCCAAGGGTCGCCTCGCGTTCGACCTCACCGTCGAACAGGGCCGCGGCTACGTCTCGGCCGAGAAGACCAAGCGTCCGGGCGCGCCGATCGGTGTGATCCCGGTCGACGCGATCTTCTCGCCCGTGCGGCGGGTGGCGTTCGAGGTCGAGCCGACGCGCGTCGAGCAGGACACCAACTTCGATCGCCTCACCATCGAGATCGAGACCGACGCTTCGATCGACCCGCGCGACGCGCTCGCGTCGGCCGGGGCGACACTCGGCAACCTCGTCGGTCTCATCGCGAGCCTCTCGGACGAGGCACCCAGCCTCGAGCTGGGCGAGGTGGCGCCGGTCACGGCGATGTCGCCCGACCTGGAGCTGGCGATCGAGGAGCTCGATCTCTCGGAGCGCCCGCGCAACTGCCTCAAGCGGGCGCGGGTGGACACCATCGGCCAGCTCGTGCAGAAGACCGAGGACGACCTGCTCGCGATCACGAACTTCGGCTCCAAGTCACTGGACGAGGTGCTCCAGAAGCTCGACGAGCGGGGCCTGTCCTTGCGGGTCAAGGAGTAGGCGATGCCCGCACCGCCCAAGGGTCCGCGTTTCGGCGGTAGCCCGGCCCATCACCGTCACATGATGGCGAACCTCGCCGCGAACCTGTTCGAGGCCGAGGCGATCGTCACCACGGTCGCGAAGGCCAAGACGCTGCGTCCCTACGCCGAACGGCTCATCACCAAGGCGAAGAAGGGCGGTCTGCACCATCAGCGTCAGGTCGTCGCCACGCTCCACGATGTCGACGCCACCTACCGGCTCTTCCACGAGATCGGGCCTCGCTACGCGGACCGCAACGGCGGCTACCTGCGCATCCTCAAGCTGGGGAACCGACCGGGCGACCGCGCTCCGATGGCGCGCATCGAGCTCGTCTAGCTCCCATCCGGTCCCATGACCTTGTTCGAGTCGGCCGAGGATCCGCCCCGTTGCCGCCTCGTGCTCGCCTACGACGGGACGAACTTTCGCGGGTTCGCCAACCAGCGCGACGTACGGACCGTCGCAGGGGTCCTCGGGCGCGCGCTCGAGCGGGTGATGCGCCACCCCGTTCCCCTCACCTGCGCCGGCCGTACCGATGCGGGCGTGCACGCCTGGGGCCAGGTCGTCAGCTTCGACGCCGATCCGGGTCTCGACCCGTGGCAGCTCCAGGGATCACTGAACGGCATGCTCGCGCCCGAGATCATCGTTCGTGATGCCGAGATCGTCGACGCCTCCTTCGATGCGCGCCGTTCCGCGAGCTGGCGCTCGTACCGGTACACGATCGTGAACCGACCGCAACCCGACCCGTTCCTCGCTCGCTACGCGTGGTGGGTCCCGGATCCGCTCGACCGGTCACGGCTGCGGCTCGCCTCGGATCCCTTCGCCGGTGAGCACGACTTCGCGGCGTTCTGTCGCAAGGGCCCGGCGGGTTCGACGACGATCCGGCGCGTGCTCGAGTCGCGCTGGTGTGAGCTCGGCGACGGGGTGTGGCGATACGAGATCCGAGCGCAGGCGTTCTGCTGGCAGATGGTGCGCTCGATCGTGGGCACCCTGGTCGACGCCGGGCGCGGGCGGCGAGCCCCGGGCGAGATGCTCGCGATCCTGCGCACGCGCGATCGCGGTGCCGCGGCGCCGATCGCGCCTCCCCACGGCTTGTGTCTCTGGTCCGTCGGCTATGACACCGACCGGGCCGACGAGACGCCGGCCTAGGAACGACGGCTAGCTCGACGAACCTGATTCACCGCTGGACACGACGGTGACCGACACCGCGCCGCTGTCATCGTCGGAGCTGCCCCCACCGCCGACGACGGTCACCTTCCAGTCGTCGCGCGCGGCGGTGAACCCGGTGATCGCGCCGTCACCGGCGCTGAACGAGTCGGAGTCGTCCACGGTGAAGCCTGCGGCGCGCAACGTCTGCTTGTAGTCCTTGGCGGCATTGGAGATCGAACCGTCGAACGTGTAGCTGAGGTTGTAGCCCTGGTCGCCGCTGATCTTGGTCGAGATCGCGGAGATGAGATTGCCGTCGGGGAGGGGGACGTCGGCGGTGGGGAAGCCTTTCGGGATCTTGGCCGAGTCGCCCAGGCTGACCGAGCCCTTGCCGTCCTTGCACTCGGTGCTGGCTTGCTCATCATCGACATCTACCTTGCAGCCGGTGGCCTTCTCGACCGCGCTCTCGACCGAGCTGCATCCCGCGAACGCGAACGCGAACGTGGCCGCGGCCAGTACAACCAACATGGTGGTGTGAAGACGTCGCATGCGCCTTGGATCGGCGGCGCCGGGCTGCGCCTTGAGGGTCGCTACCCTGAGTGCTGCGATGTCCCGCGAATCCGACGACACGGCAACACGCTACCGGGAGCTGTGGGCCGAAGAGCTCGCCGGCGCGACGTTGTACCGAGCGCTGGCCGAACGGACCAAGGATCCCGGCCGCAAGGACGTGTTCACCTCCCTGGCCGAAGCCGAGGCGCGCCACGCCGATCACTGGCTCGCGAAGCTGGCCGAGCTGAGCGACGGAGACCCGAAGCCTCCCCGTCTGCCGTTTCGGACACGGACGCTCGTCTGGCTGACCCGCTGGCTCGGCCCCGACGCCGTGCTGTCAATGGTGCAGCGGGGAGAGTCGGCTGCCGCGGCCAAGTACGGCAACGTCGCCGACGCGCCGGAGGCCATGGCCGAACAGGAGGCCGCTCACGTTCGGGTCGTGGCGGCGCTGCGCGGAGGTGATTCGGCCGGTGGCCGCATCGCCGCGTCCGAAGGACGCCACCGCGCCGGCGCGGGCGGTGCGCTGCGGGCCGCGGTGTTCGGAGTCAACGACGGATTGGTGTCGAACCTCTCGCTGGTCATGGGTGTCGCCGGGGGAACATCGGACCGCGGCTTCGTCGTGCTCGCCGGTGTCGCCGGGCTCGTCGCGGGCGCGTTCTCGATGGCGGCGGGCGAATGGGTGTCGGTGCGTTCCCAGCGCGAGCTGTACGAGAACGAGCTGCGCATCGAGCGAGCCTGGGTCGATA
>Ga0209587_1000337_pt1 | contig 22829 bp, 23 predicted proteins | sample NGEPerD_2_FD_184512 | JGI IMG/M metagenome (GOLD analysis project Ga0209587, IMG submission 184512) | Arctic peat soil microbial communities from the Barrow Environmental Observatory site, Barrow, Alaska, USA - NGEE PermafrostL1-D... | ecosystem: Environmental > Terrestrial > Soil > Wetlands >... | reverse complement strand
TTGGGCGGTCCCGCGGTCAGGAGGTGTGGGCGTCGGTCGAGGACTCGATCCTGCTCCTAGGACCACCCCGCTCCGGCAAGGGCCTGCACGTGGTCATAAACGCGATCCTCGACGCACCCGGTGCCGGCATCACCTCCGCGACCAGACCCGACAACATCGCCGCCACACTCACCGAGCGGCAGCGCCGCGGACCCGTCGCTGTCTTCGACCCGCAACGACTGGCCGAAGGTCTGCCTGCGGGTCTGCGCTGGTCACCCGTGCGTGGATGCGAGGACCCGCTCACCGCGATGATCCGGGCAACCGGGTTGGCGTCCGCGACCGGCCTCTCGACCGGCGGAGTGGAGTCCGGCGGCTTCTGGGAGGGCAAGACCCGAACCGCCCTCCAGACGCTACTTCACGCTGCCGCGCTCGACGGTCGCAATCCTGGCGAGCTGTTCTCCTGGACGCTCTCACCCTCCGCGGCTGCCGACGCGGTCGCGATCCTGTCCAGCGACCCGGCAGCCGCACCGGGCTGGGCCGACTCACTGGAGTCGATGATCCACTCCGACCCACGCACCCGCGACTCGATCTGGATGGGCGTCTCCCTCGCACTCTCGTGCCTGGCAGATCCTCGAGTTCTTGACGCGGTCTCGCCACGCCCCGGCGAGCACTTCCATCCAGTCGACTTCCTCACCAACAACGGCACCCTCTACCTGCTAGCCACCGGAGCCGGCGCAGGTGCGTCCTGGTCGCTGGTCGCGGCCTTCATCGAGGACCTAGTCGAGACCGCCCGTCACCTCGCGGCAGCCTCGCCCGGTGCCCGGCTCGACTCGCCGCTGCTGCTGGCGCTCGACGAGATTGGCAACCTCTCACCCCTGCCCTCGCTGCCGGTACTGATGGCCGAAGGCGGCGGCACCGGCATCACGACCATGCCCGTACTTCAGTCGCTCTCCCAGGCGCGCGACAAGTGGGGCGACCACGCCGCTGGTGCGATCTGGGACGCCTCCATCGTCAAAGTCATCCTCGGCGGCACCTCGTCGGCGCGAGACCTGCAAGACCTTTCGGCGTTGATCGGTGAGCGTGACGAGCGCACCGACACGATCTCGGTCGGCGACTACGGCTCTCGCTCGCTGCAACGCTCCACACGGCGCGTGCCAGTGATGCCGCCTGAGACGATCCGCACCCTGCCCTTCGGGACCGCGCTCTTGCTCCTACGCAGCGCCGCTCCGCTGGTCACGGACCTGCGGCCCTGGACTACCCGCAGCGAGGCCGAGCAGCTCCGCGTCGACCGCACTCAGGTCGAAACCGAGCTTCGCCGACGTTAGTTCCTGAGAATCCTCGTCACCGCCGCGATGTCGCGGTCGTGATCACGGACGATCTTGCCTCGCTTGCCCACGGAGTCATCGAGCGTGACGATCACCAGTCGGAGGCCTTGGGATGGGATGAGGTTCCGCCGAAGCTCGTCGTACAGCGCGCGCTGCTCCCCACGTGACACACCGGAGACTGTCAACCGGTCGGGCTTGTCGAAGAACGGCACAGCCTCTGAATGCTGGCGCCCGAGAACTCGACCACGGGGTCTCCGACCAGTCACTGGAAGCGGTATTGGCGCAGGCCGGCCTGACCGAGCACCTCGTCGCAAAGATCGAGCACGTAGAACTCGTCGCTCGCTGATCGGCCGCGACCGCCACTTCCACTCGCCATCCTCGCGAACCTAACGAGCGCGGGGCGCACGGCCGAGTGCGCACACCTGACTCCTGTGAGCGGTTGCCAGTCGAGGCGCCGCGTGAGGTCAGGAGTCATCATGACGATTCCCATTCAGATGAGCCTGCATGGGTTCATCGCGACCGCGCCGCAGCTCAACTTCATGGGCAACGGCGCTGCCCGCTTCTACGCCCGCATCGGCGTGGAGCACTACCGCAAGGAGACCGACGGCAGCTTCACCAAGCTGGACTCGACCTTCCACGACCTCGCCGCCTACGCCAAGACCGCCGAGCGGGCCTACGCCCGGTTCAAGGTCGGCGACAACTTCGTCGCCTCGGGCTACATCAATGAGTACGAGCAGGACCGCAACGGACGGGCTGAGGCGCGCGAGGAGTTCGTCGCCCGTCGCATCGGGCACGACGTCGCCCGCACCAGGTATGACGTCGACCGCTCACCGTCGCGGCAGCCCGACCCGCCGGGTGCGGACCTGTCGGTGGCCAAGGAGCCGGCGCCGGCCGTCGGCCTGTGACCGGTGCCGACGATGACCACCGACACCGACGTGCAGTCCTCGCTGTTCGAGCCGGGCGACTACGAGGCCGCTAACGATCACCCGACCGGCGTACGCAGCCCCGAACCTCCCGAGGCTGCCTACGCGGACGAGGAGCCGCTGCACCCGATCAACTGGAACCTGCTCACCGCCGACGAGGCCGAGTCCGAGTGGCTCGACCTCAACGCGTGGGTGCACTGGCTGCGCGCGACCTACGGGCTGGCGCCGACCGTGATCCCGCCCTACTGGCACCGCCACGACGAGCTGGTCTGGGAACTCTCGGCGCTGCACACGCACTGGCTCAACGCCTACGACGCCGACGGCTCACCCTCGTCGCCGTTGGCGTGGCATCGCGACTTCGCGGACGCCCGCAACCGGCTGCGCGAATGGGTCTCGACCTCGGGCACCAAGCTCGACCGCGACCGACCGACCCGGCTGACGACCTGGCCGGGCGAAGAGCGGCGGACGCGACGTCTGAGGTCGTGATCGAGGACCGCGACGCCGACTTCGTCACCTACGTCCTGGCAGATGTGGCCGCGCGACGCCGGATTGAGGAACGCGTCCGGGCCATCGCCCGAGCCTCCTGACCCCCCCACCAGCTTCCACCAGCCGCGCTCTTCGTCGCCCTTTCCACAGCTCGGCGACCTTGCAGCCGGCTCGCCTGCTGCCGGGCCGACGGTGGAAGGCACGCCCACCTAGCGAAGGAACACCATGCTGCTCGCCCACGCTGTCACCCTCGCCGAGGCACGCTCCTACCTCGCGGCTCTCGCCGATCAGGCAGCAACATTCGATGCCTCTGTCGAGTACGAGCGTGTCCTGCTCCAGCTCGACTACCTGCACGGGGATCTCATCCCCGGCATCACTCCGGCTCCGGCGTACACGCGCGACGTGCTCTTCGACGTCGCCTATGCCGCCATCGAGGAACTCGACGAGCACGGCGTCGACCTGCTTTCTGTCGAGCTGCTGCTCGACATGCTGGAAACGGCCTGGTCCAAGGACCTGCCCTGATGTACGGGCAGAACAGCGGCCAGCTCCGCGACTCCCTCGGCGTCCTACTCCGCGAACACCGCATCCAGCAACGCCTCGGGGGCAAAGGCATCCACACCGTCCCCGAGACCACCACCGAAGCGGAGCGCGAGGAGCTCGGCAAGCAGATCCGCCGCTACCGCGAATGCGCCCTGACCTGGTGCATGCAAGCCGTGCGCGCCGCCAACCAACGCATCAACCTCCAAGGCGCCAGCGGACGCAGCCGTGGGCCTGCTGAGGGACTTCACTACCGACTAACCGAAGCACTCAACGCCTCAACCTCCAGCCTCGCCCCGAGCGAGGAGCTCGTCGCCGAGCAGCAGTTCGCCACCGTCGAATCCTGGCGAGAAGCCGCCAAGGCCGCCGCACTCGGCGAACACGACTTCGCCGCCGGTGTCGGGTACGGCCGCCTCAGCGAACAGGAGTGCATAACGGTCCTCAAGGACGCCGCCGACATCGTGCGCGGTCTCGTCGCGCTCGACCGCCGCTACGAGAACGTCCCCGGCTGGGAGAAGCTCCACAACCAAGGCCGGCTAGGCCGCGCCGCAGACGCATGCGCTGCGTACGCCGGAGTTGACGACCCCGACTACACCGTCGACGTGCGGGGTTGGCAGCCGGAGCCACAGCTCATGGACGGCCCAGCGATGCCCGGACTCACCGGAGTCATGCAGGCCCAGTACAACCTGCTGCTCCATCTCGACGAGTTGCCTGATGCCCACAGCCTGCGTGTGGTCATGGACTCCCAACGCGTCGTCGCCCGCGAGGCAGCGCTTCGCGCCGGCGAGACCGATCCCGAGCTGGCCGCGAAGTGGACGATCCGGTCCCAGACCTACTTCAGGCTGGTCAAGGAGACCCGCGACCTGGGCGGCATCCTCAGCATGGGCAGGGCCGCCGGCCAGGGCGCCATCTCCGCGAGCCGAGCCCAGAAGCTCGACCGCGAGCCGCTGATCGGGACCAAGCACTTGCGGCAACTCGACCGACTCTTCGCCCGCATCGACGAGCGCGTCTGCGCCGTCGTCGAGCACGGCGTCAAGGAGCGGCTCTACTTCCTCCGCGTCCCGTTTCCCCGGGTCGACGACCACACCCCCGGCATGGTCAAGGGCCGACGCCACCGGTTCGTGCCGATCACGTCCCCCGTGCAGACCGACCTCATCGCCATCGCCCGCACTCAACTGTGTCCGGCGCCGATCACACCCCGGCCGCCCAAGTGGGCGGCCCAGAGCCGCGCCGACTTCAGGGCCGCGATTATGCACCGCCCCGGCGACCCCGGCCCGTCCCTGTCTCTCTGATCAGGCAATCAGGTACGTCTCGTCGCCAACCTGAACCTCGACGCGGAAGCTCCCACCGATGGCGTCGGCGTACCGACGCAGCGTGTCGACCTTGGTGAAGTCGACCTGGCCACGCTCGATCTCCGAAACCCCCCTTCTAGCTAGTCGGAGAGAGGTTCGGCGACATCCGTCTGCGTGAGGGCGAGCACCCCGCGCAGCTCACGGAGCTTCTCCTCATGCGTTCCGCCAGAACGCCGGCAACATCCATCGCAAAGCTTGACCTGGGCCGGTCGACAGTTCGCTAGGCCACCGCACCCGCGTCCGGATCGTCGTCGGCAATAGCCAAGACCTCGTCCTCGCCCTCGGCTGGGGCCATTGTGAGCAGCGCGCCGTCCGGTCGGTCAGGGCGGAGCGTTCGTTCCAGGTGAGTCGCAGGTGTCGGGTCGAGGGTGCGATCACGCTCGATGTAGTGGCCTTCGGTGATCGCGGTCGACGAGTGCCCGAGGAACGCCGCGGCCGCGTCGCTGCCCATTCCCCGCGCGATCACCGTTGCGCCTGTTCGGCGGTACCAGCGCAAGCTGATACCGGAGTCTGCGAGCCCGGCCTCGATCAGGAGGTCGCGGAAGGTACGCCGGACGTTGTACGGACTGAGGGGGTCGCCCTTGCGGTTCGCGAAGATCGTCCGGGTCTCGTCCAGGCCCACGATCCGCCGGCGCAGGACCATTGCAGCGAACTCGGGCACCGGGATCCACCGGATCGAGGCCTCGGACTTGGGGCGGTCCTGCCGAAAGGCGCCCTTGCCTTTGCGTTGGACGACAGTGCCGGTCACCGCCACGACCATCCGGGTCGGGCGATCGTCGACATCGCAGGGACGGATCGCTAGCACTTCGCCGGTGCGCATGGCGGTCCCCAGAAGCACCTCGATGATGTCTCGTACTTGACCGTCTGGCTTCGGGCCGGGCAGACCAGGCTGGGTTCGCCAGTTGGCGGCAGCTAGGCGGATCGCCGCGATCTGTTCGAGCGTCAGGGCCTTCGGCTGACTCTTCGGGTGGCGCAGCGGCGAGGTGCCAGCGACCGGGTTGCGCGAAACGGCGTCGTGCCGCATGGCGAACCCGAACAGCAGGTTGAGAAGGGTCCGCGACTGCCGGGCCCGCGAGGAAGAGATCGCCGCCTGCGACTTGAGGAACCACTCGGCCCGGCCCGTAGTGATCTCGGCAAGCGTGTAGTGCTCGAACGCGGGAAGGACGTGAAGGCGGACTTGGTCGCGGTAGTTCTGCTTCGTTCCTTCAGTGAGTGGCTGGAGGTCGAGGTCAGCGAGCCAGACCTCGACCAAGTCAGTGAAGCTGCTCTGCGGAATGAGAACCCTGGTGCTCCCGAACGCGGGACGGTTCAGCAATCGTTCTTTGAGGACGAGCCGTGCTTGGGCTGCCGTCCGTGCGGTCACCCTGACGTGCCGCACACGACCATCCGCGTCGCGAATCCGTGCCTCGGCGGTCGTTCGTTCGCCCCGGCGGCGCACGGCGATCGAGCCATACGCGCCGACGGGCGTCCGTGGTCGCGCCATCAGCGTGCCCCCAGCTGGTGCCCTCGGTCGTCAGCGGCCTCCAGTCGCGTCAACCAGGCATCGATCTCACTGACCCGGAAGCGCAGCTCGCGACCGACGCGGAAACCGCGAGGACCGCGCCCTTGGCTGCGCAGGTCGTAGATCGTCTGGGCGCTCACCTGCAGCTGAGCGCATAGCTCCGACAGGGACAAGACACCATCGATGAGCGACAGGGTCGTGTGCGCAGGAGCGTCTCGGATCGTCTCGGTCTTCATGACCATCAGGTGTCCGAGGACTCCCGGGAACCGACGAGAGTGCCCGAAAAGGGGCGATGAGTGCGGCCCAGTTGGCCCTAATGTGCGGAGTAAACGCGGAGTGGCCATGCTGTCTCCCTGGTTCGGGATGACGGGCATCGGCCCTGACCTGCAGGTTTGGTGGAGCTGAGGGGATTCGAACCCCTGACCTTCTCATTGCGAACGAGACGCGCTACCAACTGCGCCACAGCCCCATGCGCTCGTGAGCGCGTGGGAAAAGTTACCACCGAGAGGACGCGAGCCCGAATCGGCCCGGTCGTCGATGGGTCGGCTTAGGCGCCGGCGGCCTTGCGCGACTTGCCCTCGGTGTCCGTGGACCCCTTCGACGACTCCGCGGCCTCGCGGGCCAGGGCCGAGTCCGCCTCGTCGTGACCGGAGCTGTTGATGCCGGTGAGCTCGATCGTGCGGACGGTACGACGGGCAGTGGCCTTGTTGACGTACGTCGGAAGGGTCATCGGCAGCGGGTCCCACAGTGAACCGTCGTCGGCGAGGGCGGCCTCGATCTCCTGACGAGGGACACCGATCGTGTCCTCGTTGAGAAGGTCGACCAGATCCTGCGAAGCCGGCGTGGTGTCGATCGACGAAGCGGGCTGAGTGGTTTCGAGACGCTCGCTTCGCTCACTCCTCAACCCAAGGGTTTGGAGACGAGCCACCGACCGGGCAGCAACCGTTGCCTTGCGGCGCGCCTGAATCCTGCGGACGGAGAGCCGGGCTCCGAGGAGGAACAGCACGACCATCCCTCCGGGAATCGCGGTCGACCACCACGGCACCACCGCGTAGCCGGCGAGACCGGCGACCACGGCGAGCGCCAGGACGAGCACGGAGAGGACGCGACGGCGACGCTTCGCCGCCCTGCGGGCTGCGGCCCGAGTGGTCACCGGAGCGACCGTTTCGGTCACGGCGGCCTCCACGACCGGCTGCACGACCGGCTGGGCAACCGGCTCGACGACCACGTCCTTCTTGCCGTGCCGGGAGAGGATGCGCACCTTGTCCGAGTGGCCTTCGACCAACCGGTCGCTGGCCAACTCGTCGTGGTGCTTGAGCGCCTTGGGGATCAGGTAGACGGCCCACGCGAGGGCGAGCACCACGAAGATGACTGCTGACAGGTCCACAAGGATGACGATACGAGCGCCTTGTGGCCGGGGTTCGGAGGCGCCGCGGTGTGTCGGGAGTTCACTCGTGTGACTGGTGTTGTTCATGATCCCGCGGCCGTTGCGAAACGGCGTCGGGGTGAGGAGGGACACCGGAGGGTGAATCCGCGCTCTCGAGACGTTCCAACAGCCCCAACGGCACTTCTTCGCGGGTGATCGCGAAGACGCGGTGGTCGCGCCAGTCGCCGTCGATGTGCAGGAACCGCGGGGCGAAGCCCACTTCGTTGATCCCGAGCTTCTCGACCACGCGCAGGGACGAGGTGTTCTCCGGACGGATCGCCACCTCGATCCGGTGCAGGCCCACAGGCCCGAAGCAGTGGTCGATCGCCATCGCCACGGCCCGCGGGGTGATGCCGCGTCCGGCGTACCCCTCGTCGATCCAGTAGCCGATCGAGCCGAACTGTGCCGACCCACGCACGATGTTGCTGACGGTCACCTGTCCGACGAAGCGGTCCCGGAACTCCATCACGAACGGCAGTTGCCGGCCCGCCCGCGCTTCGCCTCGCATCTGTCGCACCATCGCCGCGAAACTGCGCGGTTGGGCATGAGAGCGCGACGGTGCGGTGGCGTCCCAGCGACCGAGCCAGACCGCGTTGGCCTGGCGCGCCCGCCTCCAGACGGCGCGGTCCTTCTGGTGGATCGGCCGCAACCGCACCTCACCCGACTCGAGGACGACCGGCCAGCCCGCGCTCAGTGGTCGCTCCCGGCGATCTGCTCGACGGCGTGCCGCAGCAGGGGTACGACGACGGCAAGGCCGTCCCTGACCCCGCCGCGCGAACCCGGCAGGTTCACCACGAGCGCCTGACCGATGGTCCCGGCGACCCCACGTGACAAAACGGCGGTGGCGACGCCCTTGCTCACACCGTGGGCCCGGATGGCCTCGGCGATCCCCGGCACCTCGCGTTCTAGCAGGGCCCGGGTCACCTCCGGCGTCAGGTCGGTCGGGGTCAGGCCGGTACCGCCGGAGGTGAGCACGACCCGGGCTCCGGCCCGCACGGCAGCAGAGATGGCCTCCCCCACCGCCTGCCCATCGGGTACGACGACCGGGTCGCCGACCTCCCACCCGTCAGCCCGCATCGCCTCGACGATCAGTGGACCGGTCGTGTCGTCGTAGACCCCGGCCGCCGCGCGGTTGGAGGCAACCACGACCGCCGCGGAGAAGATGCTCACGGCGAGACCTCGCGCTTGTAGGTGCCGCTCTTCCCGCCGGTCTTCTCCTCCACGCGCACGTCGGTAATCACGGCGTCCTTGTCGATCGCCTTGACCATGTCGATCACCGTCAGAGCCGCCACAGAGACAGCGGTCAGTGCTTCCATCTCCACGCCGGTGCGATCGGTCGTCCTCACGGTGGCGGTGATGGCCACGCCGTTGTCGTGGACCTCGAGGTCCAACGTGACCCCGGAGATCGACAGCGGGTGACACAGCGGGATCAGGTCGGGCGTCCGCTTCGACGCCATGATCCCGGCGACGCGAGCCACGCCGAGAGCGTCGCCCTTGGGTACGCCGTCGCCCCGCAACGCCTGCACGACAGCCGGGGAGACGAGCACCCTGCCGGTCGCCGTGGCCGAACGTGCCGTCACGTCCTTGCCCGATACGTCGACCATGCGCGCGGCACCGGACTCGTCGAGGTGCGTCAAGCGCTCCATCCGACCTCTCCCCTCAGCCGACGGACCGGTCGAGCAGCAGCACCGGCACCTGGTCACCCTGGTCGACCCGGGTGACACCCTCCGCCAGCACGATGAGCGCATCGGCCTGCGCGAGGCCGGCGATGAGGTGCGAGCCCGCACCGCCGACCGGCGTCACGCGCACCCCGTCAGCGCTGAGCTCGGCGCGGGCACGGACGAGCTGCTGCTTGCCCCGCATCGACCGCAAGGGCGCCTGGAGCGTCGCAGTCCTCAGCACGCGGCCGACCGGCTCGCGACCGGTGAGCTTGTGCAGGGCCGGCACGACGAACATCTCGAATGAGACGTACGCCGAGACCGGGTTGCCGGGCAGCGTGAAGATCGGGGTCTCGTCCTCACCGACCACCCCGAAACCCTGCGGCTTGCCCGGCTGCATCGCCACTTCGAGGAACTCCACGGTCCCGAGGTCACTGAGCACCTCCTTGACCACGTCGTGGGTGCCCTTGCTGACCCCGCCGCTGGTGACCACCAGGTCGGCCCGTACGAGCTGGTCGCTGAGTGCCTCGGAGAAGGCCGACGGCTCGTCGGAGCTCGCGACCACCCGGTAGGCGATGCCTCCGTGTGCGCGCACTGCCGCGGCGAGGAGATAGCTGTTGGAGTCGTAGATGCTGTCGCGCCCCAAAGGCTTGCCGGGCTCGACGAGCTCGGAGCCGGTCGACATCACCACCACGCGGGGACGGGGCGAGGTCGGCACCCGGCCGAGACCGAGGGCCGCGAGCAGTCCTACCTGGCGGGTTCCGATCACCTCGCCGCGGCGCATCAGCAGGTCACCCTTCTGGACCTCCTCGCCGGCGACGCGGATGTGCTGGGCCTCCGCAGGAGACCGCCTGATGAGCACCTCGGGCCCCGACTCCTCGGCCCACTCGAAGGGCACCACCGCGGTACAGCCCTCGGGGACAGGCGCGCCCGTCATGATGCGTACGGCGGTCCCCGGGGTCAGCGTGAAGATGGTTGTCTGCCCGGCCGCGATCTCACCGACCATCGGCAGGTGAACCGGGCGTTCCTCGCTGGCGCCGACGACGTCGCGGAACGCCACGGCGTACCCGTCCATGCCGGAGTTGTCGAAGACCGGCAGCGAGACCGGGGCCAGGATGTCCTCGGCGACCGGAAGGCCGATGGCATCCATGAGGGGATGCTCGAAGGGCTGCATGGGCTCGATGCGGCTCAGCACCCGCTCGAGATACTCCTCGACCGGTAGGGGTCCCGGTTGAGATCGTGGTGCGGGGTCCTCGGACATGCCCCGACCCTAATCCGAAGCCGGGTCCTCTCCGAGGACCGCGCCCGCCTCGACACGGCCGTGGCCGCCATTGAGGCGCGCAGAACCGTGGACCTTGACGCCCTTGCCGAAGGTCCAGTCCCCGGAGACCACCAGCGACTCGGCGTACCTGAGCGACGGCACCCCGGTCGGGAACCGTTTGTCGAAGTCCTCGACCACCTTGTAGTGCTCGTCGAGGTCGATGAACGGGATGGTCGGCGCCACCTGGTCCAGCACGAAGTCGGCCCCGAGCTCGTAGGCGTCCGAACGCAGCACGAGCAGGTCGTTGGTGGTCTTGACCGGCACGAAGCGGTCGCGACCCACCTCGATCGTGCGGGAGTCCTCGAAGACCTCGATCGCCGCACCCATGGCCGTCTCGATCTGGATGACCTCGGGGCTCGAGGAGTCGCTCGGGTCGACGTGCTTCTGGTTGCGGATCAGCGGGAGGCCGAGGATGCCGTCGCGGCGCTTGATCTCGTGGCGCATCCGCTCGAGGTCGAACCAAAGGTTGTTGGTCGAGCAGAACTTGTGCCGATCGAGGTCACCGAGTGCCTCGAGGTCGCGCTTCGCGGTCTGCGCGGTCTCGCGGAGCACGATCCGGCCGTCGGCCTTGCGGCGCGCGAAGTGGCCACCTTTGCGGTCCGCCTTGGTACGACGCACCGCCTCGATCGCGAACGGGGCCCCCGATTCCGCGAACCACCCGGCGACACGGGCATCGGCCACCGCACCGAGGTTGTCGGAGTTCGAGACGAACACGTAGCGGTAGCCGGCGTCGATCAGCCGGTCGAGCAGGCCGGTGCCCATCAGGGCGGTGTAGAGATCGCCGTGTCCGGGCGGACACCACTCCATCGACGCGTCGCGCGGCCAGCCCACCGGCTTGAGGTCGTTGACACGCAGCTTGGGTTCCTTGTTCTGCAAGAACTCCAGGGGCAGTCCGGCTACCGCGAGGTCGCTGTAGCGGCTGAGCGCGGCCAGGGTGTCGGCCGAGGTGCGGAAGCTGTTCATGAAGATCAGCGGGAGGGCGGCGCCGTACTGCCTGCGCTGGTGCAGCACCTGGCGGGCGATCACGTCCAGGAAGGACAGGCCGCGGCGCGCGCACAGCAACGACTTGGCGCGAGCCATGCCCATCGAGGTGCCCAACCCGCCGTTGAGCTTGATCACCACGGTGGCCCCGATGGCCTCCGAGGAGGCTTCGTCGCTGACCTCGACGTCGGCCAGAGACGGCATGTTGAGCGGATCGATCGTGTCTTCGGCGATCATGCCGGTCTCGCCGTGCTCGATCTGGCGGTAGTAGTGCGAGAACACCTGGATCGCCAGGTCGTCAACGCCTGCGGCTTGCATCTTCTCGCGAGCTTCCCGCAGACCTTTCGATAACATGTCTCGATCGTAGGCTGGCCCTGTGCAGGACTACACAGGGACCGCCAAGCTCGCCCTGCGAGACCAGCTGATGGCGGCCCGCCGTCACCTCCCGCTGAGCGTCCTGGGCGAACGCGCACGTGCACTCGCGGACCACCTGATGCAGGCGCCCGAGGTCCAGCGGGCCGCCACGGTGGCGGCCTACGTCTCGGTCTCCAGCGAGCCCGGCACCGGCCCGCTGCTCGACCGGCTCAGGGCATCCGGCAAACGGGTGATCCTGCCGCTGCTGCAGGCAGACAACGACCTCGACTGGGCGGCGTACGACGGGCCGGAAGACCTGTACTCCGCCCGCCGCGGCCTCCTCGAACCAGCCGGACGGCCCCTGGGTCGGGACGCGCTCGCGACCGCCGACGCCGTCCTGGTTCCCGGGCTGGCGGTCGGACGGGACGGCACCCGCCTCGGTCGGGGCGGTGCGTCCTACGACCGCGCGCTTGCACGCGTGCCCACCGGAACGTTCGTGTGTGTGCTGCTCAACTCCGAAGAGGTACTCGACACCGTCCCGCGTGACACCCACGACCGCCCGGTGGGCGCCATCGCCACCGAGCTCGGGGTCACCCATCTCGGTGGTTGAGGAGCGAGCCCCATCCCGGTGGTTGAGGAGCGAGCGAACGGCTTGTGCCCTCCTCAACCACCCGTGGTCGGCTCAAGGGTCAGCCTGTCCTCGGCCGCCTTGCGGACCGCGTCCCGCCCGAAGGCCCACGCGAGCGTGGTCCCCTTCACCCACAACGGTGTCTGGTCGCGATAGTGCCCGGAGGCTGCGTGTCCCGAGGCGCCGGTCAGGTTCACCCAGCGCGAGCGGTCGAGGTCGTCGAGGTCTACCGCCATCCTCATCGAGGGCGCCGAGGTGACGGTGTACCCGTCGGCCGCGTCCCAGTTCGTCGCGTCGACGCTGGCGCTGCCACCGCCCACCTCGAACGGACCACGGTTGAAGATCGCCTCCTCGACACCGATCCCGCTCCGGCCGAGCGACTGGTTCTCGAGGTCGAGGTGGTGCAACCGTCCCCACGCCCACCGCTCGGGGCTCAGTGCGACCTTGCGGGTGAGCTCGTCGCGGGCGTCGAGCATGGCCTCGGAGAGAATCATGTCCCGGTCTTCCACCACTCCTTCGGTGTCATCGTCGTCCCACCACTGGCTGTCGGGCTCGCGCAGCAGGTTGCCCACGACTGCCATCCAGCGCTGACCCCCGTCGGGCCACAGGCTCTCGGGCAGTTGGTCGTGGAAGGTCAGGCGCAGCAGGTTGCTCCAGACCACGTTGAAGTAGGCCGCGGCGGCGGAGTCGGCCGGTTGCGCGAAGTCCCAGTCGAGCAGGAGCCGCTGGCCTTCGGCGTCGTACTCCGAGGTCAGCCGCTGACGCATCAGGTAGGGCACCAGCACCGGCGCCATCGGGTTGCTGTCGTCACGCTGCAGCCGGGTCATGTCAGCGACGTCGACCCTCGAGCCGTCGTCGAACTGGCGGGTCAGCAGGTTGCGGATCCGCTGGCTGCGGTAGCCCTGGTCGGGGGAGTCGCTGAGGGACCACTTGTAGTCCGGACCGGTGACGGCCTGGTTGGCGGCCACGATGAACCCCTCGGGCGGGTTCAGCACGTTCGGTAACGAGTCGAACGGCACGTAGCGGCCACTCCAGTCGTTCTCCGGAAGCCAGCCCTGGGCCGGGTAGTCGCCGCCACGTTTGCCCTTGCGGATCGGGATCGCCCCGGGTGCCTGGTAGCCGATGTTGCCGGCGGTGTCGGCGTACACGAGGCTCGGGCTGGGTACGGCGAACCTCGCCGCCGCCTCGCGGAAGTCGGACCAGCTCGACGCCGTATCGAGCATGAAGATCGCATCGGCCGTCGGTCGCGGCGTCAGCGCCGTCCACGCCAGCGCCACCGCGTAGCCGTTGTCCCGCTGCGGTGCCCCGGTGCCCACCTCGGCGTTGGCGCCGACGCTGGAGAGCTCCGCGGAGACGTCGGAGAGCAGAGGTCCGTGGCGCGTCGACCGCACCGTGATCAGCTTCGAGGGCTCACCGGCGACCCGGATCACCTCGTCGCGTTCGACGAGCGGCACCTGCCGGCCGTCGTAGAGGTAGGTCTTGCCGGTGACCTTCTCCAGGTACAGGTCGGTGACGTCAGGGTCCAGGTTGGTCATCCCCCAGGCGATGTCGCGGTTGTGGCCGATCACCACCCCAGGCAGGCCGGCAAACGTGAACCCGCTGACGTCGAAGGGACAGTCCGCATCGACCGTGGTGCAGTGCAGCCCCATCTGGTCCCAGATGCCGGGTATCGAGGTGCTCAGGTGCGGGTCGTTGGCAAGCAGCGGCTTGCCCGAGACCGTGTGCTCGCCCGAGACGACCCAGCTGTTGGAACCGATGCCGCCGCCCTGACCCATCAGGTCGGGGATCGCCGCCACGCCGCGCTGGACCGCGGCGAGCGCGCTCAACGCAGCGGGCCCGGGGGCCGCTCGCCGGCTCGGGACCGGCCGGGATGCGGCGGGCCGCGTGACGATGGGGGCGTTGCGCTCGTAGGGATAGCCCGGATAGAGCTCGTCGACCTGTTGGGGCGTCCGGTTCACCGAGAGACGAGTGCGCTCGATCTCTTCGTCCATGTTTCCCCGCAGGTCCCACGCCATCGCCTTGAGCCACGCGAGCGAGTCGATCGGCGTCCACTTCTCAGGCTCGTAGTCCAGACCGGTCAGCCCGAGCACGGTGTACTCCACCGACAGCCCGGTGGCCGAGCGTCCGTTCAGGTAGGCGTTCACACCGTCGCTGTAGGACGTGAGGTAGTCCTTGGTGTCCGGCGCGAGCAGGTCGTACTCGAGGGCAGCGACGCGGCGCCAGCCCATCGTGCGGATGTACATGTCGGTCTGGACGGTGCTCTCGCCGAGGAGCTCACTGAGGCGGCCGGCGGTGACGTGTCGGCGGAAGTCCATCTCGAAGAACCGGTCCTGTGCCTGGACGAAGCCCTGGGCGCGGAACAGGTCGGTGGCCTCGTCGGCATAGATCTGCGGGATTCCCTTGTCGTCGCGCAGAACCTCGACCTTGCCCGAGAGCCCGGCGAGGCGCACGGTCCCCTCCACCTGCGGCAGCGGCCGCCGGGCCACCACCACCGCGGCGACCAGGGCAGCGACCAGTGCGAGCACGACCACCATGACGACGTACGACGACCTGCGGGCCCAACCTGGCCAGTCGCTCAGGGGTCTGGTGGAGATCACCTCTGGCATTGTGCCGTAGGATTGGCAGTCGACGACCTCGAGTGCCAATCCCTCGTCCGCGTGAACACCGGAGGACCAAGCAGTGCCCACCTATGAATACTCCTGCACCGACTGCGGCCACTTCTTCGAGATCTTCCAGAGTTTCTCCGACGACTCCCTGACGCTCTGCCCCGAGTGCGAGGGTCGGCTGCGCAAGGTCTTCAACGCGGTCGGGGTGGTCTTCAAGGGCTCCGGCTTCTACCGCAACGACAGCCGCCCCAAGGAGGGGTCCGGCACGGGCTCTGACAACGGCGGGAACAACGGCGGGGACAACGGCGGGGACAAGGTGGGCTCGGACAGCGGCTCGGAGAAGGGGCCCGACAAGGGCCGGGACAAGGGGTCGAAGAAGCCCGCCGAGACGAGCCCCTCGACCACGAAGTCGGACAGCTCGTCGGGCAACACGCGCGCGCCCGCCGCCACCAGCTGACCCTCCACCCGGGCGGACACGTCCGAGCCCTGTGGATTGCCGGCGCAGGCCGGAGCAGTTCGTCCTAGGTTCGGGCGCCATGAACCCACTGCGCCGATTCCTGGACCCGCTCCTGCGCCCATTCCGCCGTCTGCACCGTCGAGCGCTCCTGCACCGACGGCCTCTCGCCGCCCTCACGGCCGCAGGCGCCGTCCTCGCCGCTCTCCAGGCGACCTCGCCATCCCCACCCGAGACCGTCGTCGTGTGGACCGCCCGGCGTGACCTGCCCAGCGGCACCGTCCTCGAGGGGGCCGACCTGGCCGGCACCCGGTTCTCCCCGGACACCGTTCCCGCCGACGTCATCGAGGATCCCGACGAAGCGGTGGGTCGCACGCTCGCCGCCCCGATGTCGCGCGGCGAGGTGGTCACGAGCCTGCGCACGGTGGCTCAGGGACTCCTGCACGGCTACCCCGGGATGACCGCGGTGCCGCTCCGCATCACGGACGCGGCAGTCGTCGACCTGCTCCGCGTCGGGGACCGGATCAGTCTCGTCGTGGTGGACCCCGACGGACGGAAGGCTCCTCGGGTGCTGCTCGAGGACGCAGCCGTCGTGGCGATCCCACGGTCACCGGAGGGTGCGATGGCCAGCGGAACACCGGGACGCCTGGTGGTCGCAGCGGTGCCCGAGGGCTCCGCGAACGAGGTGGCTGCGAGCGCCGCCACCGCGATTCTCATCCCGGTCTGGAACCGATAGCCTCCACGGGCTCGAATCGGCACCCGAACCGCTCGGGTCTCGGACAGGAGAACCCCAATGACCGGCTTCAAGAACTTCATCCTCCGCGGAAACCTGGTGGACCTGGCAGTTGCGGTGATCATCGGCGTCGCCTTCGGCACCGTCGTCAGCACCTTCACCAACTGGCTGACCGGATTGATGCCCGACAGTGCTGCTGAGGTGTTCAGCAACGACCCGAACACCTTCGGAGCCTTCCTCAACGCCATGGTCTCCTTCCTCATCCTGGCGGCCGTCGTCTACTTCTTCGTGGTGATGCCCTACACCAGGGCCAAGGAGAAGCACTTCCCGAACGAGGAGGCCGGCACCCCGGCGGACGTGGCCCTGCTGGAGGAGATCCGCGACCTGCTGGCCGCGCGCCTGGGTCAGGTCTAGCTCAGGTCTGTCAGCCGTGGTGGGGCGGCACCTGTCGCCTCAACCACTCCTCGGAGTCGTCGGGCTTCGCGTGCGGCTCGGCGGCGTCGTCGCTCGTCTGTTCCGGGAGCACGTCACCGAACACCTTGTCCAGGCGCAGCCGACGGGCCTCGCGCGCCTCGGGGGTGAGTTCGCTCCTTATCGGATCGGGGGTCATCGGTTCAGTGCGTGCAGCTGTGCGGCCGCGTCGAGCCAGCCCGGCTCGAACTCGGGTCGGGTGGCGCGCCAGCCGGTCTGGGCAGCGAAGTGGTCGGCGCTCACCCGCAGCGAGCGGGCCAGTGGCTCGAGTCGTGCGCCGATGAACCACCGGCCCAACGCACCCATGAACTCTCCCGACTCGACGTGGGCCGCGTCGGCGTACCCCTGCACCAGGTCGTGTCGCTGAACCGGCTCCGCGCCGACGTTGTAGACGCCGCTGGGTGCGTACAGCGAGGCCAGCACCGCGCCACCGAGGTCGTCGGTGTGGATGACGTGTGCCCAGTCCGAGGGGTGCCCGATGCCGACGCTCCGACCGTTTGCTGCTGCGCGCAGCCAGTAACGGGTCTGGGGATCGTCACCGACGATCGTGCCGAAGCGCAGCACCACGCCGGCGCGGGAGCCACACGAGTAGTCCTGGACGAGAGACTCCCCCACCGCAGCAGGCTCGGTCAACGAGGTGATGTCGACGGGGCTCTGCTCGGTGATCCAGTCATTGCCCTGGGCGGCGTACAGGACGCTGACGCTCTCCTGAACCACGCGTCGTACGCCGACGCGGCGAGCCGCCTCCACGACGTTGGCCACTCCGGTCGTCCGTAGCCGGTCGTGGCGTCGCCAGGCGCCGGGGACCAGGACAGCGTGGCCGACGGGCATCTTCGTGGCCAGGTTGATGACCGCGTCGGCACCCTCGTAGGCCGAGGCCAGGCTCTCGAGATCGAGGACGTCGCCCTGCACGGATCCTGCGCCGAGGCCTTCGACGAGGGCGGAGCCGGAAGCGGAGCGGGTCACCACGACGACGTCGTGCCCCGCTTTGAGGAGTGCCCTGACGGCGGCGCGCCCGATGACGCCCGTGCCACCTGTCAGTACAGTTCTCACGTCGGCCATACTCCGACAGGGAACCGGTAACGGCAAGTGGGGCGTCCCCGCCGGGTCAGGCGCAGAGTCCGGCTTCTTCAGCGGCCTGCTTGCGCGCCACGTCACTCTCGCCCCCGTCGTCAGTGGGACTCGAGGGCGGCGACTTGCCCGGTGAGGGCGAGTCGCCGGGCTTCTCGGCCGGGGTCACGGCCCCGGCGCCGAGCTTGCCGAGTGGCTTGTCGAAGCGGATCTTGCGCCACACGTCGTTGGCGTCAGAAGTCCACTCGAGGCGGTTGGGGTCCTCGGGGTAGGGCTGGTTCGGCACGGTGATGAACTGGATGTTGTCCAGCCCGATGTCCTTCATCTGCGACCCGAGAGAGGCCAGCTCCTTGAGGTGGGCGAAGCCTGTGTCGGTGGTGAGCGACTGGGTTGCGGCGTCGAGGAACTTGTAGAGCCGCACCGGGTTGGCGAGCGTTCCCTTGGAGACGACCTTCTCGATCATCGCCGCGATGAACGCCTGCTGGCGCTTCATCCGGCCGATGTCGCCGGTCTCGGCGCCGATGTCGTGCCGCACGCGCACGTAGTCCAGAGCCTGGGCGCCGTTGACCTTGTAGGTGCCCTCCGGAAGGTGGATGTGGCCGACGTCGTCGTCGACCTCCTCTGGCAGGCACACCGTGACCCCGTTGATCGCGTTCACCATCTCCTTGAAACCGGCGAAGTTGATCACCACGAAATGATCGATGCGAATGTCGGTCAGCTGCTCGACGGTCTTGATCGTGCAGGCCGGACCGCCGACGGAGTACGCCGCATTGAACTGGGTCAGGCCACCAGGGATCTTGTCCTTGCCGTCCTTGCTCAGGCACTCGGGCCGGTCGACGACCGCGTCGCGCGGCAGGCTCACCCCGAAGGCGCGCTTCCGGTCGGCGGAGAGGTGCAGCAGGATCGTGGTGTCCGAGAGACCCGGGGTGTCCCCACCGATGTTTGTCCCATCACGATTGTCCGAGCCCATCACGAGCACGTTCAGAGGCTTCTTGGGTCCCTCGACCTCGGGCTGCTCGGGGCGGTCGTTCCCGAGCGCTTCGCTGATCGTGATCGCGTTGATGTTGCCTTCGAGCTTCTTGTAGGCGACCACGAACGCCGAGGCCAGCACCAGGATCAGAACACCGAGGACGATCACCACACGCTGGATGATCTTGCGACGACGAGAAGGCTTGTCCTCGCGGCGCGGCTCTTCCTCGCGCGGCTGATCCTCGGACAATGTGGCCCTCGATCTCGACAGTGACCCCATTGTGACCATGTGACACGGGTCCTCCACATCATGGCACGAGCCGGGTGGCGCCAGCAGGTCTTCGCCTCATGCCAAGATGTACGCCGACCAACCGGTCGAGCCCCAGTAGCTCAGTGGATAGAGCAGCCGCCTCCTAAGCGAAAGGTCGCAGGTTCGACTCCTGCCTGGGGCACCACGGCGAACGCGCTGGTCAGGTGCTTGCCGCCCCGTGTTTCCGCAGGGGAGCCGTGGTGTCGCGGTGGTGTCAGGTGTCAGCTCGTGTCAACCTGTGCCGGATGCGTTCGTGCTACGGGCGTGCAAGCGGCCAGATACACAGGGTTGGTGTGCTGAATCTGTGCTAATCGGGGTGGGCGAGGCCCCAATCTGGCGTCCACCTCATCACGCTGGTTCGGATGTCATCCTGCTCGTCACAGACCTCCATGTCCGCGTCGTCGCCGCCGGACACCCGGCGAACTCCTCCGAGGGCCTCGCTATCGGCCTCGAACGCGACTATTTACCAGTCGCACCCGCCGGCCGTCCTCATGCGCGAGGTGAAGGAGGAGTCCATCTCCGCCACCGACCTCGTCGACAACCTCCACGACCGCCTTGAGAGGGCCAACAGACGACGATTGAGCGTCGTTGGAAACCGACGAGACCGTAGGTCAGGCGCGGTTTCGAGGGTTGGTGGTTGTCGGCTGTCCAGGGCCGTTCTCGGCTCCGGTGTTGCCAATCTGTTGCCAACTTGGCCGTAAGGCTGCTCGGCCCGATCAGGCTAGATGGCGATCACGTAGAGGGCGTGTCCGGCAGGGAGTCTCAGCGACCGTCGAACCTGCACTGCGAACTCGCTCGCTGCGCCGACCTGGACGCCATCGTCGCCAGACGGCTCGTAGGGCGTGAGCTGAGGGTAGAAGTCATCCTGAGCGGAAGCGTCCCCGCGGCTTCCACCAGGGACCGGATCCAGCGGCCCTCGAAACTGTTGATGCCAGTGGAAGATGTCGAACTCCCACGGCCAGGTCTGAGCAACTGGCACCAAGTCGATCTGCCCCGGTCCGCGGGTGACGGCGGCAGCGAGCACACCTCCCGGTGAGCAGCATCCGGCGCGGAGGATGTCCTCGTAGTAGTGGCGCCCGATACTCGCGCCGGTTGCTGACGCTGCTGAGGGCCACCACGGCCATCCGAAAGGAACCGGCCACGCGAACGGAAAGCGCGGGAATGGGAAGGCAGCGCAGTTGCTGAGGAACGGGGTGTACTCGACCTGGTAGAGCGCCAGCCGTCCCGTGACGGCAAACCTGTCCTGATCGACGCGGACTGAGCGGCGCGTCAGGAGGCCCACGTGGCTCGTCGGCACATGCGACTTCAGTCTGAGCACCGAGCCACCGAGCTGAGCCAGCTTCGCCTGGTAGAGAAGTATTCGTTTGTTCGCGAAGTCGACGAACGCGATGTCGGCGCCGAAGTAGCGACTCTCCGCTCCGGCTGACACACCATAGGCGGCACCTCTTGGGCCGAACTGCCAGAGCGTCGCGAGGACGGCGTCGGTGACTCCGACCTCGTTGAGGCCGAGCGGATCGAGTGCGTGATCAAAGCGCGGCCTGCTGCTCTGGCTTCCCAGTGCGCCGCCACCGGTTGTCGCCGCCGCGCATTCGCTGAGGGTCCAGTGCGCGCGCCAGGAGGCCAGCCCCATTGCGCCGGCCAGCGTCTGTGCCCGCGTCACGAGGCCGCGCCTGCGAGCCCGCGAGTCAGAGCGTCCAACAGCGCGCGACGGCGTTGGAGCTCGCGCGGCCAGGCCCGGCCGCCGCGGAGTACGAGCTCCCTGACCAGCAACTCAGCATCACCGGGCCAGCGTGCGAGCAGCTCGGCAAGCCGCGCCGGCCCGATGGTGGCGGATATGTCGGCGCCGAGCAGGTGTGCAGCAGCGAGAGGCACGTCGGTGTCTTCCAGGATCAGGATCTCGTTGCCGATGGGCGTCTCGTAGAGCCGGTTGTGGACGTCGGCATTCTCGGCGTGCCAGTGCAGGATCAGGGCGAGGTCGGCCGCGTCCCTGGCTTCGAGCCAGTCGGAGCGGTCGAGCCACGCGCCGACCTTTGCTGCGGCATAGCCTGCGACGGTCGGGATGTGGATCGTCGTAGTGGGTGAGAGCGCGAGGGGCAGCGAGGCAGCGAAGATCTCCTCGAACGCCCACACGCTGAGCGTCTCGCCCCGGGAAGGAGGCTCGACAATCCCTTGCGGGTCTTCGATCTCACCGAACGGCAGCAGGTCGACGTCGACGTCGGTGATGCGGAAGCGGATGCCGGTGTCGCCGACCTGTGGGAAGGCGGCGGCGAGGTCGCGGTAGCCGTCCCATGACGAGAGGGCCAGTGCGAGGTCCAGGTCGCGGTGGTCGCGAAGGTTTGCCTCAGTGCCTGATGCAGGATGTCTCGGCACCAGGCGCCGACGACCATCACCTGCCCGGGGCGAAGCGGATCGGCCTGCGCGAGGACGGCTTCGACGACGCGGGAGATCGGGTCGAAGAAGCCCTCAGGCGTGGTGGTCAAGTCCAGCAAGACGGTTCCTCCAGTCCTTCGCCGTCCCGCGCACCCGCGGATCACTGCTTCCCAACAGGTCGGCGTAGACCAACGGCGCGGGTGCGTTGCGCAGCCCTGCGATGGGTGCGTCGCTGTTGTCGGGGGCGTGCCAGAACGTGCGACGGATGGCGACGTTGGGCTCGCCATCTGCTCGCCAGCGGTTCACGATCGCCAGGTGTGGATCGAGCTTGTCGACGTAGATCGTCAGCGTGGCCGGTCGGAGAAGGTCGCCCGTTGCGCTCTCGCCCGAGACGAAGACTGGGTCGTCGGGGTTGACCTTCCGCACCGTCTCGATGTCTCCGCGGTAGGTCGAGAGTCTCAGCTTCGTGGCGAGCCCCGTCGGGAAAGTAGCCGCCCACAGGTCGAGCAACTCGGTCTGCTCAGGCCGCGCTCGGTCCCCTCGGTATCCGGCCTCGGCCAACAACATCAGCGTGTTGTGTGCCTGGCCGAGAGAGACACCCGAGGCATGGGCGACTTCGCGCTGTGGCGCATCCCAAAGTTGCGGCCACGCAAGCAGCGCGAAGACGACCTGGGCGCGACCGGTACTGAACAGGTTGCCCGCGACCTGAGTCCGGGAGGGAGTGTGGTGGGGGCGAGGGCGTCCGCGGACGTCGATGAGCACGTCGCCGAACCGGATCCAGGCATTGCCTGCGGTGTCGAGGTACTGCACCTCTGCTCGGCGAAACGTCTCCGCGGTCTTGGGGGAAACGAAGGTCGTGAACACCAGAGTCGGCCGATCGGCAGCTCCGAGTTGGGGCGCGTCGGCCAGTCGCACAACCGGGCCGTGGATCAGGGTGTAGCCCTGAGTCGACGTGCCTCGGGTGAGGTCCGCAGTCGTCGCTTGCACCCCTCCACCTGCGGGCACGCGAGAGCGGACCATCGCGAGCACGCCTAAGTCGCGTAGGTCAGCCTCGAGCCTCCCGAGCAGCCCATCCATAGCTACCTCCGTTCACAATCTGTGTGCGTTCAGAATAACTGAACAGTCGTGGAAAGTGAACACACCAGAAACGTCGGAGGCCGGAGGTCTCGTCCAGCCCGTAAAGGGCGGTGCGGTTATGAGTCGCAGCGGGAGGAGCACTGGCGGCTCGCCGCATGGTTCCGCGTCCGCTAGAAACTAAGCCAAGACGCCCCAGCAAGCACCCGTCAGCATCCCGACCACCGCAGCGCCGGTTCCCGGCCATTTCAGGCATCGACAGGCTCCAGCAAAAGGTGATCGAGAAACCAGGACAGGATC
>Ga0209587_1000336_pt1 | contig 22854 bp, 19 predicted proteins | sample NGEPerD_2_FD_184512 | JGI IMG/M metagenome (GOLD analysis project Ga0209587, IMG submission 184512) | Arctic peat soil microbial communities from the Barrow Environmental Observatory site, Barrow, Alaska, USA - NGEE PermafrostL1-D... | ecosystem: Environmental > Terrestrial > Soil > Wetlands >... | reverse complement strand
AGCTGATCCTGGAATCGCTGGAGTCGCTGGAACCGGTGACGAGCGAGCTCCCCACCATGGTCGAGCAGCCTGGGATTTTTACCGCCGACCTGGAAGACGCGCAATCTCAGCTCGCGCAGGCGCTCTCACGACCGGTGGTGGTGACGTTCGAGGGCCGGAAGTGGGATTTGAATGCGGCGGATTTGGGCAAGTTCGTGGTGGTTGATACGTCGCGAGACACCGACGGCGCGCGCGTTACCCTGTCGCTTCAGCAGGACCAGCTTTCTGAATACCTGCGCACCACATTCTCCGGCGAGATCAATCGCTCCCCGAAAGACGCTCGTGTTGCCTGGCGAGCCGGAGATGGCCTGGTGGCGCTCGATCAGAGTGTGGACGGGATTACGCTGCGCTCGAACGCCTTCGCCGGCGTGGTGGCGGAGAGTTTTCTGGGCGACCAGCGTTTGGTCGAAGTGCCTGTCGTGGTGACGAAGCCGCAAATCGACTCAAGCAACCTGGAAGCGTTGAAGATCAACAGCCTGCTCGGTCGGGGCGATTCCTATTATGGCGGGCAAAAGTGGGATCGTGATCATAACGTTGAGCGCGGCACTGAGCTGCTGAACGGGGCGTTGGTCGCACCGGGCGAGGAGTTTTCCTTCAACGGGGCGATCGGCGAGATCACCAAGGGCAAGGGCTACGTCGAAGCCGGTGTGATCGTGGCCGAGCGTGCTGGCCGGGGGATTGGCGGCGGTATTTGCCAAGTATCAACCACGGTTTTTCGGGCCGCGCTGTTTACGGGAATGCCGATCACCGACTGGGCGCCGCACTCGGCTCGCCTGATGATCTATGAAGAAGAGGGCTGGGCGGCTGGCTACGATGCGTCCATTCTCCAGATCGGATCCGATCCGGCGCAGTGGGGTGACTTCAGGTTCCGCAACGACACCGACGGCTATGTGCTGGTGCAGGCCTGGACGGACTACCCCCATGTGATTGTCGAAATTTACGGCAACGATGATGGCCGCACGGTTGACGTTGGCGAAGCACAGCACTGGGAGTCGAACAGCGGCATGGAGGCGATCGAGTTCGTCGATGCCAGCAGGCCCGCGGGTTTCGTGGAGCAGACCGAATGGCCACGAGAGGGTCTCGACGCGCTCTTCACCCAGCGTGTCACCTACGCCAATGGCGAGGTGGCGGAGCATGAGTTCTACAGCCCGTATCAGGGACATGGGGATGTCTGGACGGTGAGCCCGGATATGGAAGGTCAGTCGCCCGCGGGCTGATCGGGACGCATCCATTCCGAGTAGCCTCGCCTCGACAGTGCCAATGCTGGCGCATGAACAGGTCAAGTGGCAAACATCCCCGCAGCGAATTTCATATTGGTTGCATGTAGTGGTGACGGCGTGAATCCCGCCGATCCTTCGATGCCTCAGGACAGGCCGCGGGTCGGCACGACGGTATTCACGCAACCATTCCGCAATGCGCTCTCATGCCCCAGTTGTGGGCCGATCGCGCGAGGCCCGTTCAGTGTCGCCACAACATAATACAGAGTGTACGAACACGCCAAAACGAGTATGATGGGGGCAACTCTGCGTTGCGACTGGTGGGCGGTTGCGACGCGGCGCCACCTGTTGCCAGCTTTTCGGCTTTGATTCCAGGCAGGTGGACACAACCCGGGGAGGGTGATGCATGAGCACGGACACGCGACCTGTCGACCAACGCCGGGATCCAGAAAGACGATACCGCAACGTTTCCGGACGACCACTGAACCGGCGTGTGGTGATGAAGGCCTCCGCCGGACTGGCCGCGATTGCCGCGACCGGCGGAATTGGGTCGATCGTGGCGCCGGCGCTCGCGCAGGGGGAAGAGCGTGTCACCCGTGCGGAAAGCTGGGCGCCATCGGACGCCGAAGTCCAGGCGATCGGCGAGTGGCATACCTTCACGGCCGCCTGGCCGTTCTATGCGCTCGGTGTGAGCTGGAACGGCGATGCCGGTGAATGGCCGGTGATCGAGGTCCAGCTCAGCGTCGATGGCGCCACCTGGAGCGAGACATTCCAGATGGTCGCCAGCAATGATGGGGGGCAGCCGACGCGCGGCGATCGCATCTTCGCACCGCTCGTGCACTCTCAGGGCGCGCAATTTGTGCAGTACCGGACGGTCGACATCAACGGCGAGCCGGGAGTCGTGGCCGGTCTCGAATTCGTCTACATCGATGCGACGGATGGCCCATGGGAAAACGACCTTGCGAGCCAGCCCGAGGCGCGGACGACGGCGATCGGCGCGGCCAGCGACGACTTCCGCGCGCCGCCGGAGATCGTCACGCGGGCGCAATGGGGCGCGAACGAGGGATATCGCTTCGCCTCGTATGGGGAGATCTGGCCTCCGGAATATGAGACGGTTACGCAAATCATCATCCACCACACCGACACGCCAAACTCCCAGGACATCCCCACCGCGGTTCGGTCAATCTACTACTACCACGCGGTCAGCCAGGGATGGGGCGACATTGGCTACAACTACCTGGTCGGGCGCGATGGACGCATTTATCAGGGACGATATGGCGGCCAGGATGTGATTGGCGGGCACTCGTTCCAGTTTGCGGTCGGCAGCTCTGGCATCTGCGTCATCGGCGATTACCAGAATACTCCTGTGCCCGGCGCGGCGATCGCCGGATTGGTCGCCATCACCGCCTGGGTGGGACGCGATCTCAATCCTTATGCGACGCATGACTTCCACCAGGCGCCGGATTTGCCGGTGATCGCCTCGCATCGCGACGTCAACGCCACGACCTGTCCCGGCGATTACCTTTGGAACGACCTGCCGGAGATTCGCGACCTGGTCGCGTCCGCGCTCGACGACCTGGACACGCCATTTCCGGCAGGCATCATTCCCGGCGATCGCGTGCGGGTGCAGACCGACGATGGGAGCGCGCTCAATGTTCGCTCCGGCGCCGGAACGGGCGCCGGCGTGATCGGATCGCTGGCGGATGGTTCCTACGCGATGGTGATGGACGGACCGGTCGAGACATCCAGTGGAAACTGGTACATGGCCGAACAATCCGGTACGGGTGAATCCGGCTGGGTGACGGCGCAATTCCTGATCGTCGCGCCGATCCCGCCGCCGCCGCTCGATTCGGACGACTTTCCATTTGGGGTAAACATCATCGCAACCAGCTCGGTGAATCTCCGCGGCTCGCCCACCACCGGCGCCGGGGTTGTCACGACGATTTCGGCGGGGACACTCGCCTTCGTGCTGGCCGGGCCGCGCAGCGCCAACGGTTATGAGTGGTACCAGATCCATACGCAGCCGGGTGACGAAGGCTGGGCGGTCAAGCAGTTCCTCGGGGCGGCGCCGTTCGACGAGAGTCCGGACGCGGCGTTTTCGGTCGGCGATATCGTGGAAGCGACGGAGTTCATGAATATCCGCTCGCGACCCGGATTGGCGAACACCATCATCGCGACGGTTGGCGCTGGCGGCGGGATGGAGATCACCCAGGCTCCGGTTGGTGTGAATGGGTACATCTTTTATGGGGTCTACAGCGACAACGACGATGGCGGCTGGGCGGTCGAAAACACGATGCGGCTTGTCGGTTCCGTGCCCGGCGGCAAATTCGACACTGGCGACGTTGTCCGGGTGACGGAGGCCATGAACCTGCGAACGTCGGCGTCGACATCAGCGGGGGTGGTGGAAATCATGCCGGCGGGCACCACAGGTGAGATCATTGGCGGTCCACAGTCCGGCTCGGGCTACACCTGGTGGCGAATCGACACGCCGCTGGGCACGGGATGGGCGGTGGAAAACTGGCTCACCGAAAGCAGTATCGTCGACCAGCTCATCGCGGTGCTCGTCCAGATTCTCCGGGATATCCTCTCCTGAGGAAACGCGGCTTCGGCCCGGTTCATGACATCTGGGCAGTCCGTCCGCCTCCAGGACCGCCGCGCGTCGCGTGATGGTATCGTTGAGGAACCGAAGCTGGCGATTCCGGATGGACGCGCCGTGCCGCCAGGAGCGGGAGATCCGACTGTCAGTACAGCCCGTTTCAGCATGGTTGGGACCGGGCGGAATATCGCAACCGGCAGGGGGCGGACCCGCCAGTCAACCTGCAACCGCTTCAGGGCGTGGGACATCTGCTTATGAACACTGACAACACACCAGGGCAAGCGGCGAGCGATGATCTGGAGACGCAGCGCTTCGACGATCAGGACATGGTCGAGGTGACGACAACGTCGAATATGCTTGACGCCCCCGAACCAGGCAGCGATGTCGTCTGTGTGCTGCCGAGTGGCGCTACAGGCAGGGTTGTCGGTGGTCCGGAGCGATCGGGCAACATGACGTGGTACCGGCTTGCGACATCGTACGGCGAAGGTTGGGTTTTCGATGACTGGCTGGGACGAATGGATACCACGAGCCAGGAATTCCCGCTGGGATCGCAGTTGATCGTTACTACTGCGCTCAACCTTCGCGGTGGCCCTGGTGTTACCAACGAGATACTCTACCTGCTCCCTTCTGGCACCCTTTTGACATTGCGCGACGGGCCAGTGCCAAACAATGGGTTCAAGTGGTATCGCGTCGAAACCGATCACTACGGCAATGGGTGGGTGATTTCGGCCTGGCTGCGTGAATCGTAACGGTGTTTGGATTGCCCCATATTCAGGAGTAGTTGAGCGCTACGTGACGATGCCACCGCGTTGTGCGACGCTGGTGCCAGGATACAGGTTGGTGACGTCGCCTGGTCACGCGCGATCATGATGACGACGTCGTGAAAAGCAGGGATGGCGTTCGTGCCGCAGCCGGGACACGATGACCACGGCGGGCATATTCCCGTCTACTGGTTGGACAAGGAAGTGCCACCGACGCGGTGGGAGCGGGTTGCGCGGCGATTGAACGACCTGCCGGCGGGCCTTTGTGTGATTGTGATCGCGTTGGTGGCGATCGTGATTGTGCAGGCGCCGGTGCTCTCGATCTCGATGCCTGATGTGGGCGTGCCGTCACTCAGCTTGCCAGGCGATTCGTTTTCCGCATCGCGGGACGACGATCGAGAGTCGTCGCGGATCGCGAATACAGCCGCAATACCTCCGGCGTCAGTGTCCAGGGCGACACCCGCACAGGAGGTCGCCACGCCGCCAGGGAGCATCCTCGATTTGGCTCGCAACATCGCCGATCCGCCAAACGAGCTGGGGCGGGTGCCGATCCTGATGTATCACGCCTTCGTGCATGACCCTTCAAACGTGGATCCCTGGACCCTGACCTTCGACCAGTTCCGGGAACACCTGGACTGGCTGCGCGAGCATGATTTCGTGATGGCGGGCGTGCAGAGCATGATTGACGGCCGGTTCGATGTGCCCGCCGGCAAGCGGCCAGTGATTCTTACCTTCGATGATGCGTCGTCCGGGCAGTTTGGCTTGCGGGAATCGCCAGATGGCGGCTACGAGGTGAAACCGGATACGGCGGTGGGCGTGCTGGAAGCCTATGCCGCCGAGTACCCGGAATTCGCCGGGCCGGCGTTTTTCGCGGTGTTGCCATTCAACTGTTTTGCCTCTGACGACGACCCGTCCACCTGCAAGGAGCGGCTCAACTGGCTGGTCGAGCACGGCTACGAGGTGGGCAATCACACAGCCAGCCATGATGATCTCACCGATGTCAGCCCGGACTCCTTCACCAAGTCGATTGGCTCAATGATGATGTGGATCAACGAGCGCGTACCACAGGGGCCAGGCAACCTCTCTCGTGTGCTGGTGTTGCCGTACGGTGCGTATCCTGACATCGACCTGCATCCGGATGAGCGGTCATGGTTGTCGGAGGGGTTTTGGTATCTGGGAGAACCGGTCGACCTGCTGCTGGTGATGGATGTGGCGGGTGGCCCGGCGATTTCGCCGTATTCGTCCGCGGCGCATCCGGTTGATACCTACCGCATCAACACAGAGCCGGAGCGGTTCACCTATTTTCAGGAACAGGTGAAATCGGGCGAGGTGTCGATCTTCGTCAGCGACGGCGACCCAGAAGTCGTGTCGGTGCCGGCAAAGTATGAGGACGAGGTGGACACCAACTTTCTCGAACGCAAGGGCCTCGAGCTTCGGGTTTACGGTGATGCTGGCGAGGCGGGCTGACGACATCCGAATGGTCACAGTGGGATTGGCGTGGGCGTCATCGTGTGTTGCGTCCCAGCCAAACGACCGACCTGTCGGAGCCAGGCTCGGGGTGGTCAGTGTCGAGTGAAGATCAGCCCAGCTCGAGAATCCCTCCTCAGGTCACCAGAGAATTGGCCGCCTTCGCGCAGTACGATCTCACCGCTTCGCTGCCTTGTTTGAGCACCCGGCGTTCCAGGTCGACCTGTATTCCCCACATCTCTTGAGCGGCCGTGAGGTAGGGTGACGCGGCGATGTCATTCTCGCTGATTGTCCTGATCTCGCGGTAGCCTTGAAGGAACGCCTGTTGGCGCCTGACCCGATCGGGTTGGACCGTTGCCCAACCTTGCAGGTCGATTGCCCTCCATTCCGGACCGCCAGAGTCGAAGTCGTACCAGACCGTATCGCCGTCGGGTGTGAGATGAAAATTGTCATAGGTGAGGTCGCCATGACAGAGACGCCCCAATCGAGGCCGCCTTCCACAAACGCCTCTATCCGAATACGTAGCTGCTTGCCGATGACGAGGATTGATCGCTTCGTCGAGGCGTCGATCTCCAGCGACGCCACAAGCGCCATTGGCCGGTCGATCAGATGGTCGAGATCCAGGTATCGTCGCTGGTGGTTTGAGGTAAAATCGTCGGCCGCGCTGTGGAGTGCGGCGGTGGCCATACCTTCGCGCTCGTACATTCCGGACGAGAAGGGCGGTTGCGGCTTTTCCCCCGCGGCGAACTCGAACAGCACTGCCTGACGTTGTTGCCCGTCGAGGTTTATGTGCTTCAGCGCTTCACCATCAACGTCCCGGATCGCGTTGGCGACGCGAACTCCCCGCGCTGTGAGATGATCCAGCAGATCGATCTCGTACCGAATCTCGGAGCCGACTCGCCAATTGGCGCCGTAGATCTTCAGGACATACCGGTCGACAGGGGTTTCGACCAGATAGACATCGTTGGTCCAGGCGCCAAGCAGGCTGACGCTGAGCGGTGAGGAGAGCCCGAAGTGGTCCGTCAGCCATTGCGGCAAGGCCGCGTGCTCGGAATGGTCCATATCGAGAGTATAGGCGGGCGTGAAGTATCAGCCTGCCATCGGGCTCGCAGGCATGGCATGGAACGCGTCATCGCGCTACAATGCGCACACATTGTACAACGCCGTCCCGAACACCGGATTCAGGGAGCATGCATCATGACCGAGCAGCAGACACCGACCGAAACGATGAAGATCTCCGACGTCCGCGGCCAGCTCAACAAGCTCGTCAACCGGGTCTACCGGAAAGAGACGCGGGTGATCGTGGAAAAGAGCGGCATCCCGGTCGCCGGGATCGTCTCCGCTCGTGACCTGGAGCGGTTGAAACGGATGGACGAGGAGGATCGGGAATTGTGGTCGATTGTGGATGAAATGCGAGAGGCGTTCAAGGATGTTCCGCAAGAAGAGATCGAACGAGAAGCCGCTCGTTCGCTCGCTGAGGTTCGAGAAGAAATGCGAGCCGAGCGTGAGCGGGCGGCCGCCGGGTCATGATTCGAGTGGTGTTTGACGCCAATGTCTTTGTTGCGGGACTTCCCGCAACTTCCGGCGCGCTCGTGACATTGATTAAAGCGTGGCGTGCCGGGGCTTTTCAGGTTGTCGTGTCCGAGCACATCATGGAGAAAACCAGAGGCGCCTGGACCAAGCCGTATTGGTGTCGTCGGTTCTCGCCGGAGCAGGTTGATCGCGCCATGCGATTGATCCAGCGGAAGACCGAGTTGACGCCGATCACCGTCCAGATAGTGGGTGTTGCTACGCACGCCGAGGATGACGTTGTGCTGGCGACGGCTGTGTCTGGCCGAGTCGACTATCTTGTGACGAGTGACCACGGGCTGCGCGGTGTAGACGACTATCAGGGCATCGTCCTTCTCTCGCCTCGAGAATTTCTGGACCTGCTCAAGTCGGAAGGCGCAGGGCGGTGATCGGACCGCGAGTGGAACGCCAGCACCAACAGAGGAGCAGCGTTGGCAACGGTCGGCCTTCCCGCACGGATAAGCGAGATCAAGGATAGCGACAATGGCGGATATACCGGAGAACGAATTATCCAGTGACTACCTTGACGTCCTCACCCGTCTGCGTGACGAGGGATTCCGGGCGGAGTTTACCTGCATCATGGTTCCCGTGCAACTCGAAGGACACCTGGCGTCCGGCGAGGCGTTCTATTTCCGTTGCCGCCACACCAGGTGCTCGCTCGGCATAGCGCCTGAAGGCGGGGACCCGGTTGGCGAGCCGACCTGGCGTGAAGAAGTCTCTCGCTGGGACGACTCCGAGGCCGGCTATCTCGAGCCTGAGGAGGCGGAGGCGGTGTTCCGGGAGTTACTCGCCGCTTACTTCGAGCAGTGAGCGTGATCGAAAGTATGCAGCGTCGCATCTCGTGCGCGAGGCTTTTCGTTGCCTCCCAATTCGAACCAGGACATTCAACTTTTTCCAGATGCGTTGGCTGACCATTGTGGCCGCTTCGCGACCACCCCGGTGTGCGAGTGGTTCGCATGTGCTGAAAATGTGATGGGTGCAAGACACCTGCGCAATGCCAGGCCAGGTTCGCTAATGCACGTCATGTGCCAATCAGATCCACTTCTCGGCCAGCCTGCACAACGCCATGGTGGAACCTGCACCAAAATTTCCGCGCGGTGGTTGACAACCGCACAGCAACCCGCTACTCTCATGTTGTGCTCGTGATCTCTGTCACAAGTGCTGGGTGGGGTGTCCTGTAGACGCCCACTAGATGTTTATCTCGTTCGCCATGAACTATGGCAACCTTCAATGAGGATGTTCGCCGTTATGCGACTGCTCCCGATGCGCAACCAATTCGCTCCTGCCATTCCCGCAGAGCGATTCCCTCGTCGCCGTAGGTAACATCTGTCTGCCGGTCGGCGGGCACTCAGCCCTGCACACGACGAAGCGCATCATTTCCCAACGGAGCACAATCCTCATGACCACGTTTACCTCAAACGGTTCTTCGCACGCTGCCGACGGCGACAAGCCGAACATCGGCAAGGTCGTACTCGCCTATTCCGGCGGCCTCGATACTTCCACCATCATTCCCTGGTTGAAGGAAAACTACGAGTGCGAGGTGATCGCCTACGCCGCTGACGTCGGGCAGCCTGACGATCTCACCGGCATCGAGGAAAAGGCGATCAAGACCGGCGCGACGAAGGCACATGTACTCGACCTGAAAGAAGAGTTCATCCGCGACTACGTCTTCCCGACGCTGCGGGCGGGCGCGATCTACGAGCGGAAATACCTGCTCGGCACCTCGATGGCGCGACCGCTGATCGCGAAGAAGCAGGTTGAGATCGCCCAACTCGAAGGGGCGGGCGCTGTCGCCCACGGTTGCACCGGCAAGGGCAACGACCAGGTCCGCTTCGAGCTGACCTTCATGTCGCTGGCGCCGGAACTCAAGATCATCGCGCCGTGGCGGCACTGGCACATCGAGTCGCGGGAGGATGCGATCGACTATTGCCACGCGCATGGTGTCATGGTCGAAGCGACGAAGAACAAGATCTATTCGGTCGACGGCAACCTCTGGCACATGTCCCATGAGGGTGGCCTGATCGAGGATCCCTGGCAGGAGCCACCCGCCGACGCCTATACGTTGACGGTTTCGCCCGAGGAAGCTCCGGACCAGGCCGAATACGTCACGATCAGCTTCGAGCAGGGCACGCCGGTCGCGATCGATGGCCAGTGGCTTGGCCCGGTCGAGCTGGTCGAGCAGCTCAACGCGCTTGGCGGCAAGCACGCCATCGGGCGGATCAACATGCTGGAAAACCGGCTGGTCGGCATGAAGAGCCGGGGCGTCTACGAAACGCCGGGCGGCACGATCCTCGTGACCGCGCACAAGGAGCTCGAACACCTCACCCTCGACAAGCAGACGATGCGGCTGAAGGATCAGCTCGCCCAGACATACGCCGACATGGTGTACAACGGCCAGTGGTTCACCCCGGCCAAGGACGCGCTCGACGCCTTTGTCGACGAGTCGCAGAAGGTTGTCACCGGCGACGTCCGGCTCAAGCTGTACAAGGGCGTTTGCGACCCTGTCGGCATGAAATCGCCGTACAGCCTTTACCAGGAAGATCTGGCCACCTTCGGCGCGGACGAGGTCTACGAGCAGGCCGACGCCGAAGGCTTCATTCGACTGTTCGGGCTCGGGCAAAAGGTCGCCAACCAGCGGGCGCGAGCCACGGCTGACGGCGCGGAGGTGATCGGATAATGCACTTCCATCACGGTATGGAGCAATGTAGGCTCGGGTCTCTGTGCCCGAGCATCGCCGGTGCACAAATGACGTACCTCTACCATGGCATTGAGCAGGAGGAACTTTCCCGCTCTCCCGGACGGCGGCCTGAAAGCCGCCGAGCAACGTAACGACGACAACACAACTCTGTCCGTAACGAGCGGGCAGCCCGCGATGACGGGGATCAGTACGCATCAGGCGACCCAAAGCGATTCGGGGATGGTGAAAGCCCGAAGCACAGTCGATGCGGAACGCACCCCGGAGCGGCCGACCGAAGAAAGCTGGCGATTGACCCAGCAAGTAGGCCCGGATGGGTGGCTCCCATGGACGCAACAGCCGAGAGATGGAATCCACGCCGCGTGGCGAGCGGATTCCAAGAAGGGTGGTACCGCGGGATGTGACGCCTCTCGCCCCTTCGGTTCGCGATCGACGATCGATCCGGACCGGCGTCTTCGCCTGAACGGACGACGTTCACGAAGGGGGATTCCCGTGAATCAGCAGACCACCGAGAATATCGCCGAACCCGAAGCCACGACCCAGGCGCCCGAGCTGCAGCCGGTGCCCTCCATTCCACAGGAGCCCAACGCGTCAGCGCTGGAGCGGACCGTGGTCTATGGCGCGCAGCATGCCACCAGCCTGCCCGCTTTTACGATCAGCACCCGGCTGCGGGGCCGGCACGTGCTGGTCGACACCGACCTCACGCCTGATGAAATCAACGAAGTGCTGGACACCGCCGCGCGCATCAAGCGGATGTGGAAAAACGGCCAGCCGCACGCCTACCTTGCCGGCAAGACACTCGGAATGATCTTCCAGCACCCGAGCACCCGGACGCGCGTGTCGCTGGAAGCAGGCATGGCGCAGCTCGGCGGGCAGGCGATCTTTCTCGGCGTCAACGACCTGCAGATGAAGCGGGGCGAGACCATCGCCGACACCGCCCAAATCCTCAGTCGCTATGTCGATGCGATCGTGGCGCGGGTGGCCGATCACAACGACCTGGTCACGCTGGCGAGCTCGGCGACGATTCCGGTGATGAACGGCCTCTCCGACCAGTGCCACCCACTCCAGGCATACGCCGACCTGCTTACCCTTCAGGAAAACTTCGACGAGCTGAATGGCCTCAAGTTGGCCTTCCTCGGTGACGGCAACAACATGGCGGTTTCGCTGATGCTGTCGTGCGCGGTGATGGGTGTGAGTGTCTCGGTGGCGGCGCCGAATGGCTTTCAGCCGAGCGAGGATGTCGTCAACCACGCCAAATGGCTGGCGAAGGCGAGTGGCGCGGAGATTACCGTCACCGATGACCCGGTCGACGCCATGAAGGGTGCGAACGCGGTCTACACCGATGTCCATGTCAGCATGGGCCAGCTCGATGGAGCCGCCCGGGCTGTTGCCCTGGCGCCGTACAAGGTGACGCCTGCGCTGATGCGGGAAGCGGACAGCAAGGCGGTGTTCATGCACTGCCTGCCGATGCACCGCGACGAGGAGGTGTCGACCGAAGTGGCGGACGGCCCGATGTCGATCATCTTCGATCAGGCGGAAAACCGGTTGCACATGCACAAGGCATTGTTGCTTCAGACATTGTGCTAGAGAGGACGCCGCATTGGCGACCGGGGAGAACGACATGGTTGACCTGGCAGAAGAATCAACGACAACCCACGCGCCGATGTCCGACTATGTCGAGCTGATGCCGTCACTGCACGGTCGCGGCATCCTGCGTGACACCGACCTGAACCGTGCCGAGATCAACGCGATCCTCGATCTCGGGATGGTGCTGAAGGACCTTCGCACGCGGCAGGTCCCGCACGCCTGGTTGGCGGGCAAGACGCTGGGGATGATCTTCCAGCACCCGAGCACGCGCACCCGGACGGCGTTCCAGGCGGGCATGGAGCAGCTCGGCGGCAGCGCGATCTTCCTCGGCGTGCAGGATTTACAATTGAAGCGGGGAGAAACGATCGAGGACACCGCCGGCATTTTCAGTCGCTACGTCAATGGCATCGCGGTGCGGGCGGCGGAGCGGGACGACCTGTTCGGGCTGGCGCGAGGGGCGACGGTGCCGGTGTTCAACGGCCTGACGTCGTTCGATCACCCGATCGAGGCGCTGAGCGACCTGATGACGCTGAAAGAGCGGTTTGGAACGCTCGAAGGCGTGAAGTTCGCCTACCTCGGCGATGGCAACAACGTCTGCCATTCGCTGATGCTGGCCTGTGCCGCCACCGGAGTCGCGTTCGCGATGGCCGGACCGAAGGCGTTCTGGCCGAACGAAGCGGTTGTCGAAACAGCGCAGTCACTCGCGGCGGAGGCTGGCGGCGAGGTTGTCATTACCGATGATGTCGACCTGGCGGTGACCGGGGCGAACGCGGTCTACACCGATGTTCACGAGAGCATGGGCGAACAGGAGGTTGCGGGAAAACTTATGGCGCTGGCGCCCTACCGGGTGACAGCGAAGGTGATGGCGATGGCCGATGAATCGGCGGTCTTCATGCACTGCCTGCCGCTGCATCGCGGGCAGGAGGTTGATGCCGAAGTGGCGGATGGTCCCCAATCGATCATCTTTGACCAGGCGGAGAACCGGCTGCACGTCCACAAGGCGGTCCTGCTGCAGGCACTGCATGACGAGCGTCAGGGGTCGGATGACGACCCGGCGAGTGTCAGCTGAGACAGCTTTTCAGGTTATGTGTTGGACGAAGCGGGGTCGCTTCGGTCCAGGAGGATTTAAGTCATGGCGGCATGTCCAGAATGCGGAGCGGATGTCGAAGTCGAGAATGTTGAGCAGGGCGAGATTGTGCCATGCCCTGATTGTGGCGCCGATCTCGAAGTGCTCAGCGCGGATCCGGTCGAGCTCGGTCTCGCGCCGGAAGAAGGCGAGGACTGGGGCGAGTAGGAACGCGGGAGGCGTTTTCCGTAGGGGCGGACCTCCCGCGAGGCGGCGGTCACGCCGCCGAGGGGAGTTGTCCGCCCGGTGTGCCCGAAGGGTACACAAGACGCGACGGCGGACGCAGAATGTCAGGGTGTAGCGGAGTTGCTTGTATTGTGGCCGCTGCGCGACCACCGGGCGGACGACCGCATTCGCGGGTCCGCCCCTACGGATCGCCCGCAATCGGTACATGGCAGAGGGGAAATAGTCGTGACAGCAATTGGTGTGCTGTGTGCACGTGTGCGAGTGGAAGAGAAGCAGATCATTGCCGCCCTGGCCGATGCCGGTGTGGTGGCGATGCCCGTTCCTCCCGCGAGCACCCCCCTGCCTCCGGGCCCGGCGCCCGCCGGGATGGCGACGCTGGGCGCCCATCGGCATGGTGGGGACGATACGACGCGACACCATGCGCTGGCTCTGGTGATCGATCGATGCCAGAACCGCGACGTTGCCGCCGCAACGTTGCCATTGCTGAAGCTGAGTGGGATCGAGGTCGTCGATGCCGGTCTGGCCGCGACTGGCACCAGGCTCGAGATCGCGACCGTGTTTGCCCAGGCGAAATTGCCTCGCCCACAGGCTTTTGTCGGGTTTTCAGAAGTATCGGCGCTGGAGGCGGCATCCCAACTTGGGTATCCGGCCACGTTGATGCCGCGGACACCCGGCAGCGCGACCTCGGCATTGCTCGACCACGACACCGCGGAGGCGGTGATCGAGCATCGGGTGGTGCTTGGCTCTCGCGCCGAGGCGATTGTGTTGTTGCAGGCTGGCGCTCCGCGCGCCGATCAGCTTGGCCGGCATCATGTCGTCGATGGCGAGGTGATAGCGGTCGAGGGATCGCAGATCGACGGTCGGGCACAGGAGCTGGCGATCGCGGCTGCGAGCGTGCTCGGTGCGCGTAGTGTCGCGGTTGACATCGCGTCGATCGACGGTCAGATTGTAGTCTGGGATGTCGCGCCAGTGGCGGACTTCCGCGCGTCAGTGCTGACTGGCTCCCGCACGGTCGGTGAAGCGCTGGCCGCGATGGCGTGCACCCAGGGCGACATGCCTGAGGCCACATTGGCGGATGAGGTTTCCATTACCGCTGGGCGACAAGACTGGGAAGTGCAGGTGAATCATGGCGTCATTGGCGTCTCCATCACTGCCTAGGGTCGATCTGGAGTCGGACCAGTCGTTGGCCGACATCGAGCTGTTGCGCGGGCTGGTTTCGATCGAGAGCCTATCGAATCAGGAGGGTGCGGCTGTTTCGTTCCTGCGCTCCGCCATGGCCTCACGAGGTTTTCGGCTACAGGATTCCCAGGCCGGCAGCGCGATCGGCACCGTTGGCGAGGGCAATCGGTACGTTGTGCTGCTCGGCCACATCGACACCGTGCCGGGGCGGATTCCGGTGCGAATCGAAGACGGCGTGCTGTGGGGGCGCGGCGCGGTCGATGCCAAGGGGCCTCTGGCGACCTTCGTTGCGGCCGCCTCTGCCGCGGCCGAACACCTGCAATGCCGGGTGACGGTGGTTGGCGCTACGGGTGAGGAGGTAATCGGCTCGCCCGGCGCGAACGAGGTCGCGAACTGGGATGCGCCGGGCTACTGCATCATCGGCGAGCCGAGCGGTTGGAACTCCGTTTGCCTCGGGTATCGCGGCACGATGTCGCTAATCTACCGGCTGGAGCAATCGACGCGCCACACGGCTGGTCCCGGCGAATCGGTCTCCGAGATCGCGGTGCAATTCTGGAATGCCCTGCTGGTCGAGCTCGCTACCTGGAACGCCGGAGCGACGAACACATTTGGCTCGATCGGGCATTCATTGCGGTCGTTCAACACCAGCGGTGACGGGCTTACCGACGAAGCGACGATGTCGATCGGGTTGCGGTTGCCGCCCGAGATCGATGTGCGGCGATTGTTGCGGCAGATCAAGGATTTGGCCGGAAGAGCCGATATTCGCATTGACGGCATCCAGGAAGGCTACCGGACAACCAAGCGGTCGGTGCTGATCCCGCCGTTCCTGCGAGGCATCCGGGCAGCCGGTGGCAAACCGGGGTTCAAGGTGAAGCTCGGGACATCGGACATGAATGTCGTCGGTCCCGAATGGAAGTGTCCGATTGTGGCGTATGGACCAGGTGATTCGTCGCTCGACCACACGCCTGATGAGCGGATCGAGCTGGCGGAGTACCTGCTGGCGGTGAACGTGTTGCGCGATGTGCTGATCGCGCTGTCCACACCGAAGGAGGGAGCGGCATGATCGAGCCAACCATGCCCCTGAAGCTCGGCATCCTCGTGTCCTACCTCCGGCAGGAAGAGAAGCTCATCCTGGCGGCGGCGCGGGCGCGTGGTATTGATGTCGTGCCGCTCTTCGATCGCGACCTGGCGCTGAATCTATCCGCCCCGACCGCGAAGGAGAGTGGCGTCGATATCGATGTGCTGCTCGATCGCAGTGTCGTGCATTCGCGGGCGGGATACACGCTGCACGCGATGACGCGCTGGGGCATCCCGACCTTGAACTCGGCGGTGGCTGTCACGATCTGCGATGACAAGGCGCGAGCCAGCATGGAGCTGGAGGCGGCGGGCATCCCATCGCCGAAGACGTATCTTGCCTATTCCGCCAATGCCGCGATTGAGGCGTGCGAGGCGCTCGGCTATCCCGCCGTGCTGAAACCGGTGACCGGATCGTGGGGGAGATTGCTGGCCAAGGTGAACGGTCCCGAGCAGGCGCGGGCGATTATTGCCCAGAAGGCGGAGCACGGGTCGTTTCATCATGAGATTTTCTATGTGCAGGAGTTTATCGAGAAGCCGGGGCGCGACATACGCGCGTATGTGATCGGCAGGGAGATTGTGGCGGCGTCATACCGGACCTCGGAGCACTGGATCACGAACGCCGCCAAGGGGGCGGTTTCTGTCCCGTGCGAGGTCACGCTGGAGATCGAGGAGCTGGCGCTGAGGGCGTGCGATGCTGTCGGGGCGCGGTTGGCGGGGGTCGACCTGATCGAGACAGATCAGGGACTCAAGGTGATCGAGATCAACACTGGCGGCGAGTTCAAGGGGCTGATGACGACGACTGACCGTGACATCGCCGGGGAGATCGTCGAGGAGGCGATGCGCATTGCGCGCGAGGCGCGGGAACCAGCGCAGGCGGTGGTGATAGGATGAAACCGGGAACTCCGTAACACACTTGTCATTCCGAGCTTGCTGAGGAATCCCCGCGCGAAGCGCTCGATCGCGAAGCGGTCGTATTCATTGGTGCTGGCCACGGCAAGAATCTGCCCTACGGGCAGTGCGCTTCGCGCGGGGATTCTTCGCTCCGCTCAGAAGGACTGGTTTTTGATTGCTTGAGGACTTTTCGGGTGGGCACACTCCCAGAAAGGAATGACCTGTGGTGGAAGATCGGATTGACGGAGCACCACTCGTTGTCGGCGTGCTGATGTCGCGGGTGCGAGTCGAGGAAAAGCTGCTATTGGCCGAGCTGGCCAGGCGGGACAACGTCGAGGTGATCCGGTTCGACGACCGGGAGCTGATCCTAAATCTTGAGGACCCGATCACCGGCTGCGATGTCGTGCTGGAACGGGCGATCAACCACCTGCGAGCCGAGTACACCTTGCGCGTCCTGAACGACTGGGGTGTACCGACGGTCAACACCTTCGAGGTTGCCAACATCTGCGGCGACAAGCTGCTGACCACGGCGGCGCTGGTCAAGGCCCGTGTGCCGGTGCCGAGAACTCGCATCGCCTTCACACCGGAATCCGCCATCGAAGCGATCGAAGAGCTCGGTTATCCGGTCGTGCTGAAACCAGCGATCGGGTCGTGGGGGCGGTTACTGTCGAAGGTCAATGATCGTGACGCCGCCGAAGCGCTGCTGGAGCACAAGGTGACGCTGGGGTCGTTCCACCATGGCGCGTTTTACATTCAGGAATACGTCGAAAAGGCGGGGCGCGACATCCGCTCGTTCGTCATCGGCGACGAGACGATCTGCGCCATCTACCGGGAATCGCCCCACTGGATCACCAACACCGCGCGCGGCGCCAAAGCGAGCAACTGCCCGTTGACGCCGGAGCTGCATGAGCTGTCACTGGCGGCGGCGCAGGCGGTCGGGGGCGGGGTGGTGGCGGTCGACCTGTTCGAAACGCCATCCGGATTGCAGGTCAACGAAGTGAATTACACAATGGAGTTCCGCAACAGCATCGACACGACCGGGGTCAACATCCCGGAGAAGATCATCGATTACACCCTGGAGGTGGCGAAACAGGGGAGAGCGGCAAGGCTGGCCAGCGCGGCGGCGGATTGACGCCTGCGTGGACGTTTTTCTTTATTTTGCGCTGCGCGCAACGGCTTCGCCGGGGGATTCTCAACAGACAGTCCCGCAGGGACTGAGCGGATGCGGTCCATCGCTACGCTCAGAAGGACGGTGGTGGTGGCTTAGATTTCACTAAAGGGATCGTAACGAACACAACCCACGGCGGGTTACGAGGGACACAGACATGGTCGAGGTTTCAGTTATTGGCGGATCGGGATACGCCGGAGGCGAGCTGGTGCGATTGTTGCTGGCGCACCCGGAAGTGACGATCAGGCAGGTCACTTCGGAGCGGCTCGCCGGCAAATTCGTGCGAACCGTGCATCCAAACCTGCGCAAGGTCACCGATCTCAAATTCGTGAAGAGCGAGGCGCTGGAGCCATGCGACGTGCTCTTCATGGCGCTGCCGCACGGCGTCTCGATGGGCAAGCTCGTTGATGTGCGCGAGAAGGCGCCGATCATCATCGATCTCAGCTCCGATTTTCGCCTCAATAACCCGGGCGACTACCCAACCTGGTACAGCCACGAGCACAATGACCTGGAAGCACTCGGGAAATTCGTCTACGGCTCGCCGGAGCTGCACCGTGAGGAAATTCGCACGGCGGACTGGATCGCCAGTCCCGGCTGCATGTCGACCACCACAATCCTTGGGCTTTATCCGCTGTTCCAGGCCGGTGTCGTCGACATGGAGATGCCGGTGATCGCCGATGTGAAGACCGGTTCCTCCGGTTCGGGCGGTTCGCCGAGCCTGGGCTCGCACCACTCGGAGCGGAGCGGCGCGATGCGGTCGTTCAAGGCCACTGGGCACCGGCACTCCGCCGAGGTGATCCAGGAACTGACGGTCAACGGCTGTGCGCCGAAGGTGTCGTTCTCGGCGACGGCGATCGAGGCGGTGCGGGGCATTCTGGCGACGTCGCACGTCTTCCTGAAAGAGCCGCTGCCAGACAAGGATCTGTGGAAGATCTACCGCACCGCCTACAAGGACGAGCCCTTCATGCGGATCGTCAAGGAGAGCGCCGGGGTACATCGCTACCCAGAGCCGAAGCTGCTTTCGGGCAGCAACTGGTGTGATGTCGGCTTCGAGCGGGATCCGCATTCTAACCGGGTGGTGGTGATGGCGGCGACCGACAACCTCATGAAGGGGGCATCCGGCCAGGCGGTGCAGGCATTCAACATCCGCATGGGCTACGACGAAACCACTGCCATCGACTTTCCCGGCCTGCATCCGATTTAGCGGAAGCAACGAATTTCCGGTGGGGCGTGGACCTTGTGTCCGCCCGGAGTGGCAAGCACCAATTCCAGAAAGGCACATCGAAACTCGTAGGGACAGGCCTTGTGCCTGTCCGCTCGAAAAGACTGGCGCTGTCGAAGGACATCGACAACGAATCCGTAGCGGCCGACCCGGAGCCTGTGCTGAGTGCAGCGAAGTATCGGCCCGGTGCAAATGTACGCAACATGGCAGAATCGACACAACTCAGCTGTTGTCATGCTGAGCAAGGCCGAATGGCCGCAGTCGAAGCATCTCTATCTCGGTTGGGCACAGTGATCGCTCGTTGCCATCATCTTCGACAGAGATTCTTCGACATCGCGCATACGCGCTCGCTCAGAATGACAACCATTTTGATGAGTTGAAGGTGTGGAGATGGTAGCTTCTGGAGACATAGCATGCTGGTAATCAAGATCGGTGGCGGGGCGGCAATTGGGACTGGGGCTTTCACGAGCTTCGCGGCGGACATCGCGAGGATGACGGAGCCCATCGTTGTCGTGCATGGTGGCAACGCCGAGTTCAGCAAGCTCTCGGCACAGCTCGGCATGCCGCCGCGGGTCGTCACCTCGTCGAGCGGTCGCGTCTCGCGCTACGTCGACGAGCCGACCATGGATGCGATGCTGATGGCCTATTGCGGCAAGGTGAACAAGCGCCTCGTCGCGGCGATGCGCCACGCCGGCGTCAACGCCGTGGGGCTCAGCGCGATGGACGGTGGCATCGCATTGGGACGGCGCAAGCCGGTGATTCGCGGCGAGATCAACGGCAAGAAGCGAATCTTCCGCGATGACCACGCCGGCACCATCGAGGAGATCGACACCACCCTGATCCGCACCCTGATGGACTCCGGCTTCGTCACACTGGTGACGCCGCCCGCGCTGGCCCACGAGGGCGTGCCGATCAATGTCGACGGCGACAAGCTCGCGCAGAAGCTGGCGGAAGCGCTGGAGGCGAATGCATTGCTGTTTTTCTCCGACACACCCGGGTTGTTGGCGGATCGTCACGACGAGTCGACTCTGATCCGCTCGATCGATGCCGGGAATCCCGAAACAGCACTGGCGGCCGCCGAGGGGCGGATGGTCGTCAAGGTCGAACAGGCGGTGAAGGCAGTGGAACGGGGTGTTGGGCAGGTTGTCTTCGCCGATGCGCGGGTCGAGCAACCGGTGACGAAAGCGCTGGCCGGTTACGGAACGGTGATCCAAAAGGAGGCGGTTCCCTCATGAGTGAGCGGCACATCCGGGCGATCTGCTTCGACGTTGGCGAGACGCTGATTGACGAAACCCGGTTCTGGAACGAGGTCGCGCAGTATGCCGGGGTGCCCGAGTTCACGCTGGCGGGGACGTTGGGCGGCTTGATCGAGCGGCGGGAAAACCATCGCAGCATCTTTGGATACCTGCAGACGGAATCCGTCGACCCGAATAGGCTGGGATACTGCTTCGAACGGTCCGATCTCTACCCGGATGTGATTCGCACGCTCAAGGAGCTGCGGTCGGAGCATTACCGCATCGCCATCGCTGGAAACCAGGGCGAAGGAGTCGCGGAGCAGATCGAAGCACTGGATCTCGGCGCCGAGGTGATTGGGACATCCTGCATCTGGGGCGCCTCCAAGCCGGAGGCTGACTTTTTCGAGCGACTGCGCCAGGAGCTCGAGCTTGAGGCAGATCAGGTCGTGCTTGTCGGGGATCGGTTGGATAACGATGTGTTGCCGGCGATCGAGTTCGGCATGCAGGCGGTGCATATCCGGCGCGGTCCATGGGGATGTATCCAGGCGGGCTGGCCGGAAAGCGCTGATGTGCGCTGGAAGATCGAGCGGCTGGGGCAATTGCCCGTAATATTGGATCAGATCGAGGAGGCGATTGAAGGGGACAAATGATGCCTATCCCCTCACACTCGGGTTGTCATGCTGAGCAAGGCCCGAATGGGCCGCGGTCGATGGGCCGCATTCGCTCGGTCCCGATGGGACCGCCTGTTGAGCATCTCGAACGCGCCGGGAACCATGGCGAGAGCAAGACGCGTATCATCATGGGCGTTTGTGTCCGACATGGACGCCGCTCAGATCGAGATCCTTCGACTCCGGCCTAGCGGCCTTCGCTCAGGGTGACAAGCCTTCCTTGAGTGCCGCGCTTTCGATATCAACCGTGGAGACCACGAATGCCAACCGAGACCACACACCGATCAACCGACGAATTGATGACGCTCGACAAGACGCATCAAATCCCGCTGTACGCCAAGCGGGATATCGTGCTTGTGCGCGGCGAGGGCGCCTACCTTTTCGACAACGACGGCAATCGCTATCTCGACGCGATGAGCAACTACGGCGTCGCGGTGCTGGGTCATGCCCACCCGCGGTACACCCAGGCGTTGATCGAGCAGGCCCAAACGCTGACGACCGCTCACCAGAGCTTCGGCAGTGACGCCCGCTCGGAGTTCCTGGAGACACTCGATATGATCGCACCGGACGGTGTGAAGAAGTCATTCCTCAGCAACTCCGGCACAGAGGCGATCGAGGCGGCGCTGAAGTTCGCCCGCGCCTTCACCGGACGAGTAAAGCTGGTGGCGGCGCGACGCGGGTATCACGGTCGCACGTTCGGGGCGCTCTCGGCGACGGCGGACAAGAAGTACCGGGACCCATTCATGCCGCTGCCGATCCCGGCGGTGCATGTGCCGTTCAACGACGCCGATGCCCTGGAAGCGGCGATCGACGACCAAACGGCGGCCGTGATCCTGGAGCCGCTGCAGGGAGAGGGCGGCATTCATCAGGCGGATGCAGCCTTCCTGCAACGCGCGCGCGAGGTGACCCGGGCGAAGGGCGCGTTGCTCATCGCCGATGAAGTGCAGTCCGCGATCCGGACCGGTGTGCCATTCGTAATGATTGAGGCCGGGGTGACGCCGGATATCATCGCGACGGCGAAAGCGATCGCGAATGGCTTCCCCATCGGCGTGACACTGGTGACAGATGCGATCAGTGAAGCGATGCCGGGTGGCGCGCACGGATCGACCTTTGGCGGCAATCCGCTGGCCTGTCGGGTGGCGACGGAGACGTTGCGGATTCTTTCGGACGACGGTCTTTATGACAATGCCCGCACGCTGGGAGAGTCGATCAGGTCGGGAGTCGAGGCGATCAGCAGCTCGAAGGTGCGGGCAGTGCGCGGCTCCGGCTTCATGATCGGGATTGAGCTGAAGACTCGCGCGACACCGACGCTGCGGGCACTGCAGGAGCGCGGCGTGCTGGCGCTGATGGCTGGCAACCTGGTTATCCGGTTGCTGCCGCCGATGATCTGGCAGCAGCAACAGGTGGATGAGCTGCTCGCGGCGCTGGAAGATGTGCTGGGAGACTGAGGACGCGTAGACCCGCCACCCGTGGGCGGGTTGGTATGGGTCACGAAGCTCGGGCACAGGACCCGAGCCTACAGGGGCACCGGTATCGGCTGAATCCGGTGACGTGGTGACGATGCGGTTAACCCGGCGACAACTCACCAAGCGGGGTGTGTCAGCGATTGCTCTTGCGGGAGCCGCCGGCAAATGGTCATCCGCACTCGCTCGTTCCCAAACCGTCCACCGTGGCGGTGTGCCAAGAGTGGCTCTTCCGCGCTATCCACGTACCTTCCAACCGGGCGAAAGCGACGGGTGGGAAGTAGGATGGGCGTCGTCACTGATCTACGATTTCCCGCTTCGCGCCACGGGTGACGGGGACATCGTCGCCGGGTTGGCGGTATCGGTGCTGCGCAACGAGGACGGTGCCGGGATCGAGCTCACCGTGCGAAACGGCGTTGCGTTTTCCGATGGCACGGTCATGACCGCGAACGACATCGCCTGGAGTATCGAGCAGGCGTCCTCCGGGACATCGTCGCGGGAAGCATGGCGTTGGGAGCTGCTCCAGTCAGTCGACGCGACGGATGACAACCGGGTTGTGCTGACGTTGCTGGAACGCGACGCGACGCTTGCGGCAACGCTGGCGTCGACACTGGTGCCGGTGACGCCAACTGGTACGACAATCGGTGATAGCGACTTCCCGGCGTTGCCTCCCGGCACCGGACCGTTCCTGCCGTCCAGTGATGATGG
>Ga0209587_1000335_pt1 | contig 22906 bp, 22 predicted proteins | sample NGEPerD_2_FD_184512 | JGI IMG/M metagenome (GOLD analysis project Ga0209587, IMG submission 184512) | Arctic peat soil microbial communities from the Barrow Environmental Observatory site, Barrow, Alaska, USA - NGEE PermafrostL1-D... | ecosystem: Environmental > Terrestrial > Soil > Wetlands >... | reverse complement strand
ACCCAGGCGATCATCACCGAGAACCACACGTGCCCCAGCGTACGCAGCACCTCGTCGAGGTCGTCCGACGAGCCGGGTCCCGTTGCCGCCAATTGCTCGGTCCCGGCTCTCCCCACGTCCGATCGAGCCGCGTCCGATCGACCCACGTCCGATCGACCCACGTCCGATCGACCCACGTCCGGTCCTATCGCGTCGGCGAGCATGGACCGCTGACGGGATTCGACCGCGCTCACTGCCGTCGCGGCCTCCGGGTCGGTCGACGAGAGGGCAGTGACCATCGCGGCAGCGAGGCGAGGCTCGCGCGCGAGCGCCGACATCGCCCGGTCCAACACGTTGGCCACTCGCTCCGCGGGCGTGTCGCCGCGCGGCGGTCGGCGGTGCAGCGTCGACGCCAGCGTGTCGGCCTGGTCGGCGAGCACGGCCACGAGGAGCTGGTCCTTTGAGGAGTAGTGGCGGTACAGGGTGCCGAGCGCGACCTGGGCGTGACGTGCCACCGCGCGCATGTGCACCGCCTCGTACCCGCCCGCGGCGGCGAGCGCGGCGGCGGCGCCGAGGAGCCGTTCGCGTCGGGCCGCGGTCTCGGCGGCCCGACCCGCGCCGTCTCCGTCGGTCGTCGCTCGGGCATCGGGCCGGCTGTGTCCCACGGTGGACATGGAGCGCCACGGTATCCGGCGCGGCGGACCGCCGGCTAGAACCGGTATCAGCTATCATGCCTGCACCCCGGCGATGCTCACCACGCCCGCCGGCGACGAGGGGAGCCGCCGCCATGCACACCCGGGTCTGTGACGAGATGGGAATCGAGTTCCCGATCTTCGCCTTCAGCCATTGCCGCGATGTCGTCGCCGCGGTCAGCCGCGCCGGGGGAGTCGGCGTTCTCGGTGCGCTGTACTTCACCCCCGACGAGCTCGAGATCGAGCTCGACTGGATCGACGAGCACGTCGACGGCAAGCCCTACGGCATCGATCTCGTCATGCCGGCGACGCTGCTCGACGCCGCCCGGGGCGCCGACGCCGACGCGGGTGACCTCGAAGCCGACCTCGAGCAGATGATCCCGGCCGGCCACCGCGACTTCGTCGAGAAGGTGCTGGCCGACCACGGCGTACCGCCCCTCCCCGATGACGCGGAGCGCACCCACCACCTCCTGGGCTGGACCGACACCACGGGCCGAGCCCAGCTGGACGTCGCGCTCGAGCACCCGGCCAAGCTGTTGGTCAACGCACTCGGCCCTCCCCCCGCCGACGTCGTCGACAAGGCTCACGATCACGGGATGAAGGTCGCGGCGCTGGCGAGCGCGGCGCGCCACGCCTTGAAGCACGAGGCGAACGGCGTCGACTACATCGTCGCCCAGGGCACCGAGGCGGGGGGCCACACCGGCGAGATCTCCTCGATGGTGCTCTGGCCGGAGGTGATCGACGCCGTCGGTCCTGACACTGCCGTGCTCGCGGCGGGGGGGATCGGCCGCGGGAGTCAGGTCGCGGCCGCGCTCGCGATGGGTGCGCAGGGCGTGTGGACGGGCTCGCTGTGGCTGACTGTCGCCGAGGCCGACACCCGGCCGATGGCGCTGGAGAAGATGCTCGCCGCGGGATCGGCCGACACGGTGCGCTCCCGGGTGCTCACCGGTAAGCCGGCCCGTCAGCTCCGTACCGACTGGACCGAGGCGTTCGAGGCAGAGGACTCGCCCGGCTATCTGCCGATGCCGCTGCAGTTCATGTTGGTGAGCGACGCGATGTCGCGGATCGAACGGGCGCAGAACCAGGAGCTGTCGGGCTTCCCCGTCGGCCAGATCGTGGGCACCATGAACCAAGTTCGCTCGACGCGTGACGTCATGTTCGATCTCGTCAGCGAGTGCGCCGACGCCACCGAACGTCTCCGCGGAGCGATGGCGATCGACTAGCCGCCGCAGCGCCGGCACCCCCGTTCCGGTCACGTTTCGCGTTGCCAGCCAACCGAGCTGCTGACCGGAACGTGGGGGCTAGCCGGCCTGGCGGCCGAAGTACTGCTCGGCCAGCTCGGGGCTGGGCTGGATGAAGAGACCTTCGGCTTCGGCGCACACCGTCTCTCCGTGGCGCAGCTCGGCGCGCGAGACGATCCGGCGGCCCTGAACCTTCTCCACCCAGGCCTCGAACACGACGTCGACGAACAGTGGCGTCGGTCGCCGGAAGCGCACGCTGAGCGTCGCGGTCATCCCCGGGTTGCCGTTCACGATGTTGACGATGCCCAGCACCTCGTCGAACGCGAGCGCCACCATCCCACCGTGCACGTATCCCGGAGGTCCCTCGTAGGCCGCGCCGAACCGACCCTGAGCGCGGACGCGGCCGTCGACGACCTCCCAGTCGATCCGCGGTGCCAGCGGACTCGCAGAGCCGACCACGGGACTCCGGGGCAGGTAGTCATCATGGGACCGCGGGACGTAGCCGGCCCCGCCCTCGCGCCGGGTCCCGAGGCTCGCGCTGAGGCGGTCGATCACGTCAGCCGCGGCTGACAACGCGTCCGGGGTGGTCTCCGAGTTGCTCATCAGCGCGTCGATCAGCTCGCGCATCGACGCGGCCACGCGGGTGCGTTCGGCGCCGGCGAACGCGGGGGAGTCGGGTGTACCGGGTGCTGCTTCCGACACCGGTCAGCGACCCTGGAACACGGGCGGACGCTTCTCCGCGAACGCGCGCGGACCCTCCTGGGCGTCCTCCGATGCGAACACCTCCCAGCCAATGGTGTCCTGGTGCGCCATGGCCTGCGCGTCGGACATGGCTTCGGTCTCACGCCACGTACGCAGGATCGCCTGGGTCGACAGCGGGCCGCACGCCGCGATCTGGCCCGCGACGGCGCGGGCCACGGTGAGCGCCTGGCCCTCGGGGGCGAGGCGCGAGACGAGCCCGATCTCGAGTGCCTCGTGCGCGGTCACGGGCCGGGCCGACAACAGGATGTCCATCGCCCGCGCGTAGGGGATCTGGCGGGGGAGTCGCACTGCTGAACCACCGAGCGGAAACAGTCCCCGGCGGGCTTCCCAGACTCCAAAGATCGCGGTCTCCGCCGCGACACGCACATCGGTGCCCTGGAGCATCTCGGTGCCGCCGGCGACCGCGTAGCCCTCCACCGCGGCGACGAGAGGCTTGGAGAGCCGGTAGTCGCGCAGCAGCGCCTTCCAGTGGAGGTTCGGCGACTCGGCCATCCGAGTGCGAACGTGCTCGCTGTCGGAGGGCTTGCCCATCGCCTTGAGGTCGGCACCCGAGCTGAAGGCGCCGCCGGCTCCGGTGAGGATGGCGCACCGGACCTCGGAGGTCTGGTCCACGTACTCGAAGCCATCGGCGAGACCGACGAGCATGTCGGGGCTGAGCGCGTTGCGGGCCTCGGGCCGGTTCATCGTCAGGATCACGACGTGGCCGTCACGCTCGACGGTGCAGTGCTTCGTGCTCATGGGGAGCAACTCGAGCTCGGGCATGGCGGCAGAGGTTCCTCTCGGCTGGGGACGGGGACGGGCTCGGGGCCTCGAGCCCCCGCGCCGGCGCCACGGGCATCCGGGACCGGCGCGTGGGTCCGATTCTACGTACGGCGCCGAGGCTGCGCCCACCGCTACAGTGCCCCGGTCGTCGCAGAAGCCGAGTCCCGGTACGCCGCGCCGCGCTCGGCGCGGCTCTGGTTCTTCGTCGCGATCGCGGTTGCGCTCGTGCCGCTGGTCGTGCTGGCGGTTGTGAGCATCGTCCAGTCGTCCGAGTACCACCTGACCTCGGATCAGGCGATCCTCGGGATCCACACGAACGACGTCGGTCGGCGCGCCGTGCTCTTCGGGCCGTACTCACGCCTCGGGTGGCACCACCCGGGCCCCGCGCTCTTCTACGTGCTCGCGCTCCCGTACCGGCTGTTCGGCGCGGACGGGACTGCATTGCAGCTCGGGGCGCTCATCGTCAACGGGGCGGCACTCGTCGGTGTCGCAGTCGTGGCCCGGCGCCGAGCCGGAGTGCGGTTTGCGCTGCTGACGCTCCTCTGCGCGGTCATCCTCATGCACGCGCTCGGCCCGGCACTGCTCCGCGACGTGTGGAACCCCTCGATCACCGTCGTGCCGTATCTCTTGGTCGTCCTGCTCGCGTGGGCCATCGCGGACGGTGATCGTTGGGCCATCCCGTGGGCGGTCGGCGTCGCGTCGTTCGTCGTGCAGACCCACATCGGGTACGCGCTCGTGACGGTGACGCCGGTCGTGATCGGCGCGTTCGCCCTCGTCTGGCGCACGGCGCGTGTCGACGGCACGCTCCGCGCGTTGCGCTCGCTCGCTCCCGTCGGGCTGGTAACTCTGGTGACGGCGCTCGTGTTGTGGTCGGCGCCCCTGGTCGAGCAGTTGAGCGGCGACCCGGGCAACCTGGGTCTGGTGCTGCAGTACACGCGGGCGGGCAACGACGCGCGTGCGTCCTTCGGCGTTGCCGGTCACGCCGTCGCGAGGGTCTTGGGTGCGGGCGTGCCGTGGCTCACCGGTGATACGGCACGCAGTCCTTACACGGGTGAGCTCGTCCTCGTGGGCCGAGTCCCCGTACCGCTCGGGGCCCTTGCGCTCCTCGGAGGCGGCGTCCTGGCGTGGCGCCGGGGCGATCGGACCAGTCTGCGGTTGGTCGCGATCGTCGGTGCCACGCTGGTGGCCTCGGTGCTGTCGGTGGCAGGGATCCGCGGCGTGTTGTACGTGTACCTCGTTCACTGGCTCTGGGTGCTCGGGGCACTGTGTTGGCTGGCGGCGATCTGGGCCGTCGCGCGCGCACTTCCGCAGCCACCACGCACGGTCCTGCGCCGCCTCGCGCTCCCGGCCTCATAATCGCGCTCGCCGTCGTGAGCCTGATGACGGCCGTCGACGCGGCCGGGGTGCACGTTCCCGGCGGTCAGCAGAACGACCTCGTCGCTTCGTTCAGCCGGGCGACGCTCCGCGCGCTGCCACCGGAGAGGGGGCCCGTGCTCGTGGAAGCCTTTGGCGGCTTCCGGGCCCAAGGGGTCGGGGCGGGCGTCGCGTTCGAACTGGAACGCCACGGCGTGCCGGTGGTGGTGCTACCGATCGCCGCGCTGGCGTTCGGGCCGGGGCGCGAGGAGGAGCCCGGTGAGCCGTTGCGGGCGAGGGTTCTCGTGACGACCGACGAGGGCTTCGCGAAGCTCGCGGATCGCGACACGTGGCAGCTCATCGCCCGCCAGCCTCACCCCGCGGCCGCCGACCCGCTCTCACGGCTCGGCATGTACCTGGCCACCGACTGAGCCGCGACCGGGGCGCCGAGCAGTCCACGCGTCTTGCGGCTCTCACTAGAACGTGTTCTACTCTCGTCCCGGGCTGGTAGGGAAGACCAGAAGACCAGGGACGACCAGGGGGAAACACATGGCCGGTGGCTTCTGGGAGCACGCGACCGAGGATCCGTCCTACCTCGCGGTCGTCGATCCCGACGGCGCCGAGCACGCCGCCGGTGAGATGGTGGCCCGGTCGAACCAGCTCGTCCACGGACTGCGTGGACTCGGGTTGGCGCCGGGCGATGCCATCGCGTCGGTCCTGCCCAATGGGGTCACGCCGATGGAGCTCCTGCTCGCGGCGACCCAGTCCGGCTGGTATATCACGCCGATCAACTACCACCTCACCGGTCCCGAGATCGCCTACATCGTCGACGACTGCGAGGCCAAGGCGTTCTTCTGCCACCCCCGCTTCGCCGACGCGGGTGTGGCCGCCATGGCCGAGCTCGACTTCCCGGCCGACGCGCGCTTCGCCGTCGGCGGTGACATCGCGGGGTTCCGCTCGATCGACGAGCTCCGAGCGGGTCAGCCGACCGATGCACCAGAGGACCGCCGGCCCGGGTTGGCGATGCACTACACGTCCGGTACGACCGGACAGCCCAAGGGGGTACGACGCGAGCTGCCCGACGGTGACCCCGACACCAGCGCCGAGATGAACTCGTTGTTCCTCATGCTGTTCGGCATCCCGCCCAAGGGGGGCAACGTCCACCTGGTGACCTCGCCGAACTACCACACCGCGGTCACGAGCTTCGGCGCCAACGCGCTCCACGCGGGTCACACCGTGGTGTTCATGGATCGCTGGGATGCCGAGGAGACCCTCGCCAAGATCGAGCGGTACGGGGTCACCCACACGCATATGGTGCCGACCCAGTTCCACCGCATGCTCGCCCTTGATGACGACGTGCGCGCGAAGTACGACGTGTCGTCGATGCGGTGGGCGGTGCACGCGGCCGCGCCGTGTCCGGTCGACGTGAAGCACAAGATGCTCGACTGGTGGGGCCCGGTCATCTACGAGTACTACGCCGCCACCGAAGGCGGGGGCACGCTGGCCACACCGGAGCAGTGGCTCGAGCACCCCGGCACCGTCGGAACTGCGTGGCCGATCTCGACGCTGCGCATCGTCGACGACGACGGCAACGAATGCCCGCTCGGCACGCCCGGCACCGTGTACATGAAGATGGACACGGTCGACTTCGAGTACAAGGGCGACCAGGACAAGACCGAGGAGAACCGCCTGGAGGGTTTCTTCACCGTCGGCGACATCGGCTATCTCACCGAGGACGGCTACCTGTTCCTCTGCGACCGCAAGAGCGACATGATCATCTCGGGCGGCGTGAACATCTACCCCGCAGAGATCGAAGGCGAGATCCTCACGCACCCGAAGGTCGCCGACGCCGCGGTGTTCGGCATTCCCGACGACGACTGGGGTGAGCAGATCAAAGCGGTCATCGAGCTCGCTCCGGGGGTCGAGGCGAGTGACGGGCTGGCCGACGAGCTCCTCGAGTACCTGCGCCCCCGGCTCGGGAAGTACAAGTGGCCGAAGTCGATCGACTTCTCCGATGCGCTCCCGCGCGAGCCCACCGGGAAGCTGCTGAAGCGCAAGCTGCGTGATCCGTACTGGGAAGGCCGCGAGCGTGCGATTTGAGCGCGTGAGCGACGCGACGACCCCATCTCGATCCGTTCGGAGAGAGGACCTCCTGTGACCGACATGCTGGTGGAATCCCATGTGCTCGAGTACCCCGGCGGCTACACGCGCTCGGTCGGTCCGATCGTCGGCCGGTTCCTCACCGGGCTGCGCGACGCCGAGATCGTCGGCGCCCGGGCGAGCGACGGTCGGGTGATCGTCCCTCCGCTCGAATACGACCCGACGACCGCCGAGCCGATCGGTGAGTTCGTCGACGTCGGCCCGGGCGGCGCCGTGACCGCGTGGACGTGGGTCGCCGAGCCCCGACCCACCAAGTCACCGCTCGACGACCCGTTCGCGTTCGCGCTCGTCCTGCTCGACGGGGCGGACACGCCGATGCTCCACGCCGTCGACGTCGACGGTCCGGACGCGATGTCGGTGGGGATGCGGGTCGAGCCACGCTGGCGGGCCGAACGAGTCGGTTCGATTCGCGACATCGCCGCGTTCGTACCCGAGGGCAGTGCCGGTCCGACGCCCGAGTCGCCGGCGCCGACGACCGAGGAGCGCGAGCCCGTGACCGGCATCGTCTCGCCGGTGCGACTCGAATACGAGATCAACGCGGGCGTCGCCCAGACCAAGTACCTACGGGGCCTCGCCGAAGGCAAGGTCATCGGCCAGCGGGCGAAGGACTCGGACCAGGTCTACGTGCCGCCGCGCGGCACGGACCCGACAACCGGCGTTCTGACCGAGATAGACGTGGAGGTGGCCGACTCCGGCACGGTCACGACCTTCTGCGTCGTGAACGTGCCCGGACTGTCGGAGCTCGCTCCCGAGATCCCGTACGTGTGCGCGCAGATCCTGCTGGACGGCGGCAACACGCCGTGGTTCGGGCTCGTCCAGGGCATCGAGGCGGACGACGTCCACATGGGCATGCGGGTCAAGGCGGTCTGGGCCGACGAGCTCGAGGCGAGCGCCGCAAGCATCAAATGGTTCGAGCCCACCGGCGAAGCCGACGCCCCCTACGAGAGCTATCGGGAGTACGCATGAGAGATGTGGCGGTGATCGCGTTTGCACAGAGCCTGGTCGGCCACGACCGAGAGCACAACGAGGTCGAGCTCATCAGCCCGGTCGTGCAGGCCGCGGTCAGCCAGTCGGGCATTGCCCGCCACGACATCGGCTTCACGGTCTCGGGTTCGTGCGACTACCTCTCCGGTGGACCGTTCACCTTCGTCCAGGGTCTCGACGCCGTGGGCGCCTGGCCACCGATCAAGGAGAGTCACGTCGAGATGGACGCGGCGTGGGCGCTGTATGAGGCCTGGGTCGCGATCCAAGTCGGAGACGTCGACTCCGCCCTGATCTACGGCTTCGGCAAGTCGTCGACGACCGACGTGCATGAGGTCTTCTCCCTCCAGAACGACCCGTACTACGTGGCCCCGCTGTGGCCCTCGACCATCGACATGGCCGCGCTCCAGGCGTGCGCCGCGCTTCACGCGGGGGTCACCACCGAGCGGGACATCGCCGAGTTCTCCGCCGCGTGTCACCGCGCGGCGCGCTCGAACCCGCACGCGATCGCGGCGGCGGATGTGAGCGCTGACGAGGTGCTCGCCGCTCCGATGACGCACCCGCCGCTTCGCGACGCCGACATCGCCCCGATCACCGACGGCGCGGTCGCGGTCGTGATCGCCGCCGCCGCCGTCGCCCGCAGCGTGTGCGATCGTCCCGCCTGGATTCGGGGCATCGAGCATCGGATCGAGCCGCAGGCGCTCGGCGTGCGTGACTTGACCGCGTCGGCTTCGACCCGGGCCGCGGCCGAGGCGGCCGGGGTCGGCGACGCGCCCGTCGAGGTGGCCGAGATCCACGCGCAGTTCGGCCACGAAGGTCCACTGCTCGCGCGGGCGCTCGGTCTCGGCGCCGACACGGTCGTGAATCCCTCGGGGGGTCCGCTCGGTGCGAACCCGCTCATGTCCGCGGGACTCATCCGGATCGGTGAGGTGGCCGAGCGGATCTGGGACGGCGGTGTCGGTCGCGGGGTCGCCCACGCCACCCAGGGGCCGTGTCTGCAGCAGAACCTCGTGTGTGTGCTGGAAGGGGAGGGAAGCTGATGGCACCCAAGCTCAGCGCGGTCATCGGCGTGGGCCAGACCCGACACGTGACCGCGCGTCACGACGTCTCGATGGCCGGCCTCGTGCGTGAAGCCGCACGTCAAGCCCTCGACGACGCGGGCATGGACTGGTCCGACATCGACGCGGTTGTCGTGGGCAAGGCTCCCGACACCTTCGAAGGCGTGATCATGCCCGAGCTGTACCTGGCCGACGCCCTGGGTGCGGCGGGTAAGCCGATGTTGCGCGTGCATACGGCCGGCAGCGTCGGCGGGTCGACCGCGATCGTCGCGGCGAAGCTGGTGATGGCGGGTATCCACGAGCGGGTCCTGGCCGTCGCGTTCGAGAAGCAGTCCGAGAGCAACGCGACGTGGGGCCTGACGGTGGCGATGCCGTTCCAGGCGCCGCTCGTGGCGGGCGCGGGTGGCTACTTCGCGCCGCTCATCCGGGCGTACATGGCCCGTTCCGGCGCGCCACGTCACATCGGCCATCTGGTCGCGGTGAAGGACCGGAGGGCCGCGCTGCGCAATCCGAACGCGCACCTCCACCTCGCCGACATCGACTTGAAGATGGTCGAGGAGTCGTTCTTGCTGTGGGACCCGCTCCGTTACCTCGACGTGTGCCCGAGCTCCGACGGTGCCATGGCGATGGTGATCGGTAGTGAGTCGGTGGCGGACGCCGCGCCCGGGCCGCCGGCGTGGATCCACGGCACCGCGATGCGCTCGGAGCCCACGATGTTCGCCGGCCGTGACCAGGTGAACCCACAGGCCGGGCGCGACTGCGCGGCCGACGTCTACGCCCAAGCCGGCATCACGAACCCGCGTCAGGACTTCGACTGCGCCGAGGTCTACGTGCCGTTCTCGTGGTACGAGCCGATGTGGCTGGAGAACCTCGGGTTTTGTCCGGAAGGCGATGGTTGGAAGCTCACCGAAGCCGGCGCCACTGCACCCGATGGCGACATCCCCTGGAACCCCTCCGGCGGTGTGCTGTCGTCGAATCCCATCGGAGCGTCGGGCATGATCCGTTTCGGCGAAGCCGCCCAGCAGGTGCGCGAGCGCGCCGGTGACTACCAGGTCAAGCTGCAGACCGGCCGTGCACTCGGCCAGGCGTACGGCGGCGGCTCGCAGTTCTTCTCGATGTGGGTCGTTGCCAACCACAAGCCGGACTGAGGCCACCGATGGGACGACTGGACGGCAAGGTTGCACTCGTCACCGGCGCGGCGAGCGGGCTGGGTGCCGCGACGGCCGAGCGCTTCGTGGCCGAAGGTGCGTCGGTGATGCTCGTCGATGTCGCGCTCGACGCGGCGCGGGTGGCCGCGGACGAGCTCGGTGCCGCCGCGGGCGCGCTCGCTCTGGATGTGACCGAGGAGGAGCAGTGGCCCGATGCCGTCGACGCGACGGTGGCCGCCTTCGGTTCGCTCACCGTGCTGGTCAATTGCGCAGGTATCACCGGGATGACACCGCTCGAGGGTCCGGTCGAGGACTTCCGACGGATGATGGATGTGAACTTCTTCGGTACGTTGCTTGCAATCCGCGCGGTGATCGCGCCGATGCGGTCGGCCGGTGGCGGCTCAATCGTCAACTTCTCGTCGATCAACGGCATCGCGGGCGCGGCCGCGACCGGCGCGTATGTGTCCAGCAAGTTCGCCGTCCGAGGCCTGACCAAGACGGCGGCGTTGGAGCTCGGCCCGTCGGGCATCCGTGTCAACTCGGTCCACCCGGGCGCGATCGAGACGCCCATGACGTCGGAAGCGAAGCTCGGGTTCGATCCGAAGCCGTACCTCGCTCGGCTCGCGACGCTGGGCCGGGTCGGACAACCGGACGAGATCGCGCAGATGACGACCTTCCTGGCGTCGGACGAGTCGAGCTTTTGCACCGGGGCCGAGTTCGTCATCGACGGCGGCGTGCTGGCGGGAATCCCCATGCCCTGATCGGGCACCGATCGCGACAGGAGCGCTTGCCCGCAAATTGGGAACGTGTTCTAATTTGGGGATGGAGTCGCGTTTCCCGTTCCCGATCCCGTACTCGTGGTACCAGGTCGCGTTCCCCGATGACCTCGAGCCCGGCGGCGTCACCGCCCTTGCATACTGGGGACGACAGCTCGTGCTCTGGCGCGACGAGGACGGTGAGTACCACCTGCAGGACGCGTACTGCCCCCACCTGGGTGCGCATCTCGGCGTCGGTGGCCGAGTGGACCGGGGCTGTATTCGTTGCCCCTTCCACGGTTGGCGTTTCGACGGCGCCGGTGCCTGTGTCGACATTCCCTACAGCGAACGGCTGAACCGAAAGGCGAAGCTGCGCACCTACGCGGTTGTCGTGCGCAACGACCTGGTCTTCGCGTGGTATCACCCCTTCGACGAGCCGCCCCGCTGGGAGGTGCCCGAGTTCCCCGAGGTCTCCGACCCGGCGTTCTCGGAGTACTACAAGTCGGACTACACGATCCGCACCATCCCTCAGGAGATGGCGGAGAACGCGGTCGACCCGGCGCATTTCCTCTACGTGCACGGGACCGACGAGGTGGCCGAGTGTGAGAGCTACGAGACCAAGGACCACACCGCCACCATGCTCTCGAAGCAGAACTACGTCACGCCGCGGGGTGTGACCGAGGGCCGCATCGACGTGTACAGCTTCGGACCCGGCGTCGCCAGGACCTGGTTCAGCGGAATCGTCGACGCGTTGTTGGTGGCGACGTCGACTCCCATTGACCGCGACACCACGCTGGTGCGATTCAACTTCACGGTTCGCAAGTTCGACGACGCGAAGATGACGTCGACGGTCGCCGAATCCTTCGTGGCCGAGATCGGCAAGCAGATCCAAGAGGATCAGCCCATCTGGGAGAACAAGGTGTTCCTGGCCGTACCCGCACTGGCCGACGCCGACGGTCCGATCGGCAAGTTCCGCAGGTGGTACTCGCAGTTCTACGCGGAACCGTACGACGTCACCGCGAGCTCCGCGGCGGCTACTCCCTGACGAGCGCCGGGACCTCGGCGAGCGAACGCACGCGCTCGACCTCGAGGTGTGGGTGGTCATCGTGAGGGTCGACCAGGATCGGCCGGATGCCGGCCGCGCGCGCACCTGCCACATCGGCACCGGGGGTGTCGCCGACGTGCACGGCCTCGGCCGGCGCGACCCCGAGCCGTTCGAGGGTGATCTCGAAGATCCGCGGGTCGGGCTTGGCGTAGCCGACGACCGATGAGTCGATCACCGCGTCGACCGTGACACCGGGACCGGGTCCGACCTGACAGATGGCGTTCGCTCGGAGCTGGGCTTCGACGGTGCCGGTCGCGTTCGACACGATGGCGAGCGTGTAGCCCGCGGCCGCGAGCTCGACCAGCGCGTCGCGCGAGCCGGGGATCACCCGAGTCCACATGTCGTCACCGAGGAACGTGTCGGCCAGCGTGTCGGTGGCCGCGTCGAGCTGCGCGCCGGTGGCACCCAGGGTTTCGGCGTACCGGCGGTGATACGCCGTCCAGACCTCCCGGTTGCCCTCCTCGAAGCTGGCCAACGCGGCGACGCCGGCATAGTGCGCGCGGTCGCACCGCTGCGCGTCGTGGCCGAGGTCGAGGTGGGCGAGCGCGGCCGCGACACGCGCGTGGTCGGGCAGGTGGAACACGCCACCGACGTCGAGGAGCACCGCTCGCACCGCAGCCATACGAGCGCGGAATCGTAGCGGGGCCGCGAGAGGTGGCTGGTACGGTGACCGAGTGGAGTTCCGCCGCATCAACGCGTTGCCGCCGTACATCTTCGCGACCATCGACGCCCTGAAGATGGACGCGCGCCGAGCCGGCGGCGATGTTGTCGATCTCGGCTTCGGCAACCCCGACATCCCGAGTCCCCAGGTCGCGGTGGACAAGCTCGCCGAAGCCGTGCGTAACCCCCGCAATCACCGGTACTCGGCGAGTCGCGGGATCCCGAAGCTCCGCCTGGCGATCTCTGATCTGTACCGCCGTCGGTTCGGGGTCGAGATCGACCCGGAGACGCAGGCCTGCTCGAGCATCGGTGCCAAGGAGGGGTTCTCGCACCTGATGTGGACTCTCCTCGGGCCCGGTGACAGCGCGCTCGTGCCGAGCCCGTCGTATCCGATCCACATCTGGGGCCCGATCCTCGCCGGGGCAGAGGTGCGACACGTACGGCTCGGCCCGGTCGGGTCCGATCCGACGACACCGCCGAGAGGTGAGCGCCCCACCGGCCACGATGCGGTGAGCGCGATGGGTGAGGAGTTCTTCGCCAACCTGCTCGAAGCGTGGGAGGACTGCTGGCCTCGTCCTCGTGTCATCGTCTTGTCGTTCCCGCACAATCCGACGACGACGTGCGTCGACCTCGCATTCATGGAACGCATGGTCGACTTCGCTCGCACCCACGACGTGCTCCTCGTGCACGACTTTGCCTACGCAGACGTGAGCTACGACGGCTACGAGCCGCCGTCGATCCTCCAGGTGCCCGGTGCGACCGACGTGGCGGTCGAGCTCTACACCCTCACGAAGTCCTTCTCGATGCCCGGCTGGCGCATGGGGTTCCTCCTCGGCAACGAGGAGTGCGTGGCCGCGTTGGCGCGGCTCAAGAGCTACCTTGACTACGGGACGTTCCAGCCGATCCAGATCGCCTCCATCGTGGCCATGAACGAGGCCCCCGACTACCCGCGTCATGTCAACGAGATCTACCGGGGGCGGCGGGACACGCTGCTCGACGGGTTGGGCCGAGCGGGCTGGGTGATCGAGCCACCGAAGGGCACCATGTTCGTCTGGGCGCCGGTTCCCGAGCCCTACCGGGAGATGGGGAGCCTCGAGTTCGCGAAGCTCCTCGTTCGCGACGCCAAGGTCGCGGTGTCGCCCGGGGTCGGCTTCGGGCCGGGCGGCGAGGGGTTCGTTCGCTTCGCGCTGGTGGAGAACGAGCAGCGCATCGCCCAGGCCGCCCGCGGCATCCGCAAGGCGCTGACCAAGCTCGGCTGACGGGTCCCCAGCATCTCAGCGCACAGGTGTCAGCGCACGGGTCGTCTCAGCGCATGAGGCCGTGCATACAGAACGCCACCGCGGCATCGGCGACCTCGTCGACCGGTGTGTGGCGCCCGAGCACGAATGTGCGGGCGAGCTGTTGGACGACACCGAGAATCGCGTAGGCGACGACCTCGGGGTCGAGGTCGGCGGCCTGACCGGAGCCGATGGCCTCCTTGAGATGACGCGCGACGTCGTCGACCGCGACCTCCTGACCGGCACGGAGCACGGGCGCGAAGCGCGCCTCGGTGGCGGCGAACTGCACGAGCGTCAACGAGTCGCGGTGATCGTGGCACCAGGCCATCGACGCGCGGATGCCGAGCTCGATGCGTTGCATCGGATCGGGCTCGTCGCCGATCGCACCGTGCTGGGTACGCCGAAGGTCGAGCTGTGATGCTTCCAGCAACTGTTCGAGGAGCTCTTCCTTGCCGGAGAAGTACCAGTAGAAGACGCCCTTGCCGACGCCGACGCTCGTCACGATGTCGGACACCGATGTGGGATGAAACCCATGTTCGGCGAACAGGCGCGTCGCCTCGGTCATGAGCTGGCGGCGACGATCCTTGCCGCGGGTTGTCAGCTTCCGGGACAAGCCGCGGACCCTATGAGCGCCGTGACCGGTAGGTCAAGAACCCGCCCAGACCCGGTGGCGTCCCGACCCGGGTGCCCGGCCGGCGTCAGTCGGGAACGGTTCATCGTTGGCGACGCCACGGCTGGGGAAGGGAGAGGGAGGCACGGGGCGGTGGGGTCATCTAGCGTCGGAGCGTGGGTTACTGGATCGTGAAGATCATCCTCACGCCGATTCTGTTGCTGCTGTACCGCGTGCGCATCGAGGGACGGGACAACATCCCCGCCCAGGGTGGCGTGATCCTCGCCGCGAACCACCGTTCGTTCATGGACTCGATCTTCCTGCCCCTCATCATCTCGCGCCGGATGACCTTCGTGGCCAAGGCCGAGTACTTCGACAATCCGAAGACCGCGTGGTTCTTCCGGGCGGTCGGCCAGATCCCCATCCGCCGAGGCGGCGGCAGCGCGAGTGAGCGGGCCCTGGCGTCGGCCACCGACGTGCTCGAAGGTGGCGGTGTGTTCGGTATCTACCCGGAAGGCACTCGGACGCGCGACGGCCTGTTGCATCGGGGTCACACCGGTGTCGCGCGTCTTGCGCTGCGGACCGGTGCGCCGCTCGTGCCGGTCGGGCTCATCGGGACGGACGACGTCCAGCCGACCGACGCGAAGCTGCCCCGCTGCTTCCGCACGATCACCGTCCGCTTCGGTGCCCCGCTGGACACGTCCCGAGGCGCCGGCCGCCACCATGACCACCTCGCGCTCCGTCAGCTCACCGACGAGCTGATGTACGAGGTCCACGCGCTGACGGGCTACGAGTACGTCGACACCTACGCCACGAAGGACGCGAGCGCCGAGCACCGTCCCGAGGTTCCCGACGCCCCGGTCCGGGTCGCGACGCTCGCGAGCTGAGCCGCCTCAGGTCACGACGTCACCCAGCTCCGGCTGCGTGCCACTGCTCGCGCCCAGTCGGCTCGCCGGGCGGCTACGTCGTCGTCGGGCAGTGTCGGGCTGAACGATGCGTCCTCGCGCCACGCGCCGGCCGCGTCGGCGGGCGAGCTCCAGAAGCCCTCCGCCAAGCCGGCGAGGTACGCGGCGCCGAGCGCGGCGGTCTCGGCGACGGCCGACCGGCGGACCGGGACGCCGAGCAGATCAGCTTGGAACGCGCAGAGCAGATCCATGACGCTCGCGCCCCCATCCACCCTGAGCTCGGCGACGCGTGCCCCGCTCGCGTCGGTCATGGCGTCGATCACGTCGGCGGTCTGGAACGCCATCGCCTCGACTGTGGCCCGTGCCAACTGCGCGCGCCCGCTGCCGCGGGTGAGACCCAGGATCGCGCCGCGCGCGTACGGGTCCCAAGAGGGAGACCCGAGCCCCGTGAACGCGGGTACGAAGTAGACGCCACCCGTGTCGGGTGTCGAGGCGGCGAGGGGACCCGTCTCGGCCGCATCGTCGATGATGCCGAGCCCGTCACGTAGCCATTGGATGGCCGCGCCGGTCACGAAGATCGCGCCCTCCATGGCGTAGGTGGTGACGCCGTCGAGCGTCCAGGCGACGCTGGTCAGCAGGCCGTCGGCCGGCTCGGGGATGCGATCCCCGAGGTTCATGAGGACGAACGAGCCCGTGCCGTAGGTGTTCTTGGCCATGCCGGGGGTGAAACACGCCTGGCCGAACAGCGCGGCCGGTTGGTCACCGACGATGCCGCTCACCGGTACGCGGAGCCCGTCGAGCGCCTCCGGGTCGGTCATGCCGAAGCGTCCCGAGCTCGCCCGCACTGCCGGTAGGGCTGTCTGGGGGATGTCGAACCGGGAGCACAGGTCGTCGGACCAGGCCAGGGTGTGCAGGTCGAAGAGCATCGTGCGGGACGCGTTGGAGGGGTCGGTGGCGTGGACGGCCGCGGGTCCGGGTCCGCCGGTCAGCTTCCACAGCAGCCACGAGTCCACCGTGCCGAGCATGAGGTCGTCGTCGCGTTCGACGTCACCGTGGGCGAACAGCCACTCCCATTTCGTCGCGGTGAAGTACGGGTCGAGGACGAGGCCGGTGTTGGTGCGGATCTCCGCCTCGACTCCGGCGTCGCGGAGCTCGTCGCAGCGCGGGGCCGTGCGACGGTCCTGCCACACGATCGCCCGGTGTCGCGGCCGGCCCGTGGAGCGGCTCCATGTCACCGCGGTCTCGCGCTGGTTGGTGATGCCGATCGCGGTGATCGGCACGCCATCCGCCTCGAGCGCCGCGGTGACCGTAACGATGACCGCGGCGGCCGCGTTCCATATCTCCTCCGCGTCGTGCTCGACCCAGCCGGGCCGCGGAAAGTACTGCGGGAACTCCCGGTACGCCCACCCGCGTGGGGTGCCCGCGGCATCGACGGCAAGGGCCCGTACGCCCGTCGTTCCCGCGTCGAGCGCGACGACGACCGGGTCAGTACGACTGCGCGTGCTCACGCCGACCCGACAACCGGCGAACCGTCGCCCGCCGGTGTGACGGGCCGCGAGTCGCGCATCGCGCGTACGAGCGTGCGTCCGACGGCGCGGTCACGCGGCCGGAACTCCAGGATCACCTCCCGCCCGGGTGCGGGTGCGACGCGAATCTGGGCCATCGGCATCCACGACCGGGACGCCACGAGCTCGAGCGTGTCGAAGCGACGCTGGAGCAACAGGTCGACGTCGAACAGCGGACGTCCCCGGCGGGGGGTGTCGAACACCAGCAGCCGATCGCTGGTGAGGGCGAGGAGATAGATCGCACGACCCGTGAAGAACAAGGGTACGCGTGGGCGGTGATCGGCCATCCACACGGCGCAACCGGTCACGAACTGCTCGCCGGGCTCCAACAGGGTCTGGCTGGCATCGCGTAGGGCAGTGCGCGTCCGCTTCCGTGCCATCGGAAACCAGGCTATCGGCGGGGGGATGCGCCAAGATGGAGCATCACGCAGCCGCGTATCCGGTGCCCGACCGTGGAGGGAGTTGCAGGAGTGAGGATTGGCGTACTGACGGGCGGCGGTGACTGCCCGGGACTCGACGCAGTCATCCGCGCGATCGTCCGGAAGGGTGAAGGAGTGCACGGCCACAACATCGTCGGGTTTCGCCACGGATGGCGCGGTGTCATCGAATGCGAGATGGTCGACCTGACGATCGCGAGCACGCGCGGGATCTTGCCGCGAGGCGGCACGATCCTGGGGACTTCGAGAACGAATCCCTACCACACCGACGACGGCGTGCCCCGTGCCCTGGACACGCTGGTGCGCGAACGGATTGACGCGCTGATCGTCATCGGTGGCGAGGACACGCTCGGTGTCGCCGCGAAGCTGGGTGCCGACGGAGCAAGCGTCGTCGGTGTGCCGAAGACCATCGACAACGATCTCTCGGCGACGGACTCCACCGTCGGGTTCGACACCGCGGTGCAGAACGCCACCGACGCGATCGACCGTCTGCACACCACGGCCGAGAGTCATGATCGGGTGATGGTGGTGGAGGTGATGGGACGACACGCCGGTTGGATCGCAACCCACGCCGGTCTCGCGGGCGGGGCCGACCTCATCCTCATCCCTGAAATCCCGTTCGACATCGACGAGGTGTGCGAGAGCCTCCGGCACCGCCACACCCGGGGCGCCGAGTCCTCGATCGTTGTCGTCGCGGAAGGCGCACAACCGGTCGAAGGGACGCTGAGTGTGCAATCGGCCGGCACTGATGAGTTCGGTCACGTCCGCCTCGGCGGTGTCGGCAATCTCGTCACCAGCGAGATCGAGCGGCGGACCGGCTTCGAGACGCGGGTGACGATCCTCGGCCACGTGTTGCGCGGCGGTACTCCGACGGCCCGGGACCGAGTGCTCGCGACTCGCTTCGGCATCGAGGCGATCGACGCGGCCCACGAGCGGGATTTCGGCACGATGGTGGCGCAGCGCGGCGCCGAGATCGTCCGCGTACCGATCGAAGACGGCGTGAGCGAGTTGAAGACCGTCGATCCAGAGCTGTTCGAGGTTGCCCGTGTGTTCTTCGGCTGAGCGGGCGGGCGGGTGAGCGCCGCGCTGGCTGCGCTGCTCGAGCTGGTTGACCTCGAGCGGCTCGAGGTCAACCTGTTCCGAGGGGTGAGCCCCGACGAAGACCGCCAGCGCGTCTTCGGCGGCCAGGTCGCGGGCCAGGCTCTCGTTGCCGCCGGTCGGACGGTGGAGTCCGATCGGCGGGTCCACTCGCTCCACGCGTACTTCCTGCGGCCGGGCGATCCGGCCGTGCCGATCATCTACGAGGTCGACCGGATTCGTGACGGCAGGAGCTTCACGACCCGCCGGGTCGTTGCCGTCCAGCACGGGCGAGCGATCTTCAACCTCCAGGCGTCCTTTCAGGTGGCCGAGGATGGTCCGACACACCAGATCCCGGCACCGGAGGTCGCCCGGCCCGATGACCTACCGACGTATGAGGAGCGCATCGCGCCGTTCCTCGATCGGTTCGGTCCCCAAACGGTCGAGTGGCTGACGCGAGAGCGTCCGATCGACACGCGCCCGACCGAGCTGCCCTCGTGGGTGGATCACGAGCCGCGTGATCCCCACCAAGAGGTGTGGATCCGAACGAATGGCTCGCTGCCCGATGACCCGTTGCTGCATGCCTGTGTGGTCGTCTACGCGTCGGATCTGACGATCCTGGACACGGCGATGCTCCCGCACGGCGTGAACTGGCAGGAAGGCCAGTTCATGGTGGCGAGCTTGGACCACGCGATGTGGTTCCATCAGGAGTTCCGGGCCGACGAGTGGCTGCTGTACCACCAGGTGAGTCCGATCGCACACGGCGCGCGAGGGTTCTCCCGGGGCGAGATCTTCCGCACGGACGGAACGCTTGCAGTCTCGGTCATGCAAGAGGGCCTCATCCGCCCCCAGCGCAGCCAATGAAGACATGTGGAGCGAGCACCGACCGCGAGACGAGATCCGGTCCGACGTGCGAGCGGAACGAAGAGTGATGAAGACATGTGGAGCGAGCACCGACCGCGAGACGAGATCCGGTCCGACGTGCGAGCGGAACGAAGAGTGATGAAGCCGGTTGATCTCCGATCGGACACGGTGACTCGCCCGACGGCCGCAATGCGTGCCGCGATGGCGGATGCCGAAGTGGGTGACGACACCTACGGTGAGGATCCGACGGTCAACCGGTTGGAGTCGCTGGCCGCTGGGCGCATGGGAAAGCCGGCGGCGTTGTACACGCCGTCGGGGACGATGGCGAACCAGCTCGCGTTGCGCGTGCTGGCTCGGCCCGGCACGGAGGTGTTGTGTCCGGCGCGGGCGCACGTGCTTCGCTACGAGGGTGCCGCGTCGGCGACGAATGCGGGCGTACAGCTCCGCGGACTCGAGGATCCGGGCGGGTTCGTCGATCCGACCGAGATCGCGGAGGCGATTGCGGGGTCTCGGGGAAACCTCGTTCCGGTGTCGTTGCTGGCGATCGAGAACACGCACATGCCTGCGGGGGGAGTGCCGTGGGACGTGGATCGGGTCCGCGCGGTGGCTGGTGTCGCCGAGGATGGCGGCCTCCCGGTGCATTGTGACGGCGCGCGGATATGGAACGCGGCGATCGCGCTCGGTGTGGCGCCGGCCGAGCTCGCGGCGCCGGTGACGACCGTGATGTTCTGCTTGTCGAAGGGTCTCGGTGCCCCGGTCGGGTCGCTGTTGTGTGGCCCGGCGGACGTGATCGCAGAGGCCCGTGCGCAGCGGCATCGCCTCGGCGGTGGGATGCGCCAGGCGGGGATCATCGCGGCGGCGGGCGTGGTTGCGCTGGAGACGATGGTGGAGCGGCTGGCCGACGACCACCGTCGGGCGGGCGAGCTCGCGGCCGCGTTGGCGGAACGATTTCCCGACAGTGTCGATCCTGAGCTCGTGGCGACGAACATCGTGTGTGCCCGGCGGGACGCGCTTCCGGACGACTTCGTGGCGGGCATGGCGAGCCACGGGATCCGGTGCGGGCGGATCGATCCGCGTACGGTCCGCCTGGTGACCCACCTCGATGTCGACGACGCCGGGGTGGCGCGCTCGATCGACGCGATGGACGCGCTCGTCGGCTGATCTCGGTCCCGTTCCGCGCCCACCGCGGGCCGACGGGGAGGGCCGGTACGGTAGGTGCTCGTGCCGATCCCTGATGACATGGTTCCCGACCGAGTGCTCGCGGTCTACGCGCACCCCGACGATCCGGAGATCTCGGCCGGTGGGACGCTCGGGCGCTGGGCCGCGGACGGAGCCGAGGTCTGGGCCCTCGTCACGACCCGAGGCGACAAGGGCAGTTCGGACCCGGCGGTGGATCCCGAAGAGCTCGCGGCTCGCCGTCGCGATGAGACGGCCGCGGCGGGCGCGGCGCTCGGCCTCGCAGGGTGTCGGCATCTCGACTACCCCGACGGCGAGCTCCCGGACGACGACGCCCTTCGGGGTCGCATCGTGACCGAGGTACGCGAGCTACGTCCCGACGTGCTGCTCTGTCCGGACCCGACGGCGGTGTTCTTCGGCGACGCGTACTTCAACCACCGAGATCATCGCCTCACCGGTTGGGCCGCCCTCGACGCGGTGGCACCCGCGGCCGGGAACCCGCACTACTTCCCGGAGCAACTGGGAGGCCCGGCCGGGCTGGCCGTGCACGACGTCCCGACGGTGCTCCTGTCGGGGACGCTCGAGCCGAACTGCTGGATCGATATCACCAATTCGCTGGACGCCAAGATCGAGGCACTGTTTTGCCATGCCAGCCAGCTCCTCGAGACGGGTGAGTGGTTCCGTGAGTACCTGAGGACGAACGCGGAGGACGCCGGGCGGGTTGTGGGTGTGCGCTACGCCGAGCCGTTTCGCAAGCTGTCGCTGGGGTGACGGTCGCCGTCGTGTCGGGGGACTCGCCACTGGAACCGAGCGCGGAGCACGGCCACGGCGACGATGGCCGCGCCGATCGCGCCGGCTACGACCCCGGCGATCGCCCCCCAGATCGCGGCGTCCCCGCAGTTCCCGGAACAGCCCGTGTCGACGATGCCCCAACCCGCGAGCGCGCCAAGGATGCTCACGACAACAACTCCCGAGACGGCCCCGATCGCGACTGCGCGTCCCGGAGTACCGGGCAGCTCGCCGACGCGCCGACGCGCCGGCGCGCCGGTTGGCATGGCCGGATCGGCGGGCCTTGGAGTGACCATCGACCTATCGTATGCATCGAGACGGGCCGGTAGCCTTGTCCACGCATGCGGACACTGGTCGTGTTGCCGACCTACAACGAGGCGGAGAACATCGACACGGTGCTGCGCCGTGTCCGCCACGTCGTTCCCGACGCTGACATCCTCGTGGTCGACGACGGCAGTCCGGATGGCACGGCGGACCTGGCCGAGAAGGTGGCCGCGCAGACGGGACGTATCGAGGTGTTGCGCCGCGCCGCGAAATCGGGTCTCGGCTCCGCGTACAGAGCCGGATTTCGTATCGGGCTCGCCCGCGGCTACGACGCGCTCGTCGAGATGGATTCCGACCTTTCCCATGACCCCGATGCCCTCCCGGATCTGCTCGCCGCGGCCGCGTCGGGTGCCGATCTCGTCATCGGCTCGCGCTACGTGGCGGGTGGTCGAATACCGAACTGGCCGTGGTACCGCCTGGCCATCTCGCGCGGCGGGAATCGCTTCGCGCGGAGCATGCTCGGGCTCGAGGTGCAGGACTCGACCGCGGGGTTTCGTGTCTACTCGCGCGACGCCCTGTCGGCCATCGCGCTCGATACGGTGAAGGCCGAGGGGTACGGCTTCCAGGTCGAGATGACCTACCGCGTGCACCAATGCCGGCTCGAGATCCGCGAGATCCCGATCGAGTTCCGCGATCGGGAGTTCGGCACGTCGAAGATGTCCTGGCGAATCGTGTTCGAGGCTCTCGTCTTGGTGACATGGTGGGCCGTCCGGGACCGTCTCGGCTCGTCGCGCGGCAACCGTCCGGCGGTGTCAGACTGACCGCGTGGGTCCCGTGAGGGAGTGGGTCGTCGCTTCGGCGATCGTAGAACGCGCAGACGAGCTGCTCCTGGTCCTGAACCGCCGCCAGGGTGGCGTGCTTGATTGGAGCACGCCCGGCGGCGTGATCGACCCGGAGGATCCGAGTGTTCTGGCCGGGCTGACCCGTGAGGTCGAGGAGGAGACCGGGCTGATCGTCGATGCCTGGGACGATCTGTTGTACGCCGTCGAAGCCGAGGCGCTCGACCTCGGGTGGCGAATGCGTTGCGAGGTCTACCGGGCGGTCCGCTTCCACGGCGACCTGCGCATCGACGATCCCGACGGGATCGTCATCGACGCGGCGTTCGTGCCGACGTCGGATTGCGCCGAACGCCTCGCCCAATGTTTGCAGTGGGTCCGTGAGCCGCTGATGGACTGGCTCTCGGAGCCATGGGCGCCGCCGGCGGCGCCCATGGCTCCGAGAGCCAG
>Ga0209587_1000334_pt1 | contig 22941 bp, 15 predicted proteins | sample NGEPerD_2_FD_184512 | JGI IMG/M metagenome (GOLD analysis project Ga0209587, IMG submission 184512) | Arctic peat soil microbial communities from the Barrow Environmental Observatory site, Barrow, Alaska, USA - NGEE PermafrostL1-D... | ecosystem: Environmental > Terrestrial > Soil > Wetlands >... | reverse complement strand
TCATCGAGGCGATCCTCGAACACGCCGCCACCCGGCCCGACGAGACCCTCGGGGTCATCGCGCTCGGTATCACCCACGCGAATCGCATCACCGAGGCGTTGCGCCGCGCGCGGCTGGAGTGCCCCGAGCTCGACGGGTTCTTCGACCGCAGCACCGAGGGCGACGACGAGCCGTTCTTCGTGAAGAACCTCGAACGCGTCCAGGGCGACGAGCGCGACGCGATCGTCCTCTCCGTCGGCTACGGCAAACGCAACGCCGACGGCCGGCTCACCTATCACTTCGGGCCGATCATCACCGAGAAGGGTGAGCGTCGGCTCAACGTCGCCATCACCCGCGCGCGCCGCCGCCTCACGTTGGTGTCGACGTTCTGCGCCGAGGACATGGACCCGGCGCGTTCCGATCGCCGCGGCGTCGAGCTGTTGCGCCGGTACCTGGCCTACGTCGCCTCCGGTGGTGACGACTTGGGTTCGGGGCCGGCCGAGAACCCGCAGCTCAACGCGTTCGAGATCGACGTGCGCGATCGCCTCGCCGCCGCGGGCGTGCCCGTGCTCGCGCAGTACGGCGTGTCGGGCTACTCCATCGACTTTGTCGCCACCGATCGCGACCAACCGGGCCGCTTCGTCCTCGCCATCGAGTGCGATGGCGCGAGCTATCACTCCCAACCCACCGCCCGTGACCGCGACCGACTCCGCCAACAACAGCTCGAACGCCTCGGCTGGCATTTCCATCGCATCTGGTCCACCGACTGGTTCGCCGACCCCGCCCGCGAGACCCAACGCGTCGCCGCCGCCTACGAACAGGCCCTCGCCGCGCCGCGCCGGTCCTGAGCGTTCGAGCCCCGAAGGCGTATCGTCGCGCCGGGAGTTGGGCGGCCCGGCTACTGCTCGGGAGCCGGCGGATCCTCGCTCCGCTGCATGTCACCGATGAGCGCGGGGTCAGGCTGCGGCGGAGGAGGTTCTGGTATCGCGAAAGGCGAATCTTGTACGGGCGTCTCGTTCGCGCCGGGCTGTTTCGGATCGCTCACCATGGCCTCCACTTCAGATCCATATCGTACCGAGTGCCGTAGCCAAGATCGACCCACCGAGGAGATACACCGCCACGCGTAGCATCAGCACCTTCCACGCCAGTCGGCGCTTGAGCTCTTGGATCATGTCGATCGTCGTATCGAGCATGGTGAGACGAGTGAACTCCTCTTCAGCTCTCAGATATCGGCGCAGCGCCGAGGTCTGCCAGGTGGGGAAGTGCTGAGGGACGAGTGCTGACAGGGCGGCCAGAGCAGCGAGCACCGCGAGAGCGATACCCGGGTAGCGAGGCGTTGAAACTGGTTGCGTAGCGATCGCGGTGAGCACGCCCGCCGCCACGAGGACAACCCCGGCCTTGGTGTCGACGGCGTCGTGGTGACGGATGTGCGCGATCCGTTCGGCTCGAACCTCGCGCTCGATGAGATCGAGCGAGGGCAGCGCGGCGCTCATGAGCGAGCGACCGGCTGGCGCGCGCCAGAAGCTGCCAAGTCTGAGACCGAGGCGGCACGCGTCACCGTCATTCTTGATCGAGCCTCCGGCTCCTTCGAGAGTCCATGTAGCTGACGCTACGCGTGGTGTGGGACATCAACGACGAGACGATGGAGGCGAGTCCGCTCGATTGATTGGTCGCCGCAGCCCGCACCGGTCACGCCCGCCCGGAGCAAGCGTGCCGCCCGTTCCCAGGCTCGTTGGAACCCCCGTCCGGTAGCATGACGCCAACTTCTCCCTCTGTATCTCGACACTTTCACGGGTGAACCGCAGAGGGAGAACGACGTGTCGATTGGCGAACGCCACCGCTTGGAGCTGCACGATGCAGCCAGGACCAGTTGGGGGTCTGACGTGGCTTCGACCCTGATGGAGATGCTCCCACCCTCCGGCTGGGGCGACGTCGCCACGCGCCAGCAGCTCGACGACTTCGAGGCGCGGTTCGATGCCGATCTTGCCGGCGTCAGCGATCGCTGAGAGATGACGGTCGAGCAGTTGCGCCGCGATATCCGCGGCGACATCAACGAGGCGGTCCTCCGGGCGCGGCACCGGATCATCGCCGCGATCCTCTGCTCGTCCGCGATGGTCGTCGCCGCGGTCGCTCTGCTCAACCGCTGAGGGCCCGTAGCATCGGACCTGCCCGCCACCGGTGCGCCCGCGCGAGGCGGTTCGCCCGTCTGCCCGTGATCGGAGAGCCGAGACTGTGAAGAAGCCGTGAGCGGGGGGTTTGACCGGCTCGCCCCAGGCAACCAGCTGTCGGGGGTGGTCGCCGACGGCGACGTGACGGTCGTCGCCGTTGAGCGGCACGGCAACACGTCGGCCACCCTCACCTACCGCACCGGCGACGGCCAGCTGGGTGAGCGAATCGTGACCCTCGGCGACTTGGCCGCCATCAGCGAAGCATCACCGCGACGGTGGACCTTCGATGCCGATGGCTCCATGTTCCGGCTCGCCTCGGAGGCGCGGCGCATGAGGTGGGCGCATCTCTCCGACCCGTTCGCCGCCGTCGACACCTCCAACATCGAGCCGTATCCGCACCAGATTGATGCCGTCTACAACCGCTTCCTGGACCAGAAGCCGCTGCGGTTCCTGCTCGCTGATGACCCGGGAGCCGGCAAGACGATCATGTCGGGCCTGCTGATCCGGGAGCTGATGTTGCGAGGCGATGTCGTTCGGTGCCTGGTTGTCGCACCCGGCAGCCTGGTCGAGCAATGGCAGGACGAGCTGTGGGAGAAGTTCGGCCTCGACTTCGAGTTGATGTCGCGCGCCACGGTCGAGGCGTCGCGCACCGGTAACCCGTTCTTGGACAAGAACCACCTGATCGCTCGGGTCGACCAGCTCGCTCGGGCCGAGGATCTTCTCGCCAAGTTGGCCGTCACGGACTGGGATCTGGTGATCGTCGACGAAGCCCACAAGATGTCAGCCCGCCGGTACGGCGACGAACTCAAGAAGACCAGGCGATTCGTGCTGGGCGAGGTGCTGCGCGACCGGACCCGTCACTTCCTGTTGCTGTCAGCCACGCCGCACAACGGCAAGAACGAGGACTTTTTGGCGTTCATGACGCTGATCGACCCGGAGCGGTTCGCCGGTCGGCTTCGCGACGATGAGCTACCCGCCGTCAACGATGTGATGCGGCGGCTGGTCAAGGAGAATCTCCGGACCTTCGAGGGCAAGCACCTGTTCCCGAAGCGGTTCGCCCACAGTCTCAACTTCGAGCTGTCCGGGCCCGAGACCGAGCTGTACGAAGCCGTCACCGACTATGTCCGCACCGGAATGAACCGCGCGGCGCGCATGGCCGAGGAAGGCGACAAGCGTCGCGGGATCATCGTGGGCTTCGCCCTCGCCGGGCTCCAGCGACGCCTGGCGTCGTCGCCCGCGGCGATCTACCACTCACTTCGGCGCCGGCGCGAACGGCTGACCAAACAAGCCGCGGAGCTGCAGCGACTCGCCGCGTCGGGTGAGACGGTTCGGGTGATCGATCCCCCCAAGGGCGTCAAGCTCGGCGACCTGGAGGACTTCGACTTCGACGACTACGACGACGAGGAGCTCGAAGAGCTCGAGGACCATGTCATCGACGCGGCTACTGCTGGCGCCACTGCCGAGGAGATCGAGGCAGAGCTGGTGGAGCTCGATGAGTTGGTGCGCCTCGCCGACGCCGTTCTCGGGAGCGGGGTCGACAAGAAGTGGATCGAGCTGCGCGACCTGTTGCGCTCCGATCAGTTCCGCACCGGGGAAGGACCGCGAAAGCTGATCGTGTTCTCCGAACACAAGGACACGCTCACATATGTCGCCGAGCGCATCATCGACGAGCTCGGCCGACCCGAGGCAGTCGTCACCATCCACGGAGGGATCAAGCGCCACGACCGCCGGGCCATCCAGGACCGATTCCGCGTCGACCCCACGGTCCAGGTTCTTGTCGCCACCGACGCCGCGGGCGAGGGCGTCAACCTGCAGGTCGCCAACATGATGGTCAACTACGACCTGCCCTGGAACCCCAACCGGATCGAACAGCGTTTCGGTCGCATCCACCGCATCGGCCAGAACCGGCCCTGCCACCTGTGGAACCTTGTCGCGCATGAGACCCGTGAGGGCCAGGTGTTCAAGCGGCTCTTCGAGAAGATCGAACAGCAGCGCGGCGCCTACGGCGACCAGGTCTATGACGTGCTCGGCGATTCCCACATCAACACCTCACTCCAGGAGCTGCTGATCCGGGCCATTCGAGAGGACACCGACCCCGCTCACGCCGCCTACATGGACGAGATCATCGACGGCGAGATCGGAACCCAGCTCGAAGATGTGCTCAAGGAGCGCGCGCTCGTCAGCGGTCTCGGCGACCGGGCCGCGAACGACAAGATCCGCGAGCTGATGGAACGGTCCCGTACTCGCAAGCTCCAGCCGTGGTTCGTCGGCGCGTTCTTCACCGCCGCGCTCAAGCAGTACGGCGGCCGCATCGCCGAGCGCGAGGACGGTCGTTTCGAGATCACCCGCGTTCCGGCCTCGATACGGTCCCACGCCGACCCGACCCTCGGCCCGGTACACGAACGCTACGCCCGAGTGACCTTCGACAAGGCCTGCATTCAGGGTGGCGACGGACATCGGGCCGAGCTGATCTCACCCGGCACGCCCCTGCTCAGCGCGGTGGTCGACAAGGTGCTCGTCGACCACGGCGACACGCTCCAACGAGGCGCAACGCTCATCGACGCCGACGACCCATCCACCGAGCCTCGGCTGCTCGTCTACCTCGACCATGCCGTCACCGACGGTCGGCAGGTCAACGGCCAACGCCAGACCGTGTCGCGCCGATTCCAATACGTCGAGATCGACCGCCACGGCGACGCGACCGACCCAGGCACCGAGCCCTACATTGGCTACGCCCCCCTCACCGAAGACCAGCGAGGCCTTCTCGATGGTCACCTTGACAACGAGTGGGCTGGCCACACGGCCGAGTCGGCCGCGCGCGACTGGGCTATCGAGCACCTTGCCACCCCTCACTTCGAGGAGATCGCCGCGGTCACCACTGAGCGGGTCGCCAAGGTCCGTGCTGCGGTCCGGGAACGGCTCGAAGCCGAGATCCGCCATTGGGACCAGCGAGCCGAAGTGCTCAAGGCTCAGGAGCTCGCGGGGAAGAAGCCTCGACTCAACTCGGGGCGGGCCCGGGCCCGAGCCGATGACCTCGAAGCCCGCATGGTTCGCCGTCGCCTCGAGCTCGACATGGAGTCCGGCCTCCACAACAGCCCGCCCACCATCGTCGCCGCTGCGCTGATCGTCCCCCAAGGTCTCATCGACAAGCTCTCCGGTGAGGCTCCCGCCGTTGATGCCGCGGCCGACAAGATGGAGACCGACCGCCGAGCGGTGGCCGCAGTCGTGGAGGCCGAGCGTGCCCTCGGACGCAACCCCGAGCCGCAGACCCACAGCAATCCCGGCTTCGATGTCCTCTCGGTCGATCCTGCCACCGGCATCCACTACTTCATCGAGGTGAAGGGCCACCTACCCCAGACGACCGAGATCAGTGTCAGTGCCCAGCAGGTCCAGAAGGCGAAAGGGAACCCCGAACGGTGGCGGCTCGCGGTGGTCTCGGTGCCCAACGAACCCGATGCTGAGCCGACCGTGCAGTATCTGCTCGAGCCGTTCCAAGATGTCACCCTGCACTTCGCCCAGACGAAGGTGCCGATGAACGTCGCCAACCTCCTTGAAGCTGCCGGAGAACCCCGATGACCAACTACAGGCCGAAGTTGATCGAGGTAGCGCTCCCGCTCGAGGCGATCAACAAGGCCGCGGCTCGGGAGAAGTCGATTCGCCACGGCCACCCCTCGACCCTGCACCTGTGGTGGGCGCGCCGTCCTCTTGCCGCGACACGGGCGGTGATCTGGGCATCGTTGGTCGACGACCCCTCCGGCGATGAGTCGCTGACCCTCGGGGAGCGGGAGACTGAACGTCAGCGGCTGTTCGGAATTCTCGAGCGGCTTGTGATCTGGGAGAACTCCAACAACCCCGATGTGCTCGCCGCAGCCAAGGCCGAAATCGACCGCTGCTTCCCCGATGGCCCGCCTCCGATCCTTGACCCGTTCGGCGGTGGCGGTGCCATCTCGCTCGAAGCACAGCGTCTCGGGCTGAAGGCACTCTCGGGCGACCTCAACCCCGTCGCCGTGCTGATCCAAAAGGCAATGATCGAGATCCCACCCCGCTTCGCCGGCCGACCTCCGGTGCACCCCGACATCGACGCCGGACTCAAGACCTGGGAGCGCGCCCAAGGCCTCGCCGCCGACATCGAGGCCTACGGCCAGTGGATGCGCGACGAAGCGGAACGCCGCATCGGCCACCTCTACCCCGACGCCACCGGCCCCGACGGAGAGAAGCTCACCCCGATCGCCTGGATCTGGGCCCGCACGGTCGAGTCGCCGGATCCGACATGGAGTGGGCACGTCCCCCTCGTTGCGTCCTGGACGCTCGCCAACAAGAAGGGCAAGCCCAAGATCTGGATCGAGCCCATCATCGATCGCGAATCTCAGCGCATCGAGTATGCAACTCGTACTGGCGGCGAGCCTGCCTTTGAGAGGACCTGCACGGGAGGTAACGGAACCTGCCTTGCCACAGGAGCAGCTATTCCCGCGGCCTACATCAAGTCCGAGAGCAAGGCTGGCAGGATGGGTTGCGAGTTGATCGCCGTGGTAGCTGAGGGCCGCGGGGGTCGGAAGTACTGCGGTGTCACGAGTGACCAGCGCGATGCCGCTAAGAACGCGGAGCCCGCATGGGCACCCAGCGCCTCCCTCCCGGCCAAAGGCCTGGGGTTTCGGGTACAAGCCTACGGTCTTGACGAGTGGTGGAAGCTCTTCACGTCTCGCCAGCTCGTCGCTCTCGCTACGTTCTCGGACCTGCTCGTCGACGCCGGAGACGCGATCGTCGCCGAGGCCCACAACGCTGGCCTTGTCGACAGTGGGGTGCGGCTACGCGACGGTGGCACCGGCTCGACCGCGTACGCCGACGCGATTCTCACCTACCTGGCGTTCGTCGTTGACAAGTGTGCCGACTACTGGTCGACAATCTGCACCTGGCACAACACTGGCGAGAAGATGCGCAATACGTTTGGACGCCAGGCGATCCCTATGACCTGGGACTTTGCGGAATGCAATCCGTTTTCGTCGTCCACGGGAAACTGGATGGCAATGGTCGACTGGGTGAAGAAGGCGGTCGACCACGTCCCCGCGACTCTCCCCGGGGAGGCTGAGCAACGAGATGCTCGGGCTCGGGTGCGGGAGTCCATAGGAGCAGCCATCTCGACGGATCCGCCTTACTACGACAGCATCGGTTACGCCGACCTTTCGGACTTCTTCTTCGTCTGGCTGCGGAAAAATCTCGCAGACGTCTGGCCAGATGAGTGTGCCACTCTCCTTTCCCCGAAGACAGACGAGATGATCGCGGACCCTGGCCGCCACGGTGGGCCGAAAGCTGCCGACCGTCACTTCGAGTCGGGAATGGCAGATTTCATGACAGAAGTCGCAGCTGCGCAGGCTCCCGGAGTTCCTGCGACGGTCTATTACGCCTACAAGGCGACCGAGTCGAACGGGGCCACTGGTTGGTCGACCTTCCTGCAGGCCGTGATAGACGCTGGCCTACAGGTCACCGCGACGTGGCCGATGCGAACGGAACTTGCCAACAGAATGCGCAGCATCAGCTCGAACGCCCTTGCATCGTCGATCGTGTTGGCGTGCCGACCCCGTCTCGAGTCGGCACCACTGGCGAGTCGTGGTGAGTTCATCGCCGCGCTACGAGAGGAACTTCCCGAGGCCGTGCGCCTGTTGCAGTCGGGCAACATCGCTCCTGTCGACATGGCGCAGTCCACGATCGGTCCGGGAATCAAGGTGTTCTCGCGCTACGCCAAGGTGGTCGAGGCCGACGGCTCCGCGATGTCGGTGTCCGGCGCCCTGGCGATCATCAACGACGTGCTCGGCGAGGTGCTCGACGGTGAGGAGGCAGAGCTGGATGCCGATACTCGATTCGCGGTGACGTGGTACACCGAGCATGGCTACAACGCCGGTAAGTCCGGCGACGCCGACGCGCTGGCCCGGGCGAAGAACACATCGTTGCCGGGTATCGAGGAGTCGGGTATCGGTGAGGCCCGCGGTGGATCGTTCCGGTTGTTCGAGCGATCCGAACTAGATCAGGAGTGGACGCCGGTTGGCGATGCTCGGTTGACCGTGTGGGAGGCGACCCAGCACCTGGCTGGCGCGTTGGAGCGATCGGAGTCGGAGGCGGCGACGCTGTTGGCTCAGCTCGGCGGCTACGGCGACCGGGCTCGCCAGCTGGCCTACGTCTTGTTTCAGCGGGCGACTGACAAGGGTTGGGCCGATGAGGCCGGCGTCTACAACGGGCTCATCGCGGCCTGGCCGACGCTGCTGCAGGCGACCGCTGTCGACGACGACCAGCAGCAGCTGCTGTGACGACGAAGCACGGGGGACAGCGGCAATGGTGATGGCCAACACCGAGCGCATCTCCAAGGCGCTCGACCTGCTGAGAGACGGCTTGCGCCCGAAATGTGAGGAGACCTGGCAGGGGTTCTTCGGCGACCAGTGGCTTGACGAGATCAACAGCCGTATGCACCACCCTCAGGATGCGCCCAGCACGGACGACGTGGCCTTCCTGTTCCATGGCATGAAAGCCACCTGGAACGACGTCTTCAGTCACGGCTTCCCGACAGCAATCCGCTCGCTGGTGTTCGAGCTGGCCGATGTCCGCAACAACTGGGCCCACCAGGGGTCGTTCTCAACCGACGACACCGTCCGCTCGCTCGATTCGATGGAGCGAGTGCTCGAGGCCTTTGGCAACGCCGACGAGCGCAAGGCGCTCCGCGGAATGCGGCGCGATCTGATGCGCCAGATGTTCGACGAGGAGTCCCGGGCGCAGCGCCGCAAGACCGCGGCGAAGCCAACCGAAGGGCGACCGCAAGCTGGGCTCACTCCCTGGCGCGAGATCATCACCCCCCACGCCGACGTGGCGTCGGGGCGGTTCGACCAGGCCGAGTTCGCGGCTGATCTGTTCGAGGTTGCGAGCGGGGACGCCGATGAGGAGTATCAGGATCCGCGGGCGTTCTTCTCCCGGACGTATCTGACCGAGGGCCTTCGGGACCTGCTGGTTGGTGCCGCTCGTCGGCTCTCGGGTGGTGGCGGCGATCCGGTCATCGAGTTGCAGACCAACTTCGGTGGCGGCAAGACCCACAGCATGATCGCCCTCTACCACCTCGCCTCTGGCGTCTCGGACGCCGAGCTGCCGGGAGTTGCCGAGGCGTTGGCCGACGAGAAGGTGTCGTTGCCGCCCGATATTGCTCGGGCGGTGATCGTCGGTCAGATGATCTCGCCGTCGGCGCCGAAGCTCGTCGAGGATGGGGTGACCCTGCACACCCTGTGGGGGCACTTGGCCTACCAGCTCGGCGGAAAGGCCGGCTACGAGCTGGTACGTACTGATGACGAGGCCGGCACCAGCCCAGGCTCTGCGCTCAAGACCCTGTTCGACCGGTTCGGGCCGGCGGTCGTGCTCATCGACGAGTGGATCGCTTACGCCCGCCAGCTACGTGACGGCGTCGGCGGCGACCAGCTCGCCGGCGGCAACTTCGAGACCCAGTTCACCTTCGCCCAGGCTCTCACCGAAACCGCCGCGGCAGCGGCGAACGTGGTGCTTCTCGTGGCGATCCCCGCGTCGGATATCGAGGTCGGGGGCGACCGGGGCAAGACCGCGCTCGAGAGGCTCCATAACGTCGTGGCCCGTCTGGCCGCGCAGTGGCAGCCGGCCTCACCCGACGAATCATTCGAGATCGTCCGCCGCCGTCTGTTCGACCCGATTCCCGAAGACCGAGCCAAGGTGCGCGACGGAGTGATCCGGGCGTTCGCCGAGATGTACCGCGACCAGGTCGGCGAGTTCCCGTCAGGTGTCTCCGAAGCTGAGTATCGGCGGCGGATGGAGATGTCATACCCGATCCATCCGGAGTTGTTCGACCGCCTCTTCACTGACTGGTCGGCGCTCGACAAGTTCCAGCGGACCCGCGGCGTGCTGCGGCTCATGGCGCTCGCGATCTCGGAACTGTGGCAACGCGGCGATCAGTCCCTGCTGATCATGCCGGGCAATCTGCCGATGGACTCCGGCGCGTTGGTCAGCGAGATGAAGAAGTACCTCGAGGAGGGATGGGACCCGGTCATCAAGTCCGACGTCGATGGCCCCAACGCCCTTCCGTTGCGGATCGACAAGCAGAACAAGCACTTCGGGCGGATCTCGGCCACCCGCCGAGTCGCCCGTGCCGTGTACATGGCCTCGGCGGCCCGCCCCGACGGGGCTCGCGGCGTCGACCTGAAGTCAGTGGTCCTCGGCTGCGCGCAGCCCGGCGAGCCCGTCGCGCAGTTCGCCGACGCACTGAAACGGTTGTCGAGTCAGGCGACCCACCTCTATGTCGACGGCGCCCAGTACTGGTACTCGCTCCAACCCAACGTCACCCGCGTGGCCGCCGATCGCGCCGCGTCGAACTTCACCGACCGAGACGCTGACGACGAGGTCCGGCGCCGAATCGCCGGCCAGGCCGACCGAGGGAACTTCACCACCATCCAGGTATTCGCCGAAGGCCCAGGCGACGTCCCCGACGGCGACGAAGGCGTCCGCCTCGTAGTGCTCGCACCAGACGCGACGCACTCGGCGGGTGACGACAACTCGCCCGCGGTGGCGCTCGCCACCGAGATCCTGGCCCAGCGCGACGGCGGGCCGCGCCTGAACCGGAACCTGTTGGTGTTTCTCGCCGCGGCGGCGAATCGACTCGGCGAGCTCCGAGCTGCCACCCGTTCATACCTTGCGTGGCGCTCGATAGTGGAAGATCACCTGGCCCTCGACCTGACTGCGCACCAGAGGAAACAAGCTGAGAGCAAGGTGGCCGAGACCTCCCAGCAGATCGACAGCCTGATCGCCGAGGCGTTCACCCAGGTGCTCACGCCCACCCAGGAACCGGGCACGTCGACGATCAAGTGGCAGACCACCAAGGCGACGACGAACGGCGACATCGGCGCGCGGGTGAGCAAGAAGCTCGCGACCGAAGAGAAGCTCATCGCCACCTACGGCGGTGTCCGCGTGAAGATGGACATCGACCGTTACGACCTGTGGACCGACCGCCACGACATCGCCGTCGGCGACTTGTGGGCCACGTACGCCCGCTATCCCCACATGCCGCGGGTCTCGTCGTTTGCCGGGCTGACCGATGCGATCAGCAACGGCACGGCAAACATCAACTGGGCTCAGGAGACGTTCGGCTACGCCGACGCCCATGACGGCGCGACTTGGGTCGGTGTCCGAATTGGCGAGCACGTCATGCCGGCGGTCAGCGGGCTTCTCATCCACCCGGACCACATCCCTTCTCCGAAGGCCGCGAGGGCCGGCGAAGGAGACGACGGTGATGGTGATGGCGCCGAGGAGGGGAGCCACACCGGAAAGCCAGTTGGAGTGCCCGGCGCTGGTGACGAAAGCGATGACGCTGCGGTCGCGACACGGTTCTACGCGGTGTTCGATCTCGACCTCGTCCGGGGCATCAAGCAGCTCGGCGAGATCCTCGAGCACGTCACCGGACGCCTCGGCTCGAACGTCGAGCTCTCCCTCGAGATCCGAGCCACCGACGATGACGGCTACGACGACTCCGCGCAGCGCATCGTCTCTGAGAACGCCAAGAACCTTGGCGCAAACGCCGCCGAGTTTGAGTAGCCGTCATTGGCGGGCGTCGACCGAGCCACATATGTGGTCTTCCCGTGGCCACCTTCCAATGCCCGGAGGCGTCGCCTCCAGTGAATGGCTACGGCGCGGTGAGCACCGGCTTGTCGCGCCCAAGTGCCTCGCACATGTCGGTGACGTGGGTAGGGTCCACCCTCTCGATGAAGAGGAGGACTGCATGGAGGTGACCAAGGACTTCAGGTCGTTCGAGGTGGCGGTCGGTGTCTGCATGCTCCATGTGTGAGTACTCATCCGCGAACCGTAGAACCCGTTGCCATAGGTCTTCATCGACCTCATCGCTTGGTTTCACCTTGCGTAGCTGGGTTCTGAGATTTCCAATATCCTGCGGGCGCTTGAACGCTAGGAAGCCTTCGAGCACGCGCCGGGTGGCGTTTGGTAGCAGAGCAGCCGCGTCCATCAACTGTGCCTCGCGGGGGTCACTTTGGAGATCAGCTAGTCCCTCGAGGAGCTGCAAGAACAAGTACTGGTACTCGGACCGAAGTCTGCTTGCCTCTGGAGGCTTGGGCCAGTCGCGCAGGTCGATCGTTCGCCTGGTCCGCCCATCGGTGGTCCGATGGCGAGTACGCACTTCGTAGAGCACGCCCTTCCGGCCGCTGTCGTCGAGCGTCCGTTGAGCCCCCTTGAGAAGCTGGCTCCAAGTTCTGAATAGCTCAAAGTTGTGGGAAAACAGGAACAGCTGTCCACACTTGTTGACCAGCCGTGCCCAGATGAAGCTTGATGCTGCGAGCAGGTTGCTCGAATCAAGACTTGAGACGGGGTCGTCGATCACCACAATCGCGTCCGCGAGGGTGATGTCGTGTACCTCGAGCGACCGAAGGAAGTACAGCAGCGAGATCGCGTTTCGTTCTCCCTCGCTGAGGTGCCGGGCCGGGCGCCCGGAACGCGTGATCTCGTAACCCTGCTCCGCCAGTGTTAGTTGAATCTCGTCTCTCCCCAGAAGCACCGTCAGGTCTCGGTTTATCGAGTCAGCGAGTGGCTGCGGATCGAGGTCTTCCGCTGACAACCTGGCAAGTTCGGTTGACAGGTCGACTTTCTCTCCGCGGAGGGTTTTCTGCTGACGCGTGTATGCCTCGGCCTCCCCGGAAAGCGCGATGGCCTCTTTCTGCACAGCACCAACTGTGGCAAGTTCAAACTTCTCGGCCGCCGCACGGCGGCGCGAAGCGCCTTCGGCGGCCAATGCGTTGTGCCTGGTCGCGACCGCCGTGATTCTCGCGTTGTCTGCACTCCGGGCGACTGCCGTATCAATAGGGGTCAGGGCGGAGAACGGGTGCTGCTGCTTGCGCCGAACCTCCGCGGCCAGAATCTTGAGCGAGTCCTGCACCGTCCTGACGGCGACCTGTAGCGCCTCCTTCGCTTCCGATAGATCCCCGCGAAGTGTCTGGTCGAGATCGCGTTGGTCCGGCAGCTCGTTCAGCATCGCGCTAGCGGTCGCGGCTCGCTGGTCTATTCGCTCGACCAGGCGCGCGAGTCTGGCGGAGAGTTCGGTGAACGAATCGTCGAAATGCGCGTGTAGTTCCGCTCGACGTTCACTAGTGAGCTGGTTTTCGCAGTAGATGCACGTGGCGCGTTCATCGTGGAAAGCCAGGCCCTCGCGCACCCACGTTGCCCAGTCTGGGTGCTCGACAAGAACCGGCAGTGGCTCAGATGTCACGGTCGCGGCAAGAGCGGCCCGTACGTCGTCGAGCAGGTCGGCCGTCCGGGTAGACCGCTCTGCGACGTGCACCTCCACGAGAGCCGGCGAGATCGCGAGCTCAAGCTGCGCCTCGGCGTCTATTGCTTCCCACCCCGCGAGTTCCTCATGCTTGTCCTTGAGGAGGCGTTCCACAGAGCCTTTGTCGTAGGTGCGTGGCTTATAGCGCGAGTCCACCGCACCAAGTTGTTGGTTGGCGATGCTTCGAGCGGTGTCAGTCAAACGTCGCGACCGGCTGTCTTCGGCTGTCTTCTGGCTGTTGCCAGCGCTCTCCAACTCGTCGTCGACGGTCCTTTGTCGCTTCTCAATCTCGGTCTTGCGTTTCTCGGTATCAACCTGCTTCTCTCCAACCTGGAGAAGGTGTCCGGCACTAGACCCATCATCGCCCTCGAATCTGAGGTTCCGGTCGACGTATTCCTGATTGAACACATGCACGCGGCCCCATAGGGAATCGCCGAGGCTGAGCATCTCATCGTTATCGTCATCGTTGGGGCCCGTGCGTTTGAACGCCGCCTGATACGCGGATGCCTGGCCTGCCGCACAGTCAGCCATGAGCGCGGCGATGGTCGACTTTCCGGACCCGGTGGCGCCATACAGGACATTGCAGTGCTCGAAAGGTGTCAATTCCGGACGGCGCCTCCACCCCTGAAGGATGCGAAAGTTGCCTACGCGCTCGATCCGTCGGATCACGTTCCCGACGGTACAGCATCACGTCGGGGGCGAATGCGCGATTTGCGGCCATGCGCGAGCAAGAATGCTTGACGAGCTTGGTTCTTTGCGGTTTGGGGAGTGTCCGAGTCGATTTGGTGTTCGCGCAGTAGACACTGCGGCCGGGCAGCGATCCAGATTCCCAGGAGCGCTGCGCACGGCGACGGTCTTCGGATCGCCGCGGCTACGCCCTGATCGACTCGATGAGCGCCCAAACGCTTGAGCTGGGATTCGACCTCGCAGGAGATCCGTCACCCTCGTGCTTGGCGTCGAGGCGATGGGCCCGAGCCTGTGCGTCTTCGTACTGGTCGAAGAGAAGGCCCATTGCCTGTCGGGAGAGATTCTTTCCGCACGCTAGGAGTTCGGACGATCTCGACTGGGCATCGTGCCGGCTCAGGTAGGCGGTGCGGTCCTCGAAGTGGAGGATGAACCACAGCTCGAGACACGGATTCGAGATGGCGAGGCCGATACCGTTCGCCATGGCCTTCTGACTGGCCTCTGCCATGTTCGGATGCGCGTCAATGTCGAACATGCACCAGATCTCGTCGTGAGCGCGGCCGCGCCCACTTCTCTGATCGCGCGCCTCCTTCCGCTTTGTTGCCACGGCTTTGTCGACGAGGGAGAGCGGGACCCCGTGGAAGGAGTCGACTTGAAGGAGGACCGACGACCTGTGTGCCCTTCGCCACGGCAACAGGTACCCATCCTCAGTCTTCTCTCCTTCCGTGAAGACGAGGATCTCTCGCCGCGCCGCGTCCCGCTTGGATCTGCGTGGTCTCCCGGTGGCGCGCTCTCTCAATGGTCGTCCGGGCCGGCAACGGCAGCAGCGAACTCCTGATGCGAGAGGATCGGCGTGGCGCCGTATCGCCCGTCGAGGTACCGCGTGCCGATCGCTTCCTGCTTGCGTGGCGCAAGATCGACGAGCGGATACAGGCGCGTGCTCCCGTCGTTGTTCTTCTCGGTGAACCAGATCTGGTCTCGTCCGAGCAGTCGCTCGCCGACGGTGTCACCCAGGAGCGTCGAGTCGTGTGAGTTGAAGATCAATTGAGCGCGTCGCGGGTTCGTTTCCGGATCCTGAAAGAGACGGACGAGCTCCGTCACGAGCGCTGGATGCAGACTGGCATCGAGCTCGTCGGCGAGGAAGACGGACCCTGATTCGAGGGCCTGCACCACTGGCCCGATGAGGCCGAACCACACGCGGGTCCCGAGCGATTCGTCCTCGGCGTCGAGCTCGACGTCTTCGCCGTCCACCCCGCGATGAACCAACCGGACGCCGAGCTCCTCGAACGTCGGGCCCTCATCGCCATCCGACTCCCCTTCTATCCCCTGCAGGATCCGAGCGGCACGTCGAAGCCGTTCCTGCATGACCAGGTCCGGTTCGTGCTTGTGTGCATCGGTGACGCCGAAGTCCGCAGCCTGGAGCAGGGCCAGCACACGCTGACGATGACCATCGTCGCCGAGCATGTCTGTCGTCAGCGCCTGGCGCCACGGCCGCGAGTCGGCTTCCGCCAGAAGGAAGTTCCGACCGAACCACTGGTACAGCGGGAGGAGGGCAACGTGCTTGGCCGACGCAGCCATCGACAGGAACAGAGCGTTCGGTCGGAGCAACTCCTGTACAGCACGAGTCTTCTGGCGCTCGATCGACCCCGCCTCGACGTGCTCTCCCTCGCGGCGGAAGATGAGTGCTGCCCGACCCTTGGGGTACCAGTACGCCCACTCCTCGAGGACTCGCTGGTCATCAATGAGGAAGCCGTACTGGTGTCGTATGCCATCGAGCACCAGGTCGACCTCGTACCGTGACGGCTGGGATCGACTAGCGGGGTCGAGCATGAACGGCCGACGAGGGACTCCCCCCTCTGGGTCACCCAGTCGGAAGGAGTGAAGGACGTGGGCGCGCATGTCGTCCATCACCTTGAGGAGGTTGCTCTTTCCGGAGCCGTTGGCACCGAAGACGCCGGCGACCGCCAGCACATCGGTCGGCGAGCCTCCTTCTCGCCACGGTACGGCGCGCACGTACTGCTCCTCGGCCAGCGCGGTCGCGAGCAGCGAAAACCCCAGGTCATCTCTGAAAGACCGCACATTCTCAGCACGGAAGCTGAGGAGAACGGAGGGCGGAGGTGCTGTGAGCTTGTCCATCACAAGGACAGTATCGCAAAGAACTTGCGAAAATTACCAGTTGATCCCGCAGGTTTCGGGCCCACGGTATTGACAGCGCTGTAACTACCGTACTGTGATTCTTGGGGAAAGAGCTGTGTGTCGGCCAGAAAAACAGAAGGGCCGCCTCCAGAGGATCTGGCGCGCATCGACATACTCGATTCGCGGGCCGTCGGCCTCGGTCATGGGAGATCAGCCGGGGTGCTGAGGGAGGGTGCTTGCCATCGTGGTGCTTTGCGTTGCATCCATTCGAGCAGTGCTTCGCCTTCGGCGGGCATGCGACCTGGACCAGTGAGGCAGTCGGTGACGATCTGTGCCGGTGAGGCGTAGACAACGTTGTCTCTGGTCCAGGTGCGTTCGCACACGATCCGATCGTACGGGCGGGCTATGACAACGTTCCCCCCATTGCTGACCGGCCGCAGACGGGTGAGATCGGCGATGCGTTCGGGATCTTCCGCGAAGGTGACCGCGATCTCCGGCGCAGTCACCGCCACGAGTCGCGAAGCAGCAAACGAACCGGTCACTGCCCATGACTTCGCGCGGGTGCTCGCAAGGTCATCGACGAACTGTTCGGCACCGGCCGAGGCCACCCAGCTCGTTGTCTCGTTCGCATCGAGCAGTGAGTAGCTCGACGCAATCTGGCGAAGTATTGCCTCCCACTCGACGTGTTCGACGGGCCCACGGGGCACGCGGCTGATCAGCACCTCATCGGCGAGACTGGCCAGGAGCCGCGAGACGTAGCCAGCGTCGCCGTCGATGGCGCCGGCGAGGTCACCCACGCCGTAGGGCGGTTGCACCTCGGCGAGGGTCCGCAGCAGGGTCCAGGCTCGTGGGCCACGAATGTTGAGGCGGGGCACCGGTTTGGGGGAAGGGTCGCGTTGGGCTCCTTCGGTGCGAAGAACGATCCCTGGCCGGGTCATCGAAACGCTGACGTTGCCAGTCGTGTCGACGTAGCCGTAGCCGATGTCGGCCAGCAGCTCGCGACTGCGAGGACTGAGCCATTCGGCCGCGACGATCGTGGCGCGCTCGGGCTCGGCCAGCGCGACGACATCGCGGGGCGTGAGATCTCGGTAGACGATCACGCGCACTTCGCCGGACACGTCGCCGGACACGTCGCCGGGCGAGTCGACGCGCACGACGCCACCATTGTCGGAACGTCGAGCAACCTCAACTTGCCAACCCGGAGGCGCGAGCGAGCCGAGCGACTCTACGGTCGCGGCGAACACACGCCGAGTTGCTTGGGAAACCGGTCTGCGTGTCATGAGCAAGTCGCCGATCGAGCCAGGCAGGGGAGCCCGGACCGGAACGGCTCCTGCCTACTTGCTCAGTCTATCAACTTGTTTGATACAAACAAAAGGGCTGTTCAGGCAAGACTGCTCACGGATCCTGGTTCGGACGCTCCGTTAGAGGCATCGTCGCCCGCTCAGCGCTTGGGCGTGAGGATGACGACGGGGATCTGACGGGTGGTTGCCTTCTCGTAGTCGGCGAAGCCGGAGTAGTCGGTCTTCTGCTGCGACCAGATGCGGTCGCGCTCGTCACCTTCGGTCACCCGCGCGGTCACCGCGACGGTGTCGTCGCCGACCTCGACGGATGCGTCCGGGTTCGCGACGACGTTGTGATACCAGGCCGGGTTGTCGGGGGCGCCGGCCTTCGACGCGAACACCGCGTCGTCGTCACCGACTGCTTGGTACATCACCGGGTTGATCCGCTCCTGGCCGCTCTTGGCGCCGGTGCTGTGCAGCAACAGGAGCGGCGCGCCTTCGAACTGTCCGCCGACCCTGCCGTGGTTCGCGCGGAACTCGTCGATGATCGCCTGGTTGAAGTCGTTGAGCTCGGTCATGGTGCTGAGGCTATCGAGAGACCGACAGTCGCCTGATCGGCGCCCTGGCCGACTGCCGAGGCCGCACGAGCGCACGGAGATCGTCGAATCGCGGGGCGTTCGGTCGCAGTGAGCCCGATCGGAGATGGGCATCGGCCGGGACTGCGTAGTGTGCGCCGGCGGGGAGACGACGCAGCGCCGGCAGGGGAGTGCATCGTGCGGCTCGGGATCATCACGCCGATCGTCATCGTGTTGCCGCGGTCGCACAACGAATGGGAGATCGACGCGAGCGTCGACGACCTGGTCGCGATCGCGACGGCAGCCGATCGGCTCGGCTATCACCACTTGACCGCGAGCGAGCACATCGCCATACCCGGCGATGTCGAGGCCCGTCGGGGCAAGCGCTACTGGGATCTGCTCTCCACGCTCGCCTACCTGGCCGCGGTGACCGAACGGATCCGGCTCGCCACCAACATGGTCGTGTTGGGCTATCACCACCCATTGGAAGTGGTGAAGCACTACGGCACGCTCGACCGGCTCAGCAAGGGTCGACTGATCCTCGGCGTGGGAGTCGGATCGCTGCAACCGGAGTTCGAGCTGCTCGCCAAGCCGTTCGATGGCCGCGGTGAGCGCGCCGACGACGCGATCCGCGCCATCCGGGCCGCGTGGGCCGAGCGCGAGCCCAGCTACGCCGGTCCGCACTTCCAGTTCGACGACGTCGTCGTCGACCCGACCGGTGTGCAGGACCAGCCTCCGATCTGGGTCGGGGGTCGCACGACGCGGTCGCTGCGTCGCGCGGTGGAGCTCGGCGACGCGTGGGTACCGTTCCTCCTCGGTCCCGACGAGGTGGCCGCCATGCTCGACCGGGCACGTGACACGCCCGCGTGGGCCGAGCGTGACCGCCCGCTCGACGTCGCGCTGTGGCCCGAGCCGGTCCTCGATCCGCAGACCGAACCCGATCGCGTGCTCGAGCAGGCCCAGACCCACATCGAAGCCGGCGCGACGATCCTCAACTACCGGTTCCCGAGCCGCTCCGTCGCGCACCACGTCGAGCAGATGGAAGCGCTCACCTCCTTGGTCGACCCGGCCTGGTCGACGCCACCGCTCTGATCGGCGGCCCGGGCCAAGCACCCGCGCCGGGTGGTCGCGCTCGGTCGAGGAATTGCACCGACGTAATCGTCACAGGGTTCTGGTGCACTCCCATTGTGCGGTGATCGACGTGCGCGCCGCTCGAGCAGGGAGGAGCAGTCCAGTGAGGAAGCCGCGACGGTGTCCGGCCTGCAAGCATCGGCCGTTCGCCACGATCGTCTACGGCATGCCGTACTTCGACGGCGCGGAGCGATGCGACGTCGAGGCCGGTCGGATCCTGCTCGCGGGTTGTGTCCTCACCGACGACGATCCCGCGTGGGCGTGTGCGGCCTGCGGCATCCGCATGTGGCGTGACGGTCGAATCGCCGGGCCCGACGAGGGGCCCTTCGGTTGAGGGCGAGCCGATCGCGAGACGCCAACGCGCTACGCGCTGACCGCGGCGCGCGGCGGGCTCAGTACCGGCTGTCCTGCTGCGTGGTCGAGGAGCTGTCCGACGAACTGTCGCCGCCGCTGATCGTCACGACGTTCCAGACGCCGCCGAAGCTGCTGATGCCCGCGCCGTTGGCGTCGCCCGCCGCCGAATCGGCCGCGAAGCGGTAGAGCGGAAGGCCGTCGTGGGTCACCTGCTCGCCGTCGGGCGTGGTGACCGTGGCCAGTCCCGTCACGCCGGAACCGCCCGTCGGCGTGTCGGTGCCGGCCAGAAGGAGGAGGGGCGGCCACGCGGCGAGGCACGCTCCGGTGCACTCAACTGCCTGGCCGCCGCTGGTGAGGGTGTAGAGCGTCCTGCCGTCCTGGTCGACGAGAATCGTCCCGAGTCCGGCGTTGCTCGCCGTCTTCACCACCGCAGCCGCCGGCGCGTCGGCCGAGTCCGACGTCGCGTTCGTATCGGACGACGTCTTCGTGTCCGATCCCGACGACCCGCACGCGGCGAGGATCAACGCCGCGCACCCGACGAGCGCGGGCGCCACGAGCCGTCGAGCTCGTGAGGCGCCAGTCGGGGCCGGACGGGCGCGGCGGGTGGTGGCGGGTCGTGACGACATGGGCGTTCCTCCGGTTGCCGGGGTGTCGTGGCCGATACTACGGCCGAGACCCCGCCGGGCGTTTGCACGGCTCCGGGGGGCGGCACGGCGATGGCGTCCCAATCGCCGCTACACCGCCTCGGCGCGCGGTGGCCGTCCGAGGATTTCGGCGAACCACCGATTGGTGCGCTTCGCCCACCAATGGGTCATCGAGCACGGGACGGCCATGAAGCCGTGCGGCATCTCGGGCAGCACGGCCAGCTCGACCTCGTTACCGGCGGCGGCCCAGCGTGCCGACAAGGTCAGGGTGTCGTCGACCAGGTGGTCGGACGTGCCGACGCTCATGAGCGCGGGCGGTAGGTCGCGCAGATCCGCGAAGGCGGGTGAGATCGACGGGTCGCGGCGCTCGTCGTCGGTCATGTCGGGCAGGTAGCACTCGCTGAAGAACTCGATGCCGACGGGGTCGAGAAGGTCGGGACCGGGCACCGGGCGGATACCGCGCTGACTCGGTGAGCGGCCCCAGTCGTACACACCGAACACGAGGTTCGCGCCGTCGACCCGATGCGCCGCGTGCAGCTCGTCACGCATGCGCAACAGCACGACGGCCGACATGTACCCGCCGGCCGACTCGCCGCCGACGAGGAGCCGGCTCGAGCCGAGCTCGCGTTCCGCGTGCTCGAGCAGCCACTCGGCCACCGCGACGCCGTCGTCGGGCCCGGCAGGGTACGGGTGCTCGGGCGCGAGCCGGTAGTCGACCGACACGACCGCCATGCCGAACCGGTCGCACAGCACCATGTTCGACGGGTCGCCCATCTCCGGCGCGCCGATGATCATCCCGCCGCCGTGGAAGTGCAGGTACACCGCGCGCGCGGGTCCGTCGGGCGTGAACACCCGACACGGGACGCCGGCGATCTCGCGCACCACCGCGTCGGGCGACGGCAAGTACACGGCCTCCATCGCCTTGCGGGCCCGGGCCACCTGCTCGTCCCGGTCGAACGCGCCCGACTCGGGCGCATCGTCGCCCCGGCCCATCAGCTCGAGGATCGCCGGCAGCGTCGAGTCCACCGCGGTGCGCGCCTCGCCGCGCATCGCCTCCACGTCGTCGGTCCAGAGCCGCATGTCATCCCCTCTCCGTCGTGGCGTCGGCCGAATGGTCCCGCACCGGCGGGCCAACGGTCCAGAGCCGCATGTCATCCCCTCCCCGTCGTGGCGTCGGCCGAATGGTCCCGCGCCGGCGGGCCAACGGTCCAGACGCGGCGCGGCGGTGCGGCTGGACCGAGCGCCGCTGGTCCGGTCACGGGATGTGCCATCAGGACCTGAGCCTCGCCGCGTCGAACCTGCGGCATTGGAGCTGACCGGTGACGGTCGGTGTCCCTGACTGGCGATACCGTCGTCGGCCATGGATGATTCCCGGTTCGAGGAACGAGCCCTCGAGGCGCTGCGAGAGCTCGTGCGCCGTCCCGACGCGACGTTTCGTGACGGTCAGCTCGAAGCGATCTCCGCGCTGGTGCGAGACCGCCGGCGCGCCCTCGTGGTGCAGCGCACCGGGTGGGGCAAGAGCGCGGTCTACTTCGTCGCCACCCGGCTGCTGCGCGAGGAAGGCGCCGGACCGACGCTGATCGTCTCGCCGCTGCTCGCGCTCATGCGCAACCAGATCGCATCCGGTACCCACGGCGGGGTGCGCAGCGCCACGATGAACAGTGACAACCGCGACGCGTGGGACGAGATCGCCACCCAGCTCGACCGCGACGAGATCGACGTGCTGTTGGTCTCGCCCGAGCGCTTCGCGAACGCCGGCTTCCGCAACGACGTGTTGCCGAAGATCGCGGCGCGCGTCGGACTGCTGGTGGTCGACGAGGTGCACTGCATCAGCGACTGGGGCCACGACTTCCGGCCCGACTACCGCCGCATCGGCCGTCTGCTCGACCTCCTGGCCGACGGTGTGCCCGTGCTCGGCACGACCGCAACGGCCAACGACCGCGTCGTCGCCGACATCGAGACCCAGTTCGGCGACGGCCTGGCCACCATCCGCGGGCCGTTGGCCCGCCCGAGCCTCGCGCTCGACACCCGGCGCATCCCGAGCCAGCCCGAGCGCCTCGCCTGGCTCGCGGCCGTCATCCCGACGCTGTCCGGCACCGGCATCGTGTACTGCCTCACCGTTGCCGACACCGGCCGCGTCGCCGCCTGGCTCCGCACCCGGGGCATCGACGCCGCCGCCTACAGCGGCCAGACCGACTCCGAGCTGCGCCGCACCCTCGAGGACCGCCTGCTCGCCAACGACCTCGACGTGCTCGTCGCCACCTCCGCGCTCGGCATGGGTTACGACAAGCCCGACCTCGCCTTCGTGATCCACTACCAGTCGCCCGGATCGCCGATCGCCTATTACCAGCAGGTCGGCCGCGCCGGCCGCGCGCTCGACCACGCGCACGGGATCCTGCTCTCGGGCTATGAGGACCGCGACATCCAGGACTACTTCATCCGCGCCGCGTTCCCGCCCCAGGACCAGGCCGAGGCGGTCGTGTCACTCCTCGATGCTGACGGCGGCGGCACGCAGGAAGACGGCGAGGGCGGCGAAGCGATCGCGGGTGGCGGTGAGTGGACGAAGCTCGCCGACATCGAAGAGGCCGTGAACATCCGCCGCGGCCGGCTCACCTCGATGCTGAAGGCCCTCGAGGTCGAAGGCGCCGTCGACAAGCAGGGGTTGAA
>Ga0209587_1000332_pt1 | contig 22961 bp, 20 predicted proteins | sample NGEPerD_2_FD_184512 | JGI IMG/M metagenome (GOLD analysis project Ga0209587, IMG submission 184512) | Arctic peat soil microbial communities from the Barrow Environmental Observatory site, Barrow, Alaska, USA - NGEE PermafrostL1-D... | ecosystem: Environmental > Terrestrial > Soil > Wetlands >... | reverse complement strand
CCCGCGACCGAGCCCGTCAGGCTCCAGCCCCCGACCACATCCGCCGAACCCGAGCCCGAGTCTCCTCTCACTTGGCGCCTCGAGCGCGATGTGCCGGGGCGCGTCACCCGGGCCGTGATCGACCACGGCGCCAGCGACCGGCTCGACAACGGGACCCATTTCACCGAGCGCTACGGGGGCGAGGTCGGGGTCAGCGGGGCCGATCCGGGCGACGCCTGGGCCAAGGGGAAGAACTCGTTCGAGTTGAGGTGGGGCGCGATCCAGGTGGGGGCCGAGGCCCGGGGTGAGCTTCGCTCCGACCGCGACTCGTACCACCTAACGCTGGAGCTCGATGTGAGCGAGGGGGACGGGCCCCTATGGACCAAACGTTGGCAGCGCCGCTACCCCCGCCGCCTGCAGTAGCCGCGCACCGGCAGTCCTCCGGGCAGGTTTGGTGTACAAAACGCGGTCGATAGGCGCATTTGTACAAAAGGTGGGCTCCAAAGCTTGGGGGCTGGCCCGGTTTGGATAGGGACGGGGCGACTGTACGATTCCGGTAGTAGAGCAAGCCGATGAACTGAGGGCGAGGGCCGTGCGCAACGTGACGGACGGGCGCCGTCCAGGGGGTGAGTGGATGAAGCTGCGATGGTTCGGCCTAGCGCTGACGGTACTGCTGGTGGCCGGGGCCTGTGCACCGGCGCCGCAGGATTCCGGGGGCGGCGACGCCGGGGGCAGCGGGATTCTCAAGATCGGCACGGTCGACTACATCGACACGCTCAACCCCTTCGTAGCCATCGAGTCCCAGTCCTACAACGCATTCGTCATGCAGTATCCGCAGCTGGTTCAGTACGGGCCCGGGCTCGAGATCGAGGGTGACTGGGCGAAGAGCTGGGAGAACACGCCCGACGGCCTGAAGTGGACCTTCCACCTCGAGACGGGAGTGGAATGGTCGGACGGCGAACCGCTGACCGCGGCCGATGCGGCGTGGACCGGCAACACGATCATTAAATATGGGGACGGCCCGACTACCGTGTTCGCGGACGTATTGAACCACGTCAAGAAGTTCAGCGCGCCCGACGACGAGACGCTCGTGATCGAGTACCAGAAGCCCATCGGCAACGTCCTCGCCCAGATGGAGCAATTCTTCATCTTTCCCCAGCACGTGTGGTCGAAGTACCTCGGCAACAACGGCAAGGACCTGAAGACCTTCCAGCCCGAGAAAGACCTTCCCGCCGTGGCCGGTGGCGCCTACTTCATCGACCAGTACGAGAAGAAGGGCACCACGGTGTTCAAGCCCAACCCCGAGTTCTACGGGCCCAAGTCGAACGCCGAAGCGGTGGCGCTCATCTACTACACGAACTCGACGTCGATGATCGCAGACCTCAGGGCGGGGACGCTCGACTGGATCGAGTCGGTGCCGACGAACGCGGTGGAGGCGCTCAAGTCGGAGGCCGGTATCACGGTCGAGGGCACCGGGAGCTCCCAGGTCGACAACATTACGTTCAACGTCAACCCGGTGAAACCTCAGAACCGGGAGCTGCTTGATCCAAAGGTCCGCGAAGCGCTCGAGTACGCCACGAATCGCCAGGAGATCGTCGATGTCGTGCACAACGGGCACGCCAAGCCGTGGGCGAACCTGATCTCCTCGCAGTCGGGCGACTTCGTCAACCCGGACGTGAAGCCGCTGCCCTATGACCCGGACAAGGGCAATCAGATCCTCGACTCCCTCGGCTATGAGATGAGAGATGGAGTTCGCTGGGCGCCGGCCACTTCAGGAGAATTCGCACAGCCCGCCCATCCGATGTCTTACGAAGTAGTAGTACCCGGCAGCCTCAACTACAACGGGGATCGCAATTTCGAGATCATCAAGGACAACTGGTCCGAGGTCGGCGTGGAAGTGATGCTAAAGCCCGGCGGCGACACCGGTCAGGCGTACGCGCTGGAGACCGCAGGCGACTACACGAAGTTCGATATCGCCACCTGGAACTGGGTTGGATACATCGACCCCGACTTCATGCTGTCGGTGATGACGAAGGGTCAGTGGTTCAGCTGGAACGACACCGGCTACAACGACCCCTCCTACGACCGCATGTACGAGAAGCAGGCCACTCTGGTAGACCCGAAAGAGCGCCGCGACCTGGTATGGGAGATGCAGGCCAAGCTCGCCCGAGAGCGCCCCTACATCCACACCGTGCAGGAGGAGATCATCATGGCTTACCGGGACGAGTGGAGTGGGATCTACCCCGATCTGGGCGCCTACTGCAAGTGCTACTACACCAGCCCCCATCGGACCCAATGACGCACGCCGCCGGCTGACAGGCAGCCCATGAGGGGGGCCGACTACCTCATCAAGCGGACGGGCGCGGCGCTGCTGACCGTGTTCGTCGCCATCACGCTGAATTTCGTCCTGTTCCGGGCCGTTCCCGGCAACGCGATCACCGCGCTGCGCTGTCTCCACTGCACCAAGCAGTTCAAGGCTTCTCTCCAGGAAGAGCTGGGCCTGAACAAGCCGATGCTGCAGCAGTACACCATCTACCTCGGTAACCTCACGCAGGGGGACCTCGGTACCTCTTTAGTCGACCGCCGTCCGGTGTGGCAGAACCTCAAGACCCCGATCCTCAACACCCTGCCGATGCTCGCCGTCGCCACGATCGTGTCCGTAGTCATCGGCGTGGCAGCCGGAGTGATGTCGGCGTGGCGCCGGGGCACCAGGGTCGATCGCATCAACACCTGGACGGCGCTGTCCTTCTACGCGATGCCTACGCAGTGGATCGGGCTGATGATCGTTTTCTACGTCGCGCTCAGGTTCGGTTTTCCCGTAGCCGGGATTCGTGATCCCACCCTGGGTATTCTCGGAGAGCCGTCGACGTGGACGGTGATCAACGACCGGATCCGCCATCTTATTCTTCCGGCCCTCACTTTGGGGATTGGTCTCTACGGTGAATACGCATTGATCGTACGCTCCTCGATGCTGGAGACGCTCGGTGAGGACTACGTCCTTACCGCGCGCGCCAAGGGCCTCAAGAACCTTCGGATCGTGTATCGCCATGGTCTCAGAAACGCCATGCTCCCGCTGGTCACATTGATCGCGTTGTCGTTTGGATACATTCTTGCAGGGGCGATCGTGATCGAGGAAGTCTTCTCCTATCCGGGAATCGGGCTGGCGACCATCGACGCGATCGACCGCCGGGACTACCCGGTGCTGCAGGGCGCGTTTCTGCTGCTGACGCTGACGGTCATCTTCTTCAACTTCGTGGCCGACCTGTTGTACTTCAAGCTCGATCCCCGGGTGACGGCATGACGATGGAGGCGATCCCCCCAATCGGAGGCGAGGTGGCGGCCCCGGTTGCCTCGAACCGGGCGCGACGCGGACCCGTGCGGAAACTCTTGACCGGCGATCGTCAGGCGCTGGTGGGCGCCGTCGTCCTTGCGCTTTTCGTCGCCATTGCGATAGCCGCGCCTCTGCTTTCTCCCTACAGCCCGACCGCCAAGGTCGGCGCCGTCTACGAGCGGCCTTCGTCGGCACACTGGCTCGGCCTCGACGACGGCGGGATCGACATGCTGACGATTCTCATCTGGGGGGCGAGAGTGTCTCTGCTTGTGGGATTTGCGGCGTCCTTTATGGCGATGCTGATCGGGGGCACGGTGGGTATCTTGTCCGGGTATATGGGCGGCAAGACCGACACCGTTTTGATGCGGATAACCGATTACTTCCTGGTCATTCCCGATGTCCCGCTGATGATCGTCGTCGCCGCAATTTGGGGGCAGAGCCTGTTCAATATCGTCGTAATCATCGCGGTGATCTACTGGACGAGCACTGCGCGCCTGATTCGGGCTCAGGTGAAGAGTGTGCGCGAGCAGGTCTACGTTAAACGGGCACGGTCTCTGGGGGCGGGCAACACCCGGCTGATCATGAAGCATGTTTTGCCGCAGGTTACGCCGCTGCTAATCGCCAACACGGTCCTTACTGTGGCGACGGCCATCTTCGCGGAAACCTATATCGCTTTTCTGGGGCTCGGCGATCCCTCACAGGTGTCGTGGGGAAAGCTCATCCAGAACTCCCTCACGGGAGGGGCGATCTTTAGTGACGCGTGGTGGGCAATCGTCCCGCCGGGCATCTGTGTCACGCTCGTCATCCTTGCGTGCACGATGGTCGGCCAGTCGATGGAGGACGCTATGAACCCTCGCCTCAAGGTGGGGCATCTCTCGGTGCATAGGTTCCGCCTCCGCTCCCTTCCTCGCGAGCCGGGTGGGGACTGAGAGGTGACAGAGGCAATCCTCAAGGTGAAGGACCTCCACGTCTGGTTCGACCTTCTCGAAGGCGAGCTCCACGCGGTGCAAGGAGTGAACTTCGAGCTTGAGCTCGGGGAAAGGCTGGGACTTGTCGGCGAATCTGGTTGTGGGAAGACGACCACGATCCTTGCCGTGATGGGGCTATTGCCCGCCAATGCCAGCGTCGCCGGCAGCGTTTTTTTGAACGGTGAGGACATCTTGAAAGACGGTGAGAGGTCCGTGGCGCCTCACCGCTGGAAGGACATCGCGATGGTCTTCCAAGGGGCAATGAACGCGTTCAACCCGGTAAAGAGGGTCGGTGATCAGATCGCAGAGCCCATGGAGCTTCATGGGACCGCGCGCGGGCGCGCAGCCAGGGGCAGGGTCGGCGACCTCCTAGAGCTCGTAGGCATCCCGGGGAGCCGGGCCGATCGCTTTCCGCACGAGTTCTCGGGCGGCATGCGACAGCGCGCTGCCATCGCGATGGCGCTCGCCTGTGGGCCCAAGGTATTGCTTGCGGACGAGCCGACAACGGCGCTGGATGTAATGGTGCAGGCGCAAATCCTCGAGCTGTTGGTGGGCCTCACCGAAGAGCTTGGCCTGGCGCTCGTGTTCGTGACTCACGACCTGCCTGTGGTTGCGCAGACCTGTGGGCGCGCGGCCGTGATGTACGCAGGGCGCATCGCGGAAGAAGGCGCGACCGCCGACCTCTATCACGACGCCCGTCATCCCTATACGAGACTGCTGTTCTCAGCTACTCCCGACCTTCACGGCAAAGAGAAGATCATTTCGATCCCGGGCGCACCTCCGCGGCTCGATCGTGTCATCATCGGCTGTCCCTTCCAACCGCGCTGCGATCGGGCATTCGCGCCGTGCCCGACCATCACGCCGCGGACGGTTGCGGTCGCAGAAAGACATGTAGCCGCGTGCCATCTCAACGAAGTTCCGGCGGAGCGCTAGGTGCTCCGCACCGGAAATACGGTCAGCACCGAGAACGTCACTGCGCCCTGGTCGCTAGGCGCGACGAGTGAGCGTACCTGGAATGTACGTGAGCGAGAAGGAACGACGCGAGCGGGGATGCAGGGGCGTTCGAATGCGAGCGTATTTACGGGGAGGTGTACTTAGGATGAGCTCTGGGCCGCCCCTACTGGAGGTCGAGAACCTGGTCACCCATTATCGGTTGGGGCGCGGCTTCCTCGGCACTATCACGGGGAAGCCGGAGAGAAGTGTTCACGCTCTAGACGGCGTCTCCTTTACCGTGCACTCAGGGGAGCTGCTGGCGCTGGTCGGCGAATCGGGCTGCGGCAAGACCACGACCGCGCAGACCATCGTGCGAATGATCGAGCCGAACAGTGGCCGCATCCTGTTCAAGGGGAAGGACATAACTCGGTTGTCGGCCTGGGAGATGCGCCCTCTACGGCGGGAGATCCAGCTGGTGTACCAGGACCCCTACGAGTCGCTGGATCCTCGTTTCCGCGTGCGCGACACCGTCGAGGAGCCGCTGGCCATTCATGGCGTCGATGTCGCAGGAGATGGGCGACAACCGATTCTCTCTGCCCTGGAGCGGGCCGGGCTCTCGCCACCCGAGCTTTACATCGACCGCTACCCGCACGAGCTCTCCGGCGGCCAGCGTCAACGCGTTGCGATCGCGGCCAGCCTGGTGTTGAATCCGGCCCTGCTGATCGCCGACGAGCCGGTGTCAATGCTAGATGTTTCGGTGCGCGCGGGCATTCTCGACCTCCTCTCGGGGCTGCGCCGGTCGGGCCTCGGGATCCTCATGATCACCCACGACCTCTCGACCGCGGCCCACTACGCCGACCGCATCGCCGTGATGTACCTGGGGCGCATCGTGGAACTGGGGCCGGCGGCGGAGGTCGTCCGGAACCCGCAGCACCCCTATACGCGAGCCCTCATATCGGTGGTGCCGAGCCGTGACCCCCTCGCTCGCTCCCGTCCGCAGCTTCTGGAGGGCGAGACGCCCAACCCTACCGACATTCCGCCGGGATGCCGCTTCGCTCCTCGTTGTCCGATGGTGGAGGAACGCTGCAAGACGGTAGACCCGGAGCTGCGCCTGGTTGGTGACGCTCACGAGGCGGCGTGCATCCTGGTGGGCACTCGCTCTGTTTCTCCCTGACCTTTTCCTCAATAGGAGCGGTGGGCGCTGTTGACGTGGAAAAGATCGGCGGCTAGAGCCAGGGGCAGTGTTTTTCCTTCCCCTGCCCCCGGCCGGTGCGCCGCTCACAGTCCTTGCCCTTATCGGGCTGAGGATCGCCGGCAGGCTGGGGCTCCTCGTCGTCGTCTCCCCCGTCCGAACCACCGTTTACCGGCTGTTCGGGATCCTCGGGTGTAGCGGGTGGGGGGCCCTCTGTCTCCGGTGCCTCGGCCGGTTTCTCGAGAGGAGGTGCCGGCTCTTCGAGGGCCGGAGCGGCGGACACGGGACCTTCGTCGGCTGGTGGGGCGGCGACCGGAGCGGGTGCCGGAGAAGGCGACGGGACCTCGGCCGGAACGCGCTCGGCCGGGGCGGCGACGTGAGATTTGGGAGCCTTCAGGCGGTGGATGCGGACCCTCGGGTCCGAGTTAGTGACGGGTGAGCGGAGTAGGTCGAGGCCGGTGGCACCTTCGATCTCGGTCGTCGAAGCCTCTGCGACCGCCGCCGCGGGCGCGGGTCCGACCGGCGGCACGGGTGCCGTCGCCAAACCCGAGCCGAGTAGAAGTGCAGTGGCGGTGATGGCGGCTGCGACCGGGGCCGACCCTGCCGATCCCGCCGCGGTCGACCCCGTGCTGAAAGCCGTTCGCAGGAGGCGGCGGCCGCTCAAGACGAGAGGGATGAGCGCCGGCACCACCACGTGTCGCTGTTGACAGCGTTCGAACGCGGCAACCACGCCGGGATCGAACTGGCGCCCGGACTGCTCCTTCACTATCTCCATCGCCCGGCCATGACTCATGCCCCGGCGATAGGGCCGGTCGGAGGTCATGGCGTCGTAGGCGTCGGCGACTGCGATTATGCGAGCGAATAGAGGAATGGCCTCGCCCGCGAGGCCGCGGGGGTAACCGCGGCCGTCCCAGCTCTCGTGGTGATGCAGCACTGCCCCAGTGAGGTGGCTCCTGCCCAGAGCCGAGACGAGCCGGGCTCCGACCTCCGCGTGCTCTTGCACGGCGGCGAGCTCTTCGATCGTCAGGGGTCCGTTCTTCTTGAGCACGTCGTCGGGTACCCGAATCTTGCCGACGTCGTGGAGTGCCGCCGCCTCCGCCAGCTCCTCGAGCTCCCTCTCCTCCAGATCGAGCTCGGCGGCGATGCGGCAGGCCTGGCGAGCGACCCTGCGGGAGTGCCCGAGAGTGTAGAGATCCTTACGTTCGAGTGCGCTCGCGAGCTTGGTGAGAATCCTGAGGTCATGCCTCGGCCGCAGCTCTCCTGTCCAATCGGGCCGATCCGAATGCAGCAGCTCGTCGAAGTCCAGGAGGCGAGTGCCTGTCGCCAGGCGCCGCTCGGCGTGGATGCGCGCGACCCAATTCCACAGGAGCAGGTCCGAGAAGTTGCGCTGATAGCGCGCCCCTAGGGCGCCGGCCGCCAGCGATGCCGCCACCGTCAATAACCCGGAGAGATAGAGAGGCGGGTTATGGGGAGCGGCGAGCGACAGGAACAGAATTCCCGCAGCGAGGGGCACACCCACGGCCCATGTCGTAGCGACCATGGAGCGGGTTAGCCCTGGCTGTAGCTCGTGACCGACTCGTGACAAGGTCCATCCTCTGCGCGCAATACGTAGTCAGTCCGTGACTATACGCTATATTCCCTGAGATTTCCAGATCAAATTTCGGTCTCGCCTGGCGGGCCGGCCGCCCTTTCGGGCAGGTTTGGTACAAAACGCGGGCTATAGGCCGCGCGTTTCGTCCCAAAGTTGGTCCGCCGGGTCAAGGGGAAGGGCCACGGGCCGGGGTCCGGGCGCCCCTACCAGTCGATTAGCCGCCAGATGGCGGGCTGGAGCTCCCCGGGCTCACCGATCTCGGCGAACAGGGCGACCGCTCGCTTCAACTCCTCCATGGCCTCCTCGTGGCGTCCCAGACCGTGTAGGAGGTCGGCGAGGTTGTTGCGCAGAGCGGCCTCGCGATGCCGGTCCCCCAGAGTCGCGCAGAGGGCCAAGGCCTGCTCGGTCAGCTCTCGGGCATGAGCCGCGTCACCCGCCACCCGGTGGGCGAGGGCGAGGTTGTTGAGAGCAGCGACCCGGGCGGCCGGGTCGGCAGCGGCCTCCGCGTAGGCGAGGCTTCTCTCCAGCTCGGCCACCGCATCCGCCCCCCCACCCGCGACCATCCCCAGGATGTTGTGGGCCTGAGCGAGGGCGATCAGGTCCTCGGCCGCCTCCGCCAGCCGCAGTGCCTCGCGGCCGAGCTCGACCGCATGCGGGTCGTCGCCCCTTCGGTGGGCGGTCAGGCTTTGGTCCGCCGTTATCCGGGCACTGAGGGCCTCTTCGGGCCCCGACGAAAGGGCCGCCTCGTAATGGCTGTCGGCCAGGTCCCATTTTCCGGTGCGGTGGTGCACGTTACCGATCTTATGTTCGATCCGCGGCAGGCGGGAGGAGGAGGGATGGTGGGAGGAGGAGGGATGGACTGTGGAGGAAGGGTGAGCCGCGGCGGCCTCGTAGGAATCGAGTGCCCGCCGATACTCCCCCGCCAGGGTGTGGAGGTCGCCCATGGCCTCGTGGAGATCTCCGATCTGAGGGTGGCCGTAGGCAAGCGCCGCGCCGTAATGGGACAGAGCCTCTCCGTTGGCATAGAGGTTGCGGGCCTCGTCCCCGGCCCGCAGGTACCACTCCGCCGCCTCGGCCAGGTTGCCTGCCGCCTGGTAATGGCGGGCCACTACCCCAGGACGACCGCTTCCCGTGCCTCTTCGCACCCCGCCCGCCAGTGCGTCGGCCACCCTGGCATGGAGCAGCCTGCGCCGCGCCGCCGAGGTTTCCTCGTAGATGAGCTCTCGCACCTTGTCGTGGCTGAAGTCGTAGAGAGGATCTGAGTCGGACGCCCGTTGCTCGACCACAAAGCCTCGCTCGATGACCTCCTCGAGAGCGCCCACCGCTTCGTCCTCGCTGCGCCCGCTCACCGTGCGCACACTGTCAAGCTCGAACGAGCCGCCGATGACGGCAGCCGCCCCCAGCAACTGGCGGCCAACCTGCGACAGCGGAGCCAGCCGGGCATGCAACAGATCCCGTATGCCGCGCGGCAGCGGCCATTGCTCGCCCCCATCACTTTCGGGCAAGGCGGCCAGATACTCCATTACAAAAAACGGGAGCCCGTCGGTCTCGGCATAGAGACGATTCACGAGGTCCCCCGTTGCGTCGGGAGCGAGGACCGTCACGAGCTCGGCTATGTCCGCGCGGCCCAACCGCTGCAATGGGATCGAGGAGCCCGATCCCGTCAGGGTCGCCTCCGAGAGCATCAGGGCGAGGCGGTGGCCGGGGGGCACCTCCTCGCGACGCCACGCCGTCAGCACGAGCAACAGCCGCTCGCGCAGGCGATGCAGGAGATAGGACAAGAAATCGAGCGACGCATCGTCGGCCCAGTGAAGGTCGTCGACGAATATCGCACCGGGACCTCCACTACAGCAGGCCGCATCGAGGGCCGCCGCAACCCCCTCGTACAAACGAATCCGGCCGCCGGGCTCGTCCCTCGCCGTCGGTGGCGGTGCGGCCTCGGAGCGCAGCTCGGCGAGCTCGGGTACCAGTCGGGCGGCCTCCTGGGCCCAGCGAGTGGGCAAATCCATTGCCCACGCCTGATCATGCTTCAAGGCCGTGCGCAGAAGCTGAGAGATGGGAGCCAGAGCGAGGGCCTGCTCGCCCGGGTAGCAGCGTGCCGACAGGATCTCGGCCCCCTGCTCTCGTAGCCGGTCGAGCGCCGCTTCCACCAGGCTCGACTTTCCCACTCCGGCCTCGCCTTCGACCACCACGAACCGACCTTGCCGGGACGCATCGACGAACGCCTGAAGGAGCTCCCCCAGTTCCCCCTCACGCCCGACCAGAAGCCGCTCGATCCGTGAGGATGCCGGCGGGCCGGGCGGTTCCGGGGGCGGCTGTGGCGCAGGCGCGGGGGGCTCCAGCTGCCCGCTTTCGATCGCCCGGTAGAGAGCGGCCGTCTCCTCGAGCGGTGGTACGCCAAGCTCGCGATCGAGCACCAGAACGCACTCTCTGTACTGGCTCAATGCTTTGGAGCGCAGCCCTTTCCACGCATACAGTCGCATCAACGCACGGTGGGCCGGCTCGTGAAGAGAGTCGAGCTGAAGCCAGCGCCGCGCGACGTCGACCGCCGACCCAGGCTCCCCAGCGCCGATCAGCGCGGTCACGAGTCGCTCCAGAGCTTCACCGACATCGCGGCGGAGCTCCTCCGACTGAAAGAACATCCAGTCTTCGAACTCGGGCGAGTCGCGCAAGAAGAAGCCCGACATGAAGTCACCGCGGGAGAGCTCCGCGGCCTCGCTGAGGTCCGAGATACAGCGCCGGCAGACATCGGTGGCGAGGTGGTCGTGGGCCCGGGCTGCGCCGATCAGCTCGAGGAATCTGGCTGTGTCCAGCCACATGTCCTTGAACTCGAGCGACACACGGCTTCGTCCCGCCGCCAGGCCCGAACCCCCCAGGCCCTTGCGCAGGGTGGAGAGCGTCCGCCGAAGCGCGGCCCGCGCTCTGTCCTGGTTGAGATCAGGCCACAGCAGCGCAGCCAGGGCATCGCGGCCGTGAGGGCGGCCGGTGATCGTCAGGTAGGCGAGCAGGGCTACTGCCTTGCGCGTATCTACCTCGACGGGGGTGCCGTCCAGCTCGATCCTGGGCGGCCCGAACAGCCAGATCTTCAGCCGGGTCATGGCTTCGTAACGTAGCCTGGCGTGAGGGCATGGTCGTAACGATCTGAGCCCGGCATAGTCTCGACTGCCGGTTCTAGATTGGGCCTCTCAGAAGAGCTGCCCCGAAGGCCAGTCCGGCCAACGTCATGAGCGTGGCGATCATCGCGAAGAACAGCAAGCGTGTCTGGTTGATCAGATCCATGCGCAGGCCGCCGATGCCTTCGTGCAGGGCGGCCAACACGCGATCGCGAGAGCTATCGATCCTGAGCTCGGTGCGCCGCTCCATCTCGACCAGTCGAAGCTCGTAGCCGTCCATGCGGTGGCCGAAGCCGATCATGTGGTGCTCCAAGCCCGTGACCCGTTCCTCGAGACGATCGAAGCGCACGTATACCGCGTCGAAGCGCTTGTCGATCCCGTCGAAGCGCTTGTCGATCCCGTCGAAGCGCTTGTCGATCCCGTCGAAGCGCGGCTCCAGGGCCTTCAGGTCCTGCTTAGTGGCAAGCTCTTCCCAGGGCAGATAGCGCATGAGCGTGGTTGCGTGCTCCCTTCCCAGGACCGTTTCCAGCCGGTCTTCAAGGCCCCGGCGGGCTTCCTCGTCTACCGCCATTTCTCCTATCCTAACCTCGGCTCTGGGTGTGCGGCCCGAGGTAATCGTAGGTGGAGGGTGTGACATGAGGGCTTGGGCGGTTTCACCGAGAGGCCACCACTCGGCCGAGAGAGGATGACCATGAGCGAGCTGCGTACGAACGTTTGCAATGTGCTGGTGATCGGCGCTGGGGCTGCAGGGCTGCGAGCGGCAATCGAGGTCCATCGCTTGGGAGCCGAGGTGGTGGTGGTGGCAAAGCGCTCGAGCCGGGACGCTCATACCGCTCTCGCCGCCGGGGGAATCAACGCGGCCTTGGGAACGCGCGACCCAGAGGACACATGGGAGCAGCACTTCGCCGATACGTACAGGGAGGGCTACTACCTGTCGGACCCACGGGTGGTCGAGATCGTGTCGAGAGAGGCCCCCGCGGCCATCCACGAGCTGCTCGAGTGGGGTTGCCCCTTCGCGCTCCTCGAGGACGGGCGAGTTGATCAGCGTTTCTTCGGCGCTCACACGTACCGGCGGACGTGCTACGCCGGCGACTACACGGGCAGGGCGATGCTCCATACGCTGGCGGCGAAAGTCGGCGAACTGGGTGTACGGATCGCCGACAATCACTACGTCTCGAGCTTGCTCGTGCACGAGGGAGCCTGTTTTGGAGCGCTTGCGTTCGACCAGGATTCCGGCGAGCGGACCGCCTTCTTCGCCGATGCCGTGCTCCTCGCCACAGGAGGACACACGAGGCTGTGGCGCCGGTCTTCGTCGCGTCGTGACGAGAACAACGGCGACGGAATGCATCTCGCGCTGCGCGCCGGTTGCCGCCTTCAGGACATGGAGCTGGTGCAGTTCCACCCGACCGGGATGGTCGGTACCGAGGACCTCGCCGGCACCCTCGTGACCGAAGCGGTGCGAGGGGAAGGGGGTCGCCTGTTCAACTCGGAAGATGAGCGTTTCATGACGCGCTACGATTCGGACCGTATGGAGTTGTCGACGCGCGATCGCATCGCTCTCGCCAACTACACGGAGATAGCAGAGGGCCGAGGAGGTCCTCATGGAGGGGTCTTTCTCGATATCTCCCATCAAGACAAGAGCTTCATTCTGGACAAGCTCCCGCGCATGTATCGGCAGTTCATCGAGCATCAGATGCTGGATATATCCAGGCAGCCGATGGAGGTGGCACCCACGGCTCACTATTCCATGGGGGGAGTCGTCGTCGATTCGGAGACGCACGCCACCGATGTCGACGGTCTGTTCGCGGCAGGTGAAATCGCCGCCGGTCTGCACGGCGCAAATCGCCTGGGTGGGAACTCACTGACCGAGACGGTGGTCTTCGGACGTCGTGCAGGACATGCAGCTACAGAGCTCTCTCGCAGCCGCGAAGCACAACTGCGTTCCCGGCGAGCTCTCGATGCGGCGCAGGATGATCTCGACTCGTTGGTTCACGATGGAGACGAGATAGTTCGCCCCGTTCAACGAGCGCTGCGAGATGTGATGTGGGAATGTTGCGGAGTTGTTCGCTCGGAGGAGGGGCTCGAGCAGGGTCTGTCTCGGCTCGAAGAGATCGAACAGATGATGGGTGACATCGACGTTCGTCCGACGGCCGAGGGCTTCGGTGACTTGGCACATGTGCTGGATCTGCGTGCTTCTCTGGTGGCGGCGAGGGCGACGCTGCTCGGAGCGCTCGAACGCCGGGAGTCGCGAGGCTCCCACAACCGCTCGGATCATCCGGCGATCGAGCCGAAGCTTCAGGTCAACTTGCGGGCCCGGCTCGATCCCTCGGGTGAGATGCAGCTCGAGTCTCACCCGGTTGCCGCGCTGCCCCCGCACCTGGAAGGGACTCTGGCGGCGGCAGCGGAGCTCGACAGCGCGAGAGGACTGCTGGAGTGAGCCTTGGTGCTCGAGTCAACCGGCTCGCAGGACGGCCGCCAGCGTAAGCATCAGGCCTGCGGTTGAGAAGAAGAACACACGGGTCTGGGCGGCGAGCTGCTGGTGAAACATCGCTACCAGGCGGCCCTCCATGCCCTCGTTCTTGCCGTCCATCACCGCGATGAGTCGGGGCCCGAGGTCGTCGATCTTGCGCTCGAATCCATCCATCCTGCCCTCGAACCGCTCCATGCGGGTGCCGAACCCGTCCATGCGCCGGTTGAGGCGGTGCTCGAGGTTCTCGAGATCGAGCTTGGTTGCCAGCTCTCCGGGAGGCAGATGCTGCATCATGGTAAAGGCATGCTCCTCTCCCAGGACTTCTTCCAGCCGGCGTTCAAGGCCCCGACGGGCCTGCTCACGTGGTGGTCCGGAGCGAAATTAGCGCCAACACGGAGAGCGTCCCTGGGCGCCGAGGGCAAGGCGCGAGGAGTCGAGCGTACCTGGAAGGTACGTAAGCGAAGAGCAACGCAGCCCTCGGTGATGCAGGGCGCTCGAATGTGACGATAATTTTCGCGACGGGACACTTGGGACATTGTGCCTCCCTTTCTCGCCAACTGCAACGCGGTGTCCAGCCCCTATTGGAAGAAATTAGCGAGGGGTGTGACAAGTACTCGAAGAGACGTTTTTCGAGGAGGGAAATGCCGTAACGATTTGCAGACGGTCGGGGGGTAGAAAGGTAGACAAATGACTGCGCTCACGAAATTCCTGAGACGGAAACCGAAGGTGGAGCAGCCGCATGAGGTGGCCGGGCCACGGACTCCGGTGGAGTCGGCGGCCGTTGACATCTCCCCCAATGACCCGCTCATCGCCTATTTCCAGAGTGCAACGGGTGCGGTCGAGCTCGACGGGCTCGAGCTGGAGTCGCCGGCCAAGGAGGCTCTCAAGGAAGCGGGCATGAGGCTGGTCGTGCCCCTGATCAGCCAGGGAGAGCTGATCGGGCTCCTGAACCTCGGCCCCCGCCTCAGCGAACGCGACTACTCGGGAGACGACCGCAAGCTGCTGGACAACCTCGCCGCTCATGCCGCTCCCGCCGTGCGAGTGGCTCAGCTCGTGCGCCAGCAGGAGGCGGAGGTGCGAAACCGGGAGCGCATCGAGCAGGAGCTGCGCGTGGCGCAGCTCATCCAGCAGCAGTTCCTGCCCAAAGAGCTCCCCAACCTCCCCAGATGGCAGGTGGCCGCCTATTACCAGCCCGCCCGGACCGTGGGCGGGGACTTCTACGACTTCATCGACCTCCCCGACGGCCACATCGGAATCGTGGTCGGCGACGTCACCGACAAGGGCGTGCCCGCGGCGCTCGTGATGGCGACCACGCACAGCATCCTGAGAGGGGAAGCCCCCCGGCTTGTATCTCCCGCGGAGGTGCTCAAGTATGCCAACGACCGCCTCTATCCGGAGATCCCGGCCCGCATGTTCGTCACCTGTCTCTATATGGTGCTGAACCCCGAGACCGGCCACCTTCGTTTCGCCAACGCAGGACACAACCTTCCCTATGTACGGTCGGAGGGCAGGGTGACCGAGCTGCTCGCCACCGGTATGCCGTTGGGACTCATGCCGGATATGACTTACGAGGAGAAAGAGGCGGTACTCGAGCCGGGGCAGAGCCTGCTGCTGCACTCGGACGGACTCGCCGAGGCCCACGGTCCCGGAGACGAGATGTTCGGCTTTCCCCGGCTGATGGGTTTGGTCGGTGTGTCCGAAGGCGGGAGCCCGTTGATCGACCGTCTCTTGAACGAGTTGCACTCGTTTACGGGAGCAGACTGGGAGCAGGAGGACGACATTACCCTCGTTACCCTCGAGCGCTCCGCGGCCCCCCTATCAATGTCGGCGTCTGCGTCCAACACTGCGCACACGCTCGCCGAGTTCACGGTGGCGAGCGAACCCGGCAACGAGCGCCTTGCGATGGAGCGTGTGGTTCAGGCGGTAAAGGAGCTGGGCCTCGAAAACAGCCGGCTCGAGCGGCTGCGAACTGCGGTCTCCGAAGGGACGATGAACGCGATCGAGCACGGTAACTTCAACCGGGCGGATTTGGATGTGACGGTGCACGTCGCCGCCTCCGATGAAGAAGTGATCGTGCGAATAACCGATCACGGCGGGGGCCGCGAGATACCCGGAGAGGTGGAGACGCCTGATATAGAGGCCAAGCTCGACGGCCTGCAGACGCCGCGGGGCTGGGGGTTGTTTCTGATCAAGAACATGGTCGACGACATACAGGTCAGCAGTGATGAGCACACCCATACGATCGAGCTGTCCCTCAAGCTGAAAGGAAACGGCCATGGCAGCTAAGCTCTTCGGCGCCACCGTCAGAAGTCACGACGGAGTCGCCGTCATCGATCTCTCCGGCGAGGTCAACGCGGGGGCCGACGCCCGGCTTGATGCCGCCTACTCCGAAGCCGCCGCCACGGGTGCCTCTTCGGTTCTGTTGAACTTCGAGGCCGTCGACTACATCAACAGCACGGGCATCGCACTCATCGTCGGGATCCTTGCTCGCTCAAAGAAGGAGCAGCGAGAGGTGCTGGCGTGCGGGCTCAGCGAGCATTACCGAAAGATCTTCGAGATCACCCGAGTCGCCGACTTCATGCATCTGTTCCAGGACGAGCAAACAGCGATCAAGCAAGCTAGCTGAGGAGGCACCGACGTGACCGACAACACATTGAGCATAGAAGTGAGGCCGGCGGGACAGGCGACCAGTGTGATCGACATCAAAGGAGACGTCACCGCCGACTCAGAAGATGTCCTCACGGACGCCTACACCGAGGCGAGCGCCCAGAAGATCCGAGCCATCGTCCTGAACTTCACGGGGCTCGATTACATGAACAGCTCGGGCATAGGCTTGCTGGTGACCCTCCTGGTGCGGGCCAATCGTCAGCGCCAAAAAGTGATCGCTTATGGGTTGAACGAACACTACCGGCAGATCTTTCAGCTAACCCGCCTCGATGAGGCGATCAGCATCTGCGACGACGAAGCCACCGCGCTACGCGCAGCCGGCGCGTAGGTCGAGAGGAGGAGCAATGAGCGTAGGTTTGCCGCCAGAGGACCCGAAGGCTCAGGAAGCCGTGGGTGAGGTGGAGATCCCAGTCGCAGTACCGCGCGACGCGGAGCACTGGGCCAAGCTCGTCTCCACTCTCGATGTCACCAACGCCCCCGAGGGCGCTGTGAACAGAAACGTCACAGGCAAGTCCCTCGTGTCCCCGATCCAGGGCTTCGGCAAGATGTGGCAGAAGACCTACAAGGTGCCACTTCGTGGCGCAGAGGCAACACCGGTGGAAGTGATAAAGGAGTGGAAAGCCAACTTCCCTTCGTTCTGGCCGCCGCGCAACTTCTTCTATGGAGGCTTGACGGGCATCGCTCCCGGGGATGTCGCGCTGCTCAATCTCACCATGCCGGGCCGCCTCAAGCTCTCCACTGGGGTGTTCGTTCTATTCGCCGACGACGAATCATTCACCTTCATGAACCCCCAGGGACACATGTTTGCCGGTTGGATAACCTTCAGCTCCTATCGGAAGTCGGACGTCACCGTTGCCCAGGCGCAGGTCTTGATCCGCGCCAACGACCCCATCTACGAGATCGGCATGATGCTGGGAGGGCACGGCAAGGAGGACAAGTTCTGGAACCAAACACTGACCAACCTGAGCCGGCATTTCGGGGCCGACGAAGAGGTTGAGACGCAAATTGTCTGCGTCGACAAGAAACGCCAGTGGAGCAAGGCCAAGAACGTATGGCACAACGCCGCGATCCGCTCGGGAATTTACATGGCGGGAACACCCTTCCGTTTGATGGCGAAACCCTTCCGAGCCGACAAACAGCTCTGAGCTACGACGCGGTCGTCGTCGGGGCGGGCCCCAACGGGCTCAGCGCGGCGATCGAGCTTGCCTCCGCCGGCCTCAGTGTGGTCGTGCTCGAAGCGGAGGATTCGATTGGAGGCGGCACCCGCTCGGCCGAGTTGACCTTGCCTGGGTTCGTACACGACGTCTGCTCTGCCGTACACCCGTTGGGGGCCGCCTCGCCTGTGTTCCGAAAGCTGCCGCTGGAAAGGTACGGGCTTTCCTGGATTCAGCCCGATCTCCCGTTGGCTCACGCGCTGGATGGGGGCCGCGCCGCGGTGTTGTACCGATCGCTCGAGGACACTGCCGCCGGGCTCGGCGACGATGGAGCCGCATGGCGGAAGCTGTTCGGGCCGCTATTGAGGGGCTTCGACGACGTCATCGCGTACTTGCTGGGACCGGCCATTGCCGGCCGTGTGTCCCGGCCCCCGACCATGACTGCGTTACCGGGGATGCTGCGCTTCGCGGTCTCGGGACTGAGCTCGGTCACCGGTCTGTCTAAGCGCAGCTTCTCGCTAGAAGAGGGCCCGGCGCTGCTCGGCGGGATGGCGGCGCACGCCATGCTCCCGCTCGACGCCAGCCCGACTGCGGGTTTCGGTCTGCTCATCGGGCTTCTGGGCCACGGCGTGGGGTGGCCGGTGGCCGCGGGCGGCTCCCAAAGCATCGCCGACGCCCTGGCCGCCCATCTCCGCTCGCTCGGAGGTGAGATAAGGACCTCTCACCGAGTGCGCTCGATGAACGACATCCCCACTGCGCGTGCGACGCTGTTCGATCTCACGCCGAGCCGCGTGCTAGAGATCACCGGCGACCGCTTCCCCACACGCTTCCGTAAGCGCTTGCAACATCTTCCTCACGGGCCCGGTGTCTTCAAGCTGGACTGGGCACTCGACGGCCCCGTGCCGTGGATCGCCGAAGCGTGCCGGCGCGCCGGGACCGTGCACCTCGGCGGGACGCTTGCAGAAATGGCCGCGGCGGAGGGTGCGGTCGCCGCCGGGGGTCATCCCGAGCGCCCCTATGTTCTCATTGCCCAGGCCAGTCTGTTCGATCCAAGCCGCGCTCCCGCCGGCAAGCACACGCTGTGGGGCTATTGCCACGTTCCCAACGGCTCGAGCGTCGACATGACCGCGGCGATCGAGGCGCAGGTCGAGCGCTTCGCCCCTGGGTTCAGGGATCTGGTGATCGCCCGCAGCGTCATGGGACCGGCCGCCATGGAGGCGCACAACTCGAACTACGTGGGCGGGGACATGAGCGGCGGCCTCCAGGACCTGCGACACATGTTTGTGCGTCCCTCCGCACGCTGGAACCTCTACACGACCCCCAATGAAAGCATCTACATCTGCTCGTCGTCGACACCGCCGGGAGGTGGCGTGCACGGGATGTGCGGTTACCACGCAGCGGGGGCCGCGTTGAAGCGGTCTTTCGGGATAACTCCAGGTTGAGCTAGAGGACGGCTTCCAAGAAGCGCCGGGTGCGCTCGTGACGGGGGCTCTTGATCATCGTGTCTGGAGGACCTTCTTCCAGGATCACACCATCGTCGAAGAAGCACATCCTGTCGGCGACCTCGCGTGCGAAGCCCATCTCGTGTGAGACGACCATCATCGTCATGCCTTCCTCGGCGAGCTTTTTCATAACGGTAAGTACCTCGCCGATGAGCTCGGGGTCGAGCGCCGAGGTGGGTTCGTCGAACAGCATGATCTTCGGCCGCATGTTCAGGGCCCGGGCGATGGCGACGCGTTGCTTCTGTCCCCCGGACAGCCGGATCGGATACTGCTCGGCCTTTTCCGACAGCCCTACTTTGTCCAGTAACTCCTTGCCTCTCTCAGTAGCCTCCTTCTTGGACTCACCCTTGACCGTCACGGGGGCCTCGATGAGGTTCTCCATCACGGTGAGGTGAGGGAACAGATTGAACTCCTGGAAGACCATGCCTGCCTTCATGCGAATCTCCCGGACGTTGGCTTTACGGGCCCGGTCGGCGTAGCCGCACTCCATGCGGGTGCCGTCGACCTCGATGCACCCCCCAGTAGGTTCTTCCAGGAAGTTGATACAGCGCAACAGTGTGCTCTTTCCGGAGCCGGAGCGGCCGAAGATCACGACGACCTCTTTAGGCTTGACGTTGAGCGAGACGTCCTTCAGGACCTTGAGCTCCCCGAAATGTTTCTCGAGGTTCTCCACTCTGATCAGATCAGCCGTCATGAGCTTCCTCTCTGACATGCCCTCGGGCGTAACGTTTCTCGAGCTTCCCCTGGAAAAACGAGAAAACGCCGGTCAGGAACCAATAGATCAAAGCTGCGATCGCAAGGGTCTCGAAGGCCCGACTCTCTGCTTTGCCGACTACTTGTGCCCGGTTGAAGAGCTCTTGTACCGTCCCCACTACGCCCACCAGCGAGGAGTCCTTGAGCATGGCGATGAAATCATTGCCGGTGGGAGGGATGATCACGCGCACGGCCTGAGGGAGAACGACACGCCGCATCGTCTGCCCAGCGCTCATCCCAAGAGCGTGCGCGGCCTCGACCTGGCCGTGGCCGATCGACTGAATCCCCCCTCGGAAGATCTCGGTCATGTAGGCGCCGTAGTTGAGACCCAGAGCCAGGATGCCGGCGAAGATCACGTCGTACACCAGAAACGGTTCAAGAAAATCCGGTACACCAGGTTTGAACGCCAGCTGAGGAAACGCGAAGTAGATGAAGTAGATCTGCACCAGCAGCGGCGTTCCCCTGAAGAAAGATGTGTAGAAGTTGGCGATGCCGTTCAGCACCCCAGATCTGGAGAGCCGTCCCAGGGCCCCTAGCAGAGCCAGCGGGATCGCCAGTGCTATGCCCCCAAAGCACAAGATCAGCGTAAACCAGGTTCCTCTTGCGATGTAGGGAAGCCACTCCCGCATGAATGAGAGATCGAACTGAAAAACCAAGACAACCAAGATTCCCATGATGACGATCACGCCATATGTCAGGTACTTCTTGGACGTAAATGAGAGCCTCGGCGGGCGCGCCGTATCCGTCTTCCTCACGCCACCAACGGCTGCTTCGGCCATGGTCCTTATCCTAGCGAAGGAGAATCAGCTGGTCTTCTTGCTCAAGTCCGTGCCGTCGTACCACTTCTTGGCGAACTCGGTCAGGGTTCCGTCCGAATGCATCTCTTCGATGATCTTGCTGACCTCTTCGAAAAACGCTTTGGGATCCTCGGGCGACTCTTTGTCGACTGCTACTCCTAGCGGTTCATAGAACAGAGGAGCGCCCACGATCTTGATCGGAACGTCGTCACCGATCGCCTGTTCGAGCGTGGGCAGCGCCGACATGACCGCATCGAGCCTGACGCCGGGACCGACCGCGAGCTCCTGAATCGCGGTCGAGTCGGTGTCGTAGGTCTTGATGTCGGCGTCATCGACCACGTACTCGGGCGACTCGCCGGGGATGTTCAGCTTCTTCTGTAGATAGAACTGATAGCTGCACTCCACGCAGACCCCGATCTTCTTGCCGTCCAGGTCGCTCTCCGTATCCTGAATGTCCGAGCTCTCGGAGTGAACCGCGATCGAGGCGGGTGTGAAGTAGTAGGGTGGCGTGAAGTGCAGGACCTTCTGTCGTTCGGGCGTGATCGTGATCGAACCGACGCTCAAGTCCCATCTTCCGCTCCACCCCCCCGAGATGATTGCATTGAATGGAGGGGTCTCGTACTCGACTTCGACCCCCAGGCGCTTGGCGATCTCGTTGGTGACATCGATGTCGAAACCTTCGAGCTCGCCGTCGGGCGTGCGAGATGACTGCGGCGGATAGGCGGGGTCCGTGGACGCTATGAGGGTGCCTCGCTCCTTGACAACTGCAAGGAGGTCGTTGCCCTCTTTGCCCGCGGTGCCGGAGTCGCTCCCTCCGTTTCCGCCATTTCCGTCGCCGGCGGTCGTCTCTCCTCCGCCGCAGGCCGCCGCGAACACAAGCAGCAGCATCGATACCAGAACCAGAGCTCGCATCCGGCGCATTCGCAACTCCCCCGTTGTTGTTTCCCCGACGTTTTAGTCGACTTGCTTGAGACAGGAGTCTACCGGCTGGTGCGGGTAGCGTCTCCGACACATGGAAGATCCGCTGCGGATCATCGGGGACGATGACCAGTCAAGGGACGGCGATGTCGGCCTCAGCGGCGACGCCCTAGTCACGCTGTTCTCCTGGCTGGTGCTCCTGCGCACCTTCGACGAGCGAGCCGTCGCCCTGCAGCGCCAGGGACGGATCGGCACCTATCCCACTTTCTGGGGCGAGGAGGCGACTCAGGCAGGCCCCCTGCTCGCCCTGCGGGACGAGGACTGGGTCTTCCCCTCTTACCGGCAGAACGCGATCGGACTGCTGCGCGGTTTGCCGGCGTCGGTTCCGCTCGCCTACCGGCGGGGCTACGGCGGCAGCCACGGCTTCTGGAACCCCCGGCGCTATCGCGTCGCCCCCATGTGCGTCCCGATCGGAACCCACCTCCCTCACGCCGTCGGACTGGCGTGGGCGGCCAAGCTTCGAGGGGAGGACATCTGTTCGTTGGTGTGGTTCGGCGACGGCGCAACGTCCGAGGGAGATTTTCACGAGGCCATGAACTTCGCCTCGGTGTTCGCGGCCCCCGTGATCTTCTTCTGCGTCAACAACCAGTGGGCGATCTCGACGCCCTTCTCCCGTCAGAGCGGCACCGCGACGGTCGCCGAGAAGGCGGCCGCATACGCTATGCCCGCCCTGCGCGTCGACGGCTTCGACCCGCTCGCTTGTTGGTCGGCCACTCACGAGGCAGTGGAGCGGGCCCGCGCCGGAGGCGGCCCGACTCTGATCGAGGCGGTGAGCTACCGCATCGGCCCCCACGCCACCGCCGACGACCCGAGCCTCTACCGGGACGAGTCCGAGGCAGCCCGCTATCGGTCGCTCGAGCCCGTGGGGCGCATGGCCGCCTACCTCCGTCGCAACGGGCTGCTGCCGGCCGAGCTCGAGGCGGACATGCGGACAGAGGCCCGGGCGGCCCTGGACCAGGCGGTAGCCGAGGTGGAGTCGATCCCCCAACCGGGGGCCGAGATCATGTTCGAGCACCTCTACGCCTCCCGACCCACGAGCTTGATCGCGGACCGTTCTGTTTGTTAGGGTCGCTTGCGCTAGGGAGCAGACATGGGAAGCCAAACAGAGGAGGGGCCGTGGCCACTTACATAGCACTGTTGAATTGGACCGACCAAGGGATCAAGAGCGTCAAGGACACCGTCGAACGGGCCGAGTCTGTCGAGGGCTTGGCCCAAAAGATGGGCGCTCGCATGTCCGCCATCTACTGGACCGTGGGTCCCTACGACCTCGTCGCGGTGCTCGACGCTCCCGACGAGGAGACCGCGCATGCATTTCTTCTTCAGGTGGGCGCTACGGGCAACGTGCGCAGCACCGGGATGCGTGCTTACAACGGAGAAGAGATGCGGGGGCTCCTCTCCAAGCTGGACTGAGCGGGAGCTAGGGGCGGACGGCCCGGGTAGTCAATCGCGCTCGGCGCGCCTGGGAGTACGGAATCCGTACCAGGCGCGCTCTGAGCGCGTTCGAGTACGTCGGGGGCAGGGTCGGTGGGGTCG
>Ga0209587_1000331_pt1 | contig 22995 bp, 27 predicted proteins | sample NGEPerD_2_FD_184512 | JGI IMG/M metagenome (GOLD analysis project Ga0209587, IMG submission 184512) | Arctic peat soil microbial communities from the Barrow Environmental Observatory site, Barrow, Alaska, USA - NGEE PermafrostL1-D... | ecosystem: Environmental > Terrestrial > Soil > Wetlands >... | reverse complement strand
CGTCTGGAGCGCCGGCACGTGGTCGGGCCCTGGCACCACGTCGTGGTGCCGCTTGCGAGCGTCCTGGCGGCGCTCGCCGTGGGGGCGGCCTTCCTGCTGCTGGCAGGCCACGACCCGGTGCTGGTCTACCGGGAGATGCTGCGCGCGGCCTTCACCACGCGCTTCGGCATCGAGGACACGCTGGTCTCCGCCACGCCTCTGATCCTGACCGGGCTGGCGGCCGCGGTCGCGTTCCGCTTCAAGCTCTACAACGTCGGCGCGGAAGGCCAGCTCTACCTGGGCGCGATCGTCGCATCGGGAATCGGGTTGGCGGTGGGCACACGCGTGCCCGCGCCGGTCGCGGTTGCGCTGGTGATCCTGGGCGGCGCCGCCGGCGGGATGCTGTGGATGGCCGTGCCGGCGCTGAGCCGGGCGTGGCTGGGCACCAGCGAGATCATCACCACGCTGCTGTTCAACTACGTGGCCTTGTACCTGCTGCAGTACCTGATCTTCGGCTCGAGCAGCCCCTGGCGGGACGCGACGGCCACCAACTTCCCGCAGGGCCAGCGGCTGCCCGAGGCGGCCCTGCTGCCGCAATGGGGGCCATCGCGCATCTCCCTGGGCCTGGCCATCGGCGTCGCGGCCGCACTTGCGGTCTGGGTGCTGCTCGCGCGCACCCGCTTCGGGTTCCAGCTGCGGGTCTTCGGCGACTCACCGGCCGCGGCGCGCTACGCCGGCATCCCGGTGCGCCGCACCACGGTCGCCGTGCTGCTGCTCTCCGGCGCCCTCGCGGGCCTGGCCGGCGCCTCCGAGGTCGCGGGCCGCACCGGCATGCTCGACCCCAACGGCCTGGCCGTCGGCTTCGGCTACACCGGCATCATCGTGGCGGCCCTGGCGCGCTACAACCCGGTCGCGGTGCCCGGCGTTGCGCTGCTCATCGGCGGCCTGCAGAACGCCGGCACGGCGCTGCAGTCGCTGCCGGGAGCGCGCGTGCCGGTGGCCATCTCCACGATGCTGCAGGGCGCCATCCTGCTGTTCGTGCTCGCCGGGGAGCTGTCGCTGCACTACCGCGTGCGCTGGCGCCGGCCACGCGCCGGCCAGCCCCCCGCCGGCGCCAGCCCGCACGCCCCCGCCGCGGCCGCGGGAACGACGGGCGCCACGGGCGCCACGGGGTCGCATCCGTGAACGACAGCGTGATCGTGCTGACCCTGGCCGCCGCGGTGGCCGCGGGCACGCCGCTGTTGTTGGCCGCCCTGGGCGAGCTCATCACCGAACGCGCCGGCATCCTCAACCTGGGGGTGGAGGGGATGATGCTGCTGGGCGCGGTGACCGCGTTCCTGGCTGCGCAGGCCTCGGGCAGCCCGTTGCTCGGGCTGGCCGCCGGGATGGCGGCCGGCGGCGCGCTGGCCAGCGTGCACGCGTTCCTGTCGATCACCATGCGCGCCAACCAGATCGTGTCGGGGCTGGCACTGGTCATCTTCGGCACCGGCCTGTCGACCTTCCTGGGCGAGCCCGTCGAGGGCACCCCGCTGGCGGCGCCCCTGGAGGCGGCGGCGATCCCGGGTCTGGCCGAGCTGCCGCTGCTCGGTCCGATCCTGTTCGCCCAGGATCTGGTGGTGTACGCCACCTGGGTCCTCACCGCGGCCATCGCCGTCTTCCTGGCCCGCACCCACCCCGGCCTGAGCCTGCGGGCGGTGGGGGAGTCGCCGGCCACGGCGGACGCGGCGGGACTGCGGGTCTCGGCGCTGCGCTACAGCGCCACCATCACCGGCGGGATGCTGGCCGGTGCCGGCGGCGCCTACATCATCCTGGCCCGCATCCCCAACTGGGCGCAGGCGGCCACCACCGGCGGGATCGGCTGGATCGCCATCGCGCTGGTCGTGTTCGCGTCCTGGAAGCCGCTGCGCGCGCTGCTCGGCGCCTACCTGTTCGGCACGGCCCTGCGTGCGAACTTCGCCCTGCAGGCGGCGGGGGTGAGCAGTGTGCCCTCCGAGCTGCTGGCGATGCTGCCCTACGTCCTGACGATCGTGGTGTTGATCAGCCTGTCCGCCGGCGACGCCCGGCGACGGTCGGGAGCGCCCGCCGCGCTCGGGCTGCCCTACGTCCGGGATGAGCGCTGACGCCGGGGAGCGCGGCAACGCCGGCGCCGAAGCGCTCAGGTGCTGGACAGCCCGTCCTTGGTCAGCTGGGTGAGGAACCGGTGGCACTGCACCGCCCGATCGGCGTCGTGCTGCTGGCAGCTGCGGATGAAGTCCGCCACGTCCTCGTGCCCCTCGGCGTCCTGGATGTACTTCTCGTAGAGGTCGGCGGCCTGCAGTGCGTGGTACTGGATGCTCACGAGGTCGTAGACGATGTCGTCGGCCGGCGTGTGCGAGGTGCCCATCGCGGTCCTCCTGTGCTCGATCGGGTTCATTCTGGCGGAGCCACCGTGCCCGGCTCGCGGCTGCTGAATCGTGCCGCCCACATCCCCGCGGATCGGCCGCGCCGGCTCACACCATGAGGTCTCGGCGCATGAAGGCCAGCACACCGCCGATCGCCGCGGCCAGCGGCACCGCAGCGAGCAGCAGGAGTCCCGGCACGTCGAAGCCGTTGATCAGCGGATCGCCGGCCATGTACCAGGAGAACGGTGACACCGCGTTCATCCAGCCGGCGTCGACGGTCGGGCCGATGGCGTCGAACATGAAGGCGAGCACCGCAAGCCCCGCGGCCACCCCCAACCCCAGCGCGCGCCGCCCGGTGGCCGCCCCCACGGCCATGGCCAGCGTGCCGAAGCCGAGCACCAGCAGCAGCAGCGCGGTGCTGCCGGCGAGCAGCTGGCTGAGCCCGACGTCGATGCCGAGCGTCACCACCAGCACCAGCGTCGTGATCGTCAGCACCCCGACCAGCACGACGACGTCAAGCCACAGCGCCAGCAGACGCTCGCCGAACAGCCGGGAGCGCGCCACCGGGGCGGTCAGCTCCAACTCGAGCGTGCCGTCCTCTTCCTCGCCGGCGATCAGCCGAGCGCCGGCGCCGATGGCGAACACCAGCAGCAGCACGGGGCCGAGCAGGCCGTACACGGTCGAGCTGAGATAGCCGCCCGGGGTGCCGATCTTGTCGTAGCCGAGGACGGTGACGAGCTCCTCGGGCAGGCCGTCGATGAGCGACTGCAGGTCGGCGCCACCCATCGCCGGGTAGAAGCTCGTGTACAGCGCGCTCACCGCGGCCACCGCGGCGGCCCACAGCATCAGCGAGCGGCGCTGCTCCAGCAGCACACCGGTCAGGACGGGCAGATCAGCGGCCATCGGCGCTCACCTCCTGTCCGGCACGGACGTCCACCGGCATGCGGTAGAAGTCCAGGAACAAGTCCTCCAGCTCGCGGTCCTGCGCCGACCAGCTCACGACGTGGTGCGCAGCGGCGGCCTTCAGCAGGGCGTCGGGCTCGCCGCGCAGCAGGCAGGTCAGGGTGATGCCGTCGAGCGCGACGTCGGAGACGCCGGGCAGCTCGCGGAAGCGCTCGACGGCGACGGGTTCGGCGAAGCGCAAGCGGACGTGCTGCCCGGCGTGCCGTCGCAGGGTCCGCACGTCGTCCAGGTCGACGATCCGGCCGGCGCGGATGATCGCGACGCGGCCGGCGACGTCCTCGACCTCGCTCAGCACGTGTGAGGACATGAACACCGTCGCGCCGCGGTCGCGGGCCTCGCGCACCAGATCCAGGAACTCGCGCTGCAGCAGCGGATCCAGACCGCTGGTGGGCTCGTCCAGGATCAACAGCTCCGGGTCGTGCATGAAGGCCTGGACCACACCCACCTTCTGCTTGTTGCCCTTCGACAGCCCGCGGATGGGCCGATCGAGCTCGAGGCCGAAGCGCTCGGCGAGCGGCACGATGCGCTGTGTGCCCGCTCCGGCGCGCAGGCGGGCGAGGTGTCGCAGCAGCTCGCCGGCCGTCCGACGGCCGCTCATCGTCAGCTCGCCGGGCAGGTAGCCGATGCGGGCACGCAACGGCGGACCGCCTTCGTGAGGCGCGACTCCGAACACCTCGGCCCGACCCTCCGTGGGTCGCAGCAGGTCCAGCAGCACCCGAATGGTCGTCGACTTGCCGGCGCCGTTGGGCCCGAGGAAGCCGAACACCTCGCCGTGGTGGACCTCCAGGTCCACGCCCGCGAGCGCCCGCACGTCGCCGTAGTCCTTGATCAGGCCTTCGGCGCGGATCACCACGTCGGTCACAATGCCGATTCCTTCCGACGTTTTCCTTCCGGCTGCCCGGGCGCATGGTGAACTTAGCTTCGGGGCGGGTCAAGGACCCCCACCAGCATCCGGCCCGTCCGGGTGGCCGTGCCGCCTCGTGGTCCACCTGCTACAGTCTGCGAGGTGGCGGCTAGGACCGTCACAGGACACGCGCGCCGCAAGTCGCCGCCAATCTCCCTCGGGAACCGCCCACCGATAGCTCCACGGGCGGCCTCGACGGGCCCATCGCCCCCTCGACGGGGCATGGCGGCGGAGCCACCAGGCGCCAGGCTGGATCCGCGGGACGCCACTCACCTCGTTCATCAGACCTCACGCGTGCCCCGACCATGCGCCGCACATTGCGCGCGCCTGCCAACCGCTCGGCGTGGTCGACCGAGGCACTAGGAACCCACCGTGACGACGTTCGAACAGCTCGGCGTGCCCGCCGCGCTCATCCGCATCCTCGCCAAGAAGGGCGTCACCGCGCCCTTCCCGATCCAGACGGCCACCATCGCCGAGTCCTCTGCGGGCCGTGACCTCTGCGGTCGCGCCCCCACCGGCTCCGGCAAGACGCTCGCCTTCGCCATCCCCCTGGCGCTGCGCGCCGGCAAGGGCTCGGGCCGCAAGCCCGCCGCACTCGTGCTCGTGCCCACGCGCGAGCTCGCCAGCCAGGTGGCCGAGGAGCTGCGGCCGCTGGCCGCGGCACGGGGCCGCACCGTGGCCACCTTCTTCGGCGGGACGACCCTCAGCCGTGACCAGCGCTGCATCCGCAGGGGCGTCGACATCGCGGTGGCCTGCCCGGGCCGGCTGGGCGACCTCGTCCGGCGCCGCGACTGCGACCTGTCCGAGGTCCGCTTCGTCGTCATCGACGAGGCCGACCGCATGGCGGACATGGGCTTCCTCCCCGAGGTCAAGCGCCTGCTCGACCAGACCTCGCCCGAGCGCCAGACCCTGTTGTTCTCCGCCACGCTCGACGGTGACGTCGACGTGCTCATCTCCCGCTACCAGAACGATCCCGTGCGCCACGAGGTGGAGGCCGCCGAGGAGGACACCGGCGAGGTCGACCACATCTTCTGGCACGCCGAGTCCTCCGAGCGCGTGCGCGTGACCAGCGCGGCGGTCAAGACGGTGTCATCGGCGATCGTGTTCACCCGCACCAAGCACAGCGCCGACCGAGTCGCCCGCCAGCTGCAGGGCGAGGGGGTCACGGCCGCGGCCATCCACGGCAACCGCTCCCAGAAGCAGCGCGAACGCGCGCTGTCGGACTTCACCTCCGGCCGCGTCGCGACCCTGGTGGCAACCGACGTGGCCGCCCGCGGCATCCACGTGGACGCGGTCGGCATGGTCGTGCACTTCGACCCGCCGGCCACCGACAAGGACTACGTCCACCGCTCCGGGCGCACCGGCCGGGCGGGCGCCGACGGCGTGGTGGTGACCCTGGTGGGGTCTGACAAGATGCGCGACGTCAAGGGCCTGCAGCGGGCGCTGTCCATGCCGCAGGGCGTCCATCCCTTCTCCCTGGAGCAGCTGGCCGGCGGTGCACCGCTGCCGGCGATCCCGGGCTCCGACCAGCCCGACGGCCCGCGCGGCGGAGGTAACCGCAACGGCGGAGGCCCGCGCCGTCAGCGCGGCAGCGGAGGCGGTGCGGGGCGCACCCACCGCGGCGGTAGCGGATCAGGCGGCGGCGCTCGCCCCAAGCCCCACGCCGCCGGCACCGGTGCGCGCGCCGGCGCAGCCCGGCAGGGTCGGGCTGGCGGCCAGGGCGGGCAGCGACCGGCACGCCGGAGCTGACAGCTGACACCCGCGCCGCCGGGCCGCCGGCGGCGTCGGGTACGGCCGCGCCGCCGGCGACCGTCGGATGTCGCCGACGGGATTAGCCGAGTCCACCTCGGGTAGCCAGTCCTCCCCCGAAACTCAGATCAGAGGAGGCACTCATGCTCGATGTGGAGCAGATCACCCGGCACCGTGGTCACAAGCTCATCGACGCGGACGGCACCAAGATCGGCGACATCCAGGAGATCTACCTGGACGACGACACCGGCCGCCCCGAATGGGTGCTGGTGAACACCGGCCTGTTCGGCACCAAGTCGCACTTCGTTCCGATCGACCAGGCGCAGCCGGACGGCGACGACCTGCGCGTGTCGTTCACCAAGGACATGGTCAAGGACGCCCCGAGCGTCGACGCCGACCAGCACCTCAGCGCGGAGGAGGAGCGGGAGCTGTACCGCCACTACGGGATGGACTACGACACGGTCGGCACTGGCACCATGGACACCGCCGGCACAACCCCCACGACCGGCACGCCCGGGGTCACGCGCAGCGAGGGCGTGACCGGCACGCCCGGTGAGAGCGGCACGATCGACCCATCACCGATGGCCGGCACCGCCGGAGCCGCAGGAGGCATGGCGGACATGGGGACCGACCGTGGCCCGGTCGGCCACGACACCAGCGGGCCGACGACCGACGACGCCATGACGGTCAGCGAGGAACAGCCGGACGTGCACACGGAGCGACGGCCGACCGGCAAGGCGCGATTGCGCAAGCACGTCGTGACCGATCCCGTGCAGACCACCGTCCCGGTGGAGCGTGAGGAGGTTCGCGTGGTCCGCGAGCCCATCACCGACAGCAATATCGACCAGGCGATGAGCGGACCGGACATCTCCGAGGAGGAGCACGAGATCACGCTTTCCGAGGAGGAGGTCCGCGTGGACAAGCGGACGGTGCCCAAGGAACGCGTACGCCTGGAGAAGGACACCGTGACCGAGGAGCGGGATGTCGAGGTGGACCTCCGCAAGGAAGAGGTCGACACCGACACCGACGCGCGTCCCTGAGCGAACCGCGTGAGCAGCACAGGAACGGGCCTCCCGGTCAGACCGGGAGGCCCGTTCCTACTGGACGAGTGTCTACGGCACACCACCGCCGGCCAGCCGGGCCAGGCCGAGCACGACCAGCAGCGCCCCGACGACGCATTTGAGCACGGCGGTGCGGACGCGCGACCGGTGCATCGTGGCCTTGGCCCCGGGCCGCGCGGCTTGATCGTCGCCGGGTCCACCGGGGAGGGTGCCGGTGCGCCGATAGGTGACCAGGGCCGCCCCCGTGCCGAGCAGCAGCGCGGCCCCCAAGGCGGCCACCAGCCAATTGAAGATCTCGCCATAGCCAACGGGCATGTCGTGCACCTGTCTCTTCGAAGTCCTGCTCCACGGTAAAGCGGGCAAGGGACAACCGGATCCCGACTCCCGGGTGGCGTCCCGACGGGGTCGGTCCTTGACAACGGTCGTCGGCGGGCCAACCGTTGCGCGTGGCCCGCCCACACGAGGCGGGACGGCAGAGCGGATGGGCACATGGTCTGGGCAGAGGCACTGCAAGGCGCCGTGCTGCTGGTGCTCGTCGCCGCGCTGGCGTTGTTCGCCAGGGAGCGCAGCCAGCGCAGCACACGGGATGAGCGCAGCATCGGCACGATCTTCTCCAACCCCTACCTCCGGCTGATGGCGATTCTCGCCATGCTGCTGATCGTGCTGATCTACGACGGCACCGAGGCCGGCTGGATCCCCGGTGCGGTGGTGCTGATCGTCGGTGCGACCGTGGCGGGCGCCGACTTCGTGCTGCTGCTGGTTGCGCTCATCAAAGGCGACAAGCGGACCTCAGAGAACTTCGTTCGCGAGCACTACGCACTCGAGACGCGGCGGCTGGACCTGGAAGCGGCCACCCAGGTGGTCTCGGTGGGCAGACGGCAGCCGTTTCCGCCCCTGGCACCGGCCCAGGATGGCAGCGATGATGCCTTCACCGTCATCCGTGAGCAGGCGGCGACCGACGTCATCGGGCTCCTCGACGCCCGCACCGCTGCCACGCAGGAGGTGCGCGTGGCGATCGTGTCCGCCGGGATGGACCCTCGGCTGGTGCGCCACCCGCTCTTCGGCGGCCGCGTCGAGACGCACAACGTCACCACCTCGACGCCCACCGAGCAGGGCATGGCGATCACCGCATCCAATGCGGCGCTAATCGCCGCCACCGTCCCGGGGGCGCGCCTACTGGCGGTACAGGTCTTCGACGACCGGCTGCAGAGCCGGGCATCGTGGCTGCTCGCCGGCGTCCAGGCGGCGCTGGCCTGGGACGCTCGGGTTGTGCTGCTCGACTTCGGCGTTCCGGTCGCGGCCCTCGACGACGACAGCGGCCCGTTGGTGGACCTTCTGCGCACCCCGCACCCGGAGGTGGTGTGGGTGGCACCGGCTGGCAACGACGGCACGGCCACCGCTGCCTGGCCCGGCGTTGAGCGATCGGTGCTGGGCGTCGCCGCGCTCGACGAGACGGGCGTCCTGGCGAGCTTCTCAAACCGGGGTGCCGGCGTGGAGCTCGCGGCTCCGGGTACGGGCGTGTTGTCGCTGCACGGCGTGGCCGGCGACGGCGTGGCGCTGGCTCCGTGGGTCGGCACCTCCATCGCGGCGGGCCTGGCGACCTCGGCGCTGGCGTGCCTGCTCGCCACCGTTCCTGGCGTGCCCGCACAGCGGGCGTTGGATCTGCTGGTCACGACCGGTCGCGATGTGCCGGCCGCCAACGGGATCCGCGAGCTGCAGGTGGCCGCGGCGCTCGGCGCGCTGCTCGCCGAGCGCCCGCAGTCGCCCCCGCCGCCTGCTCCGCGCACGGAACCCAACCACGGCGGGCATGGCGGGCACGGCGAACATGGCGGGACCGGCGGTCACGGCGGTACCGGACGCACCGGCGTTCCCAACCGGCGCGCCTGAGCGCTCACAGCGGTCCACCGGCCCCCACCGGCACGGTGCCGTGGCCCTTCGCCATGCTCGCAAAGCGGGAGTGGTGGCCGATGAAGGACAACCGCACCGTCTTGAGCGGGCCGTTGCGGTGCTTGGAGACGATCAGCTCCGCTTCGCCCTTGGCCGCTGTGTCGGGGTCATAGACCTCGTCGCGGTAGATGAACATGACGACGTCGGCGTCCTGCTCGATGCTGCCGCTCTCCCGCAGGTCGGCCAGCTGCGGCCGCCGGTCGGTGCGCTCCTCCGGCCGGCGCGACAGCTGTGACAGGGCCATCACCGGGATGTCGAGCTCCTTCGCCAGCACCTTCAAGCCGCGGCTGATCTCGGAGACCTCCTGCACGCGGTTCTCCACCCGCCGGTGCGACTGCATGAGCTGCAGGTAGTCGACGATGACCAGCGACAGCCCCTTCTGCTGCTTGAGCCTGCGCGCCTTCGAGCGGATCTCCATGAGGTTGATACCGGCGGTATCGTCGATGTACAGGGGCGCCTCGGCGAGCCGGCCCATGGCCTGGGACAGCTTCGGCCAGTCGGATTCCTTCAGCCGGCCGGTGCGCAGCCGTTCGGAATCAACCCGCGCCTGAGCCGCCAGAATCCGCTGCACCAGCTCCATCTGGGACATCTCCAGGGAGAACAGCACCACCGGCTGGCGCTGCTCCACGGCCACGTGGGCCGCGATGTTGACCACCAGGGTGGATTTCCCCATCGCAGGCCTCGCGGCCAGGATCACGAGGTTCTGCGGCTGCAGGCCGGCGGTGAGCTCATCCAGGTCGACGAAACCGGTCTCCAGGCCCGTGATGGCGGAGTTGTTCTCGTGCAGCTTCTCGATCTGCTCGAAGCTCTGCGCCAGCAGCTGCTTCATGGGCGTGAACTCGCTCACGCGCTTGCGCTGCGACACGTCGTAGACCAGGCGCTCGGAGGCGTCCACGACCTCATCCACGCCCTGCGTCGCGTCGTAGCCCATCTTGGCGATGTTGGTGCCGGTGTCGATCAGGCGTCGGCGTGTTGCCTGGTCGGCCACGATGCGCGCGTAGTACAGCGCGTTGGCCGCCGTGGGGACACGTGCGACGACGTCGGCGATGGCCACGGCCCCGCCCACGTCGGCGAGCTTGCCGCGCGACGCGAGCTCGTCGGCGAGGGTGACCGGGTCGACGGGCTCGCCCCGGTCGTAGAGGTCGTGCATCGCCTCGAACATGGTGCGGTGCGCGCCGCGGTAGAAGTCCTCCGGGCCGACGAGCTCACTCGCCTCGGCGATCGCGTCCTTGGACAGCAGCATGCTGCCGAGCACGCTGACCTCGCCGTCGAGGTTGTGCGGCGGCACGCGATCGTAGGAGACCGACCCGGCCGCCGGCGATCTCGCGCCCGGCAGCGTCGATCCGGCCGCAGGCAGGGATCGGACGTTGTCCGCGGGACCCGGATCGCTGCTCACCGATAGCACCTCCGCCGACGGCAGCGACCCTCGCGACCGTCGTGAAGACCGTACGGAGGGGGTGTGACAAGCGCCCGTGGATTCGAGATCTGTGGACGCCGGTGATCCACAGCTGTGCACCGCCGACCGCGGCAGCGTGCCGCGACTGGACCACGGCCGAATCCGACGTGTGGGCGCAGCTGTGGACCATTGCGCGCAACTGTGGACGGCGGCGGCGGCGAGGCGAGTTGGCGAGAACGACGAGACCCCGGCCAGCGCTGGCCGGGGTCTCATGGGGGGTTGTGGGGGGGTCTGGCCGGTTCCTGCGCTCGCGGTGACCTGCGTGCCGCGGGCCGCCCAGGGACCTACGCCTCGATGCCCACCACCTGCACGCGGACGGTGGCGATGGTGCCGCCGCCAAGGCGCACGGGCACCTCATGCTCACCGGTCTCCTTGAGTGGGCGATCCAAGCTGATGCGCCGGCGGTCGAGCGCAATTCCGAGCTGGGTGCGCACGGCCTCCGCCACGGCGGTCGACCCGACGGAGCCGTACAGCGTGCCGTCCTCGCCCGCCTTGGCCTTGACCTGCACCGGGCCCGCCTCGAGGGCGGCCTTCTGCTCGTTGGCCTCCGCGCGGGTGAGCGCCATGCGCTTCTCGCGCGAGCGGCTGATGGCCTCCGCGTCGGCGAGCGCGCCCTTGGTCGCGCGCATCGCGAGGCCACGCGGCATGAGGAAGTTGTTGCCGTATCCGTCGGCCACCTCGACGATGTCCCCGGCGCCGCCGAGGTTCGTCACGTCCTGCTTGAGGATGATCTTCATCGGGCGTCCTAGCGCGTGGTGTAGGGCAGCAGCGCCATCTCGCGCGCGTTCTTGATGGCCTCGCCCAACAGCTTCTGGTACTGCGGCCTCGTGCCGGTGACGCGGGCGCCGCGGATCTTGCCTCGGTCGCTGATGAACTTCTTCAGCAGCGCGATGTCCTTGTAGTCGATGTACTCGATCTTGTTCTTCGAGAAGTAACACTCTTTGCGGCGGGGCTTGCGCTCTCCGGGCATGGGATCCTCCTAAGGGGGGCGAGGGGCGATGGTGCGGGATCAGAACGGGACGTCGTCGGCGTCGGGCGCCTGGCTTGGCGTCGGCACGTTGGCGCCCTGGCCGCTGTCAGCGCGGTTGCCGCCTCCGGAGCGGTTCACCTTGTCGACCTTGGCGGTCGCCCACTTGAGCGTGGGGCAGACCTCGTCGGCCTCGACCTCCGTGACGTAGCGGGTTTGGCCGTCCTTGTCCTCGTAGGAGCGGCTGGTGAGCCGACCCGTCACGAGCACCCGCGTGCCGCGGGTCAGCGACTGGGCGACGTTCTCGGCGTAGTCGCGCCAGATGTTGCAACGGAAGTAGCCATCCAGCTTGTCGTCCCAGCCGTTGGTCTCCTTGTTGAAGATCCGCCGGTTGACGGCGACGCTGAAGTTGGCAACCGGGATGCCCTGCGGGGTGAAGCGCAGCTCCGGGTCGTCGGTGAGGTTGCCGACGATGACGATCTGGTTGTCGTTGGCCATGGTGCTCTCCTGGTTCGCTGGGTGTCACGGCGTGCCTGCGCACACCGTGTCCGCGCTGCTCATCTCCGGATTGCGATGCGAAGACGGGATAGGAGGTGGCAGCGCGTGTCGCGAGGATGGAGCAGTTACGAGGCCTTCTTCTTGACCGCCTTGACCCGCGGGCCGGGGCGCACGACCTTGTGGCGCACGACCTCGTCGGCGATCCGGAGCTGACGCTCGACCTCCACCAGGCCCTCCGGCGTCGACTGGAAGTCGATGACGGTGTAGTAGCCGTCGGTCATGTGGTCGATCTCGTAGGCGAACTGGCGCTTGCCCCAGTGATCGACCTTCTCCACCGCGCCGCCCTGGTCGCCGATCAGCTTCGTGAAGCGGTCGACGTTGGCCTGGACGGTCGGTTCGTCGAGGTTCCCCCTCGTGATGAACAACAGTTCGTACGTGCGCAATGGACCATCCTCTGGTCGATGTGGCCTCCGCTGTCAGGTCGCGCAGGAACGCGGACCCCGCCAGAGGCAGGACGGTGGTCAACCCAATGACCGTAGCACCCCACCTCGTACTCCTCAAAAGCTCGCTTCGGCAGGGACCGTAGCCGCGAGCTGGGACAGTCGGGCAGGGAGATCGGATCCGGTTGTGGATTGCGCGCAGGACGCGCTGCGGCTCAGGCCTCGGCGTCGGCGGGCGGCGGTGCCTCCACGACCTCCAGCAGCTCCTCCAGCGAGGCGGCCGAGGCATGGCTCGGCTGGTCCAGGGCGTCGAGCGCCGCGGCGACGTCGGGCACCAGCTGCCAGAGCTCGTGGACGGACCGCGGAGCGAGACGGGCGGCGATCATGCTGTCGAGCAGCTCCGCCAGCGGCTGCCAGAAGCCCTCGGCGTCGATCACCACGACCGGGCGATCATGGTAGCCCAGCTGGCGCAGCGTCATGATCTCCAGCAGCTCCTCGAGCGTGCCGATGCCGCCCGGCAGCACCACGAAGGCGTCGGCGCGCTGGTCCATCAGCGCCTTGCGCTCGCGCATCGTGTCGACGGTGACCAGCTCGGTGATCTCCACCGCGGCCACCTCGCGCTTGGCGAGCCGGCGTGGGATGACGCCGTACACCGCCCCACCGGCCTCCATCACCGCACTTGACACCTCGCCCATGAGGCCGATGCCGCCGCCTCCGTAGACCAGCTCCCAGCCACGTGCGGCGATGGCCTTGCCGAGGTCGCGGGCGACCGTGCGGAAGTCGTCGGAGACGGCATCGCTGGAGGCGCAGAACACACAGACTGAGCGGACGGGATCGGGCATCCCGGCGATGCTACGGCCTCGCGGCAGCCGTGCACGTCCGGGGTCCGCGCGGGTCCCGTGACGGGGACGTCGGGCTCAGGGCTGCCCCACCGTCAGCGCGAGGTCGGCGGCGCGCTGCAGCAGCATTGGGTCCATGCGCACCTCCCCCGTCGCCACCCACCACAGCCTGGCGACATCGTCGGCCTCCGCCGGCAGGGCGCCGGCCCAGGCCCGTGCCTGCTCGCCTTCCTCGGTGTGCCCCCCGCACCAGATGTCGTCGGCCAACGCCTCCAGGCAGCGCCGGCCGGCCGCCCATCCCGGCCCGGCGCATCCGCGCAGCACGGGCGGTGCAGGCCCGCAGGGTGCGGCCAGGCGCGCCTCGGCGCCGCAGACGTCGCACTCGCCGGCTTCCACGGCTTGGGGTCCGAGCTCCGTGCCGCCGACCCACGGATAACGGGCCAGGAGCGCGTCGCGCAGCGCCGGCAGTCCCAACGCCGGCGCCTACGCCCGCCCGCGGCGGGGGTGGTCGCGGTTCGTGACCCGGCGTGCGGCTCCCCGGTCGCCGGGAGCGGCGTGGCGAGCGCGCTCGTTACGATCTGCCACATGGAAGATCCGCACGGTCATGGCACGGAGGACCCGGACCCGGTGCACGCGGCGCAGCAGGCCGCCGCGGTGCGTCGCCTCGAGGCAGAGGAGGACGAACGCCTCGCCGTGGTGGATGCGCTGCGATCGCAGGGTCTCGCCGATGTGGCCGGTCGGCTGTGGGCGCGCGCTGCGCGCGTCGCGCTCGGGGTCGGCAGGCACCGGGTGATCGGCTGCATCGCCGCCGTCGGCTCGGACTGGGTGGCCGTGGCGACCCCCGCTGGCGAGGTCGACGTCCCGCTGCGCGCATGCGTGTGGCTGCGGGAGCTGGCGGATGAGCCCCCCGCCGTGAGTGGACCGGACGCCGGCTCCCCGGCGGCCGGAGCGCGCACCTTCGCCGCGCGCCTTGCCGAGTTGGAGGTCGCAGGTGCGCTGCTGGACGTCGGCGCCGATGCCGCCGAGCTGGAGCTGACCGGCCGGATCGTCGCGGCGGCCCGCGACCATGTGGTCTTCCGTGACGTCAGCGGCGTCGTCTGGCACCTGGCCGCCCTCAGCTGGGTCCGCCTGCGCGGCGACTGACCAAGGCCTCGAACCGCGTCCAGGTGGTAGTGGGCCGTCCAGCCTCAGGCGCATCACGCTCAGGGCACGTCCGGCGGGCCGCCGGCCGGCACCTGCCGCGCCACGGCACGCTCCGGCTGCACCGACTGCGCGCGCAGCCAGTCGAGCACGTCGTCCTTGAGGTAGCGGAACGTCCGCCCGCCCGGCAGGCGCTTGGCGGGCAGCACCCCCTCGCGCGACAACTTGCGGACGTAGTCGATGTTGAGGCTCAGCAGGCGCGCGACCTGCGCCGCGTCGAGCACCGGCGGGAAGTCGTCGGCGGGGTCGTCGGCCATTCGCGTTCGGATCCTCTCCAAGGGGCTGCGGGCTCGGGGCTGCGGACCCGGGGCTGCGGACCCCGGGCTGCGGACCCGGGGCTGCGGACCCGGGCAAGAGGGTCCGCCGCCATGGGGGATGGGGACTCTCACATGGTTTGTCGTGATGTGAGGTTATACGACCGTCCACAGCACGATGCGAGAGGAACTTGCCGACCCGTGGACAGCCCGCTAATGTCACGCTCCGCACACCGGGACCACCGACCGTGATGAACCGGGCAAAGGGGGGATAACCATGGCCGCCATCGAGGCGCAGACGGCCCGCGGCATGCCCGCCGGGCGCACCCCGACCTCGCGGGGACTGCTCGTCCGATTCTCCACCGGCCACGTCGTCATGGTGGTGGCCGCGCTGCTCGCGGGCCTGCTGAACTATGGCCTGCTGCGCGCGGGCGACGAACGCGTGCTGGTCAGCACCGCCGCGACCGATCTGCCCGCAGGTCATCTCCTCGAACCCGGTGACCTCGCCACCACCAAGGTCGCCGCAGACGACGCGCTGCTTGCGACGCTGCTGCGTCCGGCCGGGCTTGATGCCGCTGTCGGTGCCGTCACCACCGGGCCGCTGCGCGCCGGAGACATCATCCGCACGGGCGACCTCGGCGCCCCCTCGGGACGGGGTCTGCGAGCCATGAGCCTGCCGATCGATCCCGCACATGCCGCCGGTGGCGCCCTCGAGGCCGGCGACGTGGTGGACGTCGTCACGGTCGGCGACGGGCGTGCGGCCTACGCCCTCACGCAGGTCGAGATCCTGACCGTGCAGCGTGCCGCCGGCGCCGGCCTCGCCGCCGGCGGTGGGCTCACCCTGACCCTGGCGGTCGATGACGCCGACGCGCTGCGCCTGGCCGCGGCCATGGCTGCGGGCGAGCTTGAGGTGGTCCGCGCGACCGGCGCTCCGCCTGCCAACCCACCCGCGGACAGCGACGCCTCCGGCTCGCAGGTGCACCCGTGAGCGAGCCGGTGCTGGCACTGGCCGCGTCGCCCCGTGACTGGGCCCGGCGGCTGCACCGCCACGTCACCGACCACGGCGGAGCGCTGGTGCGCAGGACCGTGCTGCACCCACACGACACCCTCGCCGAGGCCTACGACGTGCTCGTCGCCGACGACACGACCTCATTCCTGACCCGCAACCTCGTCGAGCAGCTGCGCGCGCAGGGCCGCCGGATCCTCGGCGTGTTCGACCCGGATGACCCTCGCGGCAAGCAGGACCTGATCGACCTCGGGGTCGACGACGTCATCGAACGGGGCGCCGAGGCGCACGAGTTCGTGCAGGCCGTGACCGCCCTGGTCGCGCACGACACCGCCACCAACGACCCCCCGCTCGTGCGGGCGGATGGCCCGGTGACGGCGGACGCCGGCGAGGGCGGGACACGAGCCGTGCACGTCGCGGTCGCCGGCGCCGGTGGCGGCGTGGGGGCGACCGAGGTGGCCCTGGCCCTGAGCTGCGCCGCGGCCGATCGCGGCCGGCGGGTCGTGCTGGTCGACGCCGACGACGCCGGGCCGAGTCTCGCGCAGCGCCTGGGGGCGTCGCCGTACCCCAATCTGCGCTCGGCCGTCGACGCCGTCGAGCACCATGCCGGCGACCTGGCCAGAGCCCTGGTGCCGGTGCGACACGGCGCGGTCCTGCTGCCCGGCCTGGCGTCGTCGCAGGACTGGGTGCACCTGCGGCCGGCGGAGGTCCTCGCGGTGGTGGCACGCCTGCGGTCGCTCGCCGACGTGGTCGTCACCGACGTCGGCGACGGCATCGAGGATCTGTCGGCCTGGGGCGGGCCGGCTCGCCATGGAGTCGGGCGCGCCCTGATCGGTGCCGCAGATCATGTCGCCGTGGTGGCTGCCGGCAGCCCGGTCGGCGTGGCGCGGCTGCTGGCCTGGTGCGCCGATGCACGCACGTTGCTGGGCGAGCGCAAGCTGTCCGTGGTCGTGAACCGCGCACCGCGCGGAGCCTTCGCCCGGCGCCAGCTCGAGGCTGAGATCGCTGCGGCCCTAGGGCCCGTGGCCTGTGCGCTGGCACCCGTAGACCCCCGCCTGGAGCAGGCCGCCTGGAGCGGCGAGGCCGTGACCGCGGGGCCGTTCCTGCGAGCCGCGGCCGGAGTCGCCGAGCAGCTCCTGGAGCTGCCGGCGCAGCGCCGGCGGCTGCTCCGGCATGCGGCGCGGGCATCGTGAGCGCACCACCGACGGCCCTCAGCGGTGGCGCCTACGACCGCATCCGCGCCGACGTGCTCGCGCGCGTCGAGCGTGATCGTCTCGATGCGGTCGCGCAGCTGCCGGGGGTGCGCGCGGCGGTGACCGAAGCCGTCGAGGCCTACCAGCGCGGGGCGCACCTGGGCGAGGGTACGGCGCTGCGCGACCCCGCCGACATGGCCGCGCGCGTGCTGCGCTCACTGACGGCGTTCGGGCCGCTCACCGAGCTGCTCGCCCGCAGCGACGTGGAGGAGGTCTTCATCGAAGCCGACCGCGTCACCTACCTCGACGGTTCGGGACGTCTGCAAGCGCTGGCCGCACCGACCACGGTGGAGGAGAACCGGGCCGTGGTCGAGCGCTTGCTGTCATCCACGCAGCGCCACCTGGACGCCGGATCGCCACTGGTCCAAGCCCGTGTGCTGGACGGCCAGGCCCGCTTGACCGCCGCCATCGCGCCGGTTGCCGAATCCCTGTCGGCCACCATCCGCCGCAGCACGATGCGCCGCGACACCCTCGGCACCTTGGTCGAACGGGGATCGCTGACCCGGGCCGCGGCGAGCTTCCTGTGGGCGGTGGCCCAGTCGAGCGCCAGCGTGCTGGTCTCCGGGCCGCCCGGCGCTGGCAAGACCTCGCTGTTGTCAGCCCTGGTCGCCGCCATCCCCCCGACCCGCTGCGTCCGCGGCTGCGAGGAGATCCGCGAGCTGCACGTGCCGCTCACCCACGGCGCCTTCTACGAGGCCCGCCCGCCGGGCATGGACGGCGGCGCGGAGATCACCTTGCGCGACCTCGTCAAGTTCGTCCTGGCCATGCGCCCGGACCACATCGTCGTCGGTGAGGTCCGCGGCGCCGAGGCCTTCGAGCTCACGCGGGCGGTCAACGCGGGCTGCGGCTTCTCCTGCACGGTCCACGCCAACAGCGCCCGAGATGCCCTCTCGGCGCTGGTGAACGCGGCGATCATGGCGGGGGAGAACGTCGGGGAGGGCATCGTCCGCACGGTGTTCGCCGGCGCGCTCGACTACGTCGTCCACTGCGACTTCGACGACGGGCCCCGCGACGACGTGGCGGATCCGATGCCACGGACACCCAAGCCCGGCGACGCGAGCATGGGCGAGCGCCCGAGGCCTGGGAACCCGGGGCCTGCAAGCCCGGAGCCTGCAAGCCCGGGGCCTGCAAGCCCGGGGCTGCGGCGGCAGGTCACCCAGATCATCGCGGTGGTGCCCAGCCTGCGCGACGACTTCTCCACGGAGCCGCTGTTCGTGCGTGAGCGCCTGGGCGGCCCGCTGCAGTGGACGGGGACGATGCCTCGAGCCGCCGATCGCATCGAGCGGGCCCTGCCGGCGGGCACGTCGCTGCAGAGCGTGCTCGAGGGCCATCGGAGTCTGCTGTGAGCCGCCTCGCCGCGGCACTGGCCACTGCTGCCGCGACCTACCTGATGGTCGCCGCCGCGACCGGCCGGCTGCCCGCCTTCAGCCGCCGGACGGGTCGGCGGCTGAGCACCGGCCGCCAGGGAGGACTGGACGCGCTGCGGGAGTGGCTGGCGCAGGCGGGAGTGGGGCTGGGGCCGGTGGCGTTCATGGCGCTGTCACTGGGGTTGGGCACCGTGGTCTTCGCGCTGGCGGCCGCGATCACGTCAGCGCCGGCGGTGGCGATCGCGCCGGGCGCAACCGCCGTGGCGCTGCCGCGCGCCTGGGCCGCCCGGCGCCGGGCGCGCCGGCTGCATGAGGTGACGCGGGCCTGGCCGGACGGGCTGCGCGAGCTCATCGGCGCGATCACGGCCGGGATGTCCCTGCCCCAGGCGCTGTCGGCCCTGTCGGCCAGCGGCCCCGAGCCCTTGCGAGCGGCCTTCGCCCACTTCCCCACCCTGGTGCGCATGGCGGGTGTCGTCCCGGCGCTGGAGCTGCTGCGATCGGAGCTGGGCGACCCCACCTCCGATCGGGTCATCGAGGTACTGATCGTGGCGCACGAACGCGGCGGGCGCATCGTGGTGGAGCTGCTGCGCGACCTCGCCGAGGGAACCACGGAGGATCTGCGCACGGAGGAGGAGATCGCCACCGCCAGCCTCGAGCAGCGCATCAACGCTCGCGCCGTGTTCGTCCTGCCGTGGGTCGTGCTGGTCGCCCTCACCGCATCGCCGGGTGCCTTTCGGGACTTCTACCAGACCTCCGGTGGGCTGCTGGTCGTGGCAGCCGCCGCCGCGGCGAGCCTCGTCGGCACCTGGCTCGTGGGTCGGCTCGCGCGCGATCCGGTCGAGCCGCGTGTGATCGCCTCCCCCGTCGGGAGCGGAGGATGATGGCACTCCTGGCAGTGGGGGCGGCGGCCCTGTCGGCCGCGGCGGTCGGCGCCCTCGCGCGGCTGCTGGTGCGCCCCACGCCGCGCCTCGCCCCGCGACTGCGGCCCTATACCGTGGCGAGCGGCACCGCGCTGGGACGGCGGCCCGACGCCGCCACGGTGGCTGCGGTCGCCGGCGGGGCACCGATGGCACGGGCTTGGACCTCGGCCTCGCTGGTTGGCGGGGCCGCCGCGGTGCTCCAGCGGCTGGTTGACGGCCGTGGCGAGGAGGCGCTGCTGCTGCGCATCCGACAGGCCGGCTGGTACCGCGACGTGCCCGACGCCGAACGAGCTGCGGAGTACCGCGCCCGACAGCTGGGCCGCACCGTGGCCTGGGTCGCCGGCGCCTGCGCGGTGGGCGTCGCCACCGATCGCTCGGCCGTGGTGGTGCTGGCGCTGGCCGCGGCCGGCTTCGCCCGTGGCACCACCCAGGCGCGCGGCGCGCTCGACCGTGCGATCGAGGAGCGGCGACTGCGCATGCGCCTCGAGCTCGCCACGGTCAACCAGCTGCTGGCGCTGCACGTGCGTGTCGGCGGTGGCGTGGTCCAGGCGCTGGCGGGCGTCGTGCAACGCGGGTCCGGCGCGGTCGTGGACGAGCTCGCCGAGGTGCTGAGCGCGCACCGCAGCGGACGACGCATCCCCGACGCCCTGGAAGCGGCCGCCCGCATGACTCCCGAGCCGCACGCCGCACGCACCTACCGGCTCCTGGCCAGTGGTGCGGAGTACGGCACCGACCTGGGCGAAGCACTGCGCTCGCTGGCTGGCGACATCCGCCGGGAGCGCGCGGAGGTGCTGCGGCGGCTGGCGACCAAGCGCCGCGCGGCGATGCTCGTGCCCATCATCGCCATCCTCGCCCCGGTGATGCTGCTGTTCATCGCTGCGCCGCTGCCCTCGATCGTCTTCGGTGGGCTCGGCCGGTGAGGCCGGGCCCACCCCGTTGCACGCGCGATCCGTCGTTGCATCCATGCAGTCCCAGCACTCGATGAGACTCGATGAGAAAGGACGACCATGACCGTGCTGCACTCCCTGCTCCGCGCTTTGCTCACCACCCTGCCGGCCACCGCCGAGGAGGGCTTCTCCACGGCCGAGCTGCTGGCCAACGCCGCCCTCGGCGTCGCCGCGTTGGTGGTGCTGTGGGGTCTCTTCGGCACCCTCGGCGGCGAGGTCATCGACTTCATCCGCAGTGCGATCGGCGTCTGAGGCGGACGGGTTCGTCACCATCGCCCACCTGCTGGCGACCCTGCTGTCCATGGTCGCCTTCACCGCGATGGTGAACATCGTCGTGGCCGGCTACGGGCGCGGCGTCGTGCGGGCCGCACTCGACGACGGCGTGCGCGCGGGTTCCCGCGCCGGTCCCCAGGCGGTGGCGGTCTGCGAGCAGCGCGTCCGTGGCGTGCTCGACGACCTGTTGGGTGGCAGCCTCGGCGACGGCGTGCTGTTCGACGGGTGCGCCGTCCAGGGTGGGCAGGTGGTGGCCCGCGCCGACGTGTCGTTCCGCAGTTGGGTGCCGTCCGTGCCGGACTGGCGCTTCGAGGTGGGCGCGACCGCCGTGGCCGGAGCTGCGCCGTGACGTGCGGGCACCCTCCGGCGCGGGCGCGAACCCGCATCCACCGCCTGGGACGGCGTGAGCGCGGCAGCACGCCGATCGAGCTGGTGCTGGGCCTCGCAGTGCTGCTGCTGCCCGCGGCGATCATCGTCGCCCTGCTGCCGACGTGGTCCGAGCGCCAGGGCCTCGCGGTGATCGCCGCGACCGAGGCGGCCCGCACCGTCGCGCTCGCCGATGACTGGGCGGCGGGTCACGCCGCCGCCCTCGAACAGGTCGCGCGGGTCGCGGCCAACCACGGGTCGCCCGACGCCGTTGAGCAGATCGCCATCAGCGGCGAGCTGGTGCGCGGAGGGTCGGTCACGGCCGCGGTGACGGTGCGGATCCCGCTGACGGCCGTGCCCTTCGTCGGACAGACCGGCGGGTGGTCGTGGACGGCTCGGCACACCGAGCCGGTGGACCCCTACCGGAGCTTCCCGCCGTGAGCGCCCTGCGGAGGCGGGCCCCAGGAGAGGCCGGCGCCATGACCCTGTGGCTGCTGGGGCTGTCGCTGGCGCTGCTTGCGGTCGGCGGCATCTCCATGGACCTGTGGCGTGTCGCAACGCAACGCCGTGTTCTGTCCGCTGCCGTGGACGCCGCCGCGGCGGCTGGTGCCGGAGTGCTCGACCTGGAGCACCTGCGCACCTCCGAGGAGCTGCAGCTCGAGCCCGCCGGCGCGGAGGCCCGGGCCAGACAGACCATGGCGATGCTCGCGCCGGCGGGCCTCACCGCCTACGCCGCCACGGCCAGCCTGACGTCGGTCTCGGTCGTGGCCGAGGGGGAGGTCGCCATCAGCCTGCTGCGGCTGGTCCTGCCCGACGCCGAGCCTGTGATCGTACGCGTGGAGGCGGTTGCGGCGCCCCGTGCGTCGCCGTAGCCGGAGCGGGGCACAGGCGGAATCTGCGGACCGCCGGAGAGATCAGTCGCCGGCGTCCTCGGCGCTCGATGCAGCCCATGCGCTCCATGGCGGCACGATGATGCGCTCACCCGGGAAGACCAGGTCCGGGTCACCCGAGCGGATGCCATCCACGTTGGCCGCGACCAGGCGACGCCAGTACGCCGCCACTTCAGCGGTCGACGCCTCCAACTTCTGGGCTCGCACGGTGTGTTCGGCCAGCCACCACAGGTGCTGGCCGGCATCGATCGTGTGGTGGGCGGCCGGTCGGGCGGCGTCTTGGCGCGCCGGTTGGGGCGCGGCCCGCTGTTGCGGTGCGGCCGGCGAACGCGCCTCCCACACCGGCGGCAGCAGCGGTGCGCCATCCGCAGGCTCCTCGGAGGCCGCGGCCAGCGGGCCGGCGGCGGTGAAGAAGCCGTCGCCCGGGCTCGCCCGGGCGACGGTTGCCGGCCCCACCGCGACGGTCACTGCCAGGACCCCGGCCAGGCCGCGGTCGACGATCTGGCGCACGGCACGGGTCGACAGCATGGCCGCGGCGGCGCGGGCGGGTCGCCACCGCACGACGCCGGCCACCACCGCGAGCAGCGTCGACAGCAGCAGCCACCACACCAATCCGAGCGCCAGCAGGCGCGCCACCGAAGCAACCGCATCCTCGGGAGGTGTGGCCCCCAGCCAGCCCTGCCATCCGCCGGGATGCAGATGGGGACCGCCAAGCCCGGGAAGCGCCGCGAGTGCGTGCAGCACGCGCAGGGTCACGGCCTCGCTCAGCAGCAGGCCCGGCAACACCAGGACGTCACGGACGTTGATCATGCCCCAACGGTAGGACCCGGGCGTGACCGGCAGTGGAATTCGCAGGGTGGGGTTGTGGACAGTTCTTGCGGCCGATAGGTGGACGGCTCCTGCCGTTACGTGCACCATCGAGAGAGCCGCGACGGGGGCGTTGGGACCACCGTCCCCGATCGTCGGTGCCGTTCGTCCGCCCGCCGCCATGCGCGGTCGCGAAGGGATACCAGGGATGTCGTTCTCCGGGGGGGCCGCACGCGGTGTCCCCGCGGTCGCCCTGGTGGGCCTGCTGATGCTGGGCGGCGTCGTCGTCATCGCGCGACAGTCCGGCGCGGCCGCCTGCAGTGCGCCGCCGGTGGCGTCCACCTTCGGCGCCCCGGAGCCGACCGCCGAGCCAACCGCCGAACCAACCGCCGAACCAACCGCCGAGCCCACGGACGATCCCACGGGGCCGGACTCGGCGTGCCTGCCCTGTCCCGAGGCCGGCGCTGAGCCCACGCCGGCGCCGACGGGGGATCCCGCCCCGACGGGTGACCCGACGGGGGAACCGAT